>Ga0209023_10004636_pt1 | contig 15526 bp, 17 predicted proteins | sample LakOneMetagenome_FD_187468 | JGI IMG/M metagenome (GOLD analysis project Ga0209023, IMG submission 187468) | Freshwater and sediment microbial communities from Lake Erie, Canada (SPAdes) (version 2) | ecosystem: Environmental > Aquatic > Freshwater > Lentic | place: Lake Erie, Canada... | reverse complement strand
TCGACGATCTTGTCGAACACCGGCTCGAACCGTAGCACCCGAACCCGGCATTCGGGCCGTCCATGGCCGTCAAACAAAAAACCCCCGCTGGGCGGGGGCTTCTTGTTTTGGCTGGGGGACTAGGATCGTCCGTCACCCTCAGCCAGACCGCGTTTCTAAGCCCTTGATGCGTAACGGGTCGTCCGGCGAAGTGTCCAAGGGAGTGACCAAACCGCAGGCTAACACAGCTGAGAAGATGAGTAGCCGAACACAAAAAAAACGGCCCTCTTTCGAGGGCCGTTTTCTAATCCCAATCTATTCGGCAATCCCCTACTGGGATAGGGTTTGATACCACACGGTTGGTTCCGTGCATCTGCCTTATTGAAATGCGGACGGACGGAGTTGAACCGTCGACGCGAGGGGTATCAATCCTCCGCTCTACCACCTGAGCTACATCCGCATAGGGAGAAAGCAGCTGCCACCCGGCACTTTGTGGTGATACGGACCACGCCCGAGCAACAAGCCTCCTTGGCGAAACTTTAACTCAGTTTCCGCGTTTAGAGCAACTCTAAGGCTCCCATAGCGTTATAGCACTGTCAACCAAGGGGAGGTATTCTGTTCAGCTTCGACAACGTCCCCACGGGGCCAATCGTTTCGCAGAGGCACGATATGGGGTCAATGCTGAAGCGGCTCAAGAAGCATCCCCCAGAACAACTCCGCCACCCCCTCGTGCGACAGTTTCTCGCGGTCGGCGCGCCCTGAGTACATGGACGCCATCCCCATCGAGCGCAGGTAAAGCGACTGGTCGTCTGCCTCGACCGAAACGCGCTCGTTGAAGCTGTTGCCGTCGATGCGGGACACGTCCTGCGAGTACGTGATGCCCGCCCCCAGCGCTCCGGCTCCGTTCAAGCGAACCGCACACGCTGACATCCGTTTGCCGTTGCGGTAGACGAGGGCGGTGAAGGACACGCCGTCGACTCGGCGGAACTCGCCCTCGATGTCCGCGTTCCGCTTCGACAACTCGTCGAGCGAGCCCTCGAAGTACCGAGCCATGAACTCGAAGGCGTCGGTCAGGAACCGGGACTTATCCAAGTCGGAGAACTGCTGCCTCACACGTAGGTTGCCCGAGCGCGGCAACGCCTCTCGCGCGCCGGCGGGACGTGCTTCGGCGGCTCTCGCCACGCCCGGCGCCTCGACGGGTCCGCCGCCCTTGGGCGCCGACCGCTCAACCAGCGCACGGATCTCCCGCGCGACATCGGTGTAGGCGTCATCCGGGTTGGCCCAGGAGGCGATGGGCTTGCCGTCCTTGGGCGCCGCCTTGAGCTTCCCAAACGGCGCGCTGTGCCAGTCGCAGTTGCGGACGATGACGGGGACCACCCGTGCCTCGCCCCGCTGATGTCGCTCCATCGCCCGTCCCATCTCGCGGGAGTAGCAGTAGTCCGAGGCGATGAAGCTGGCACTCACCAGCAGCAGGATGATGTCGGCCTGTTCGAGCTCGGCATCGATGGCGTCATCGAGAGGTTCGCCGGCAAAGATGCGGCGGTCGTGCCACGACTCGACAAGACCCTGCCGCCTCAATAGGGCCAAGTGCTTTTCGAGCTGGTTTCGTTGCTCTTCGTCGTCGTGGGAATACGAGAAGAACACCCGGGCAGCCATGGCAACCTCCTTGTTGGATGGCCAGCATCTTAGCGCCGAAGCAATGCCCCTTGCGGCCATTGTGGATTACCGAGCAGTCGCATGGGCTGCTCTTTCGCCGTGCGGTATGAGAGCGACCAGTTGGTCAGCCATTTTGCGTCAAACAGCAGCTCTGGTCGCACGTCTACCGGGGAAAGCGTGTCGAGACGAACGAACGATTGGATATGCTCTCTCCACCCGTCTCTTCCCCCCGCAGCGCAAACGATGAGTCCCTCGCTCGTCATGCCCAAACAGCCCACGTAGCTGTTCAGTTGTCGGCCATCGGCTTCGTTGTCGCTGACATCGAGCAGAAGCCGTCCAGTGGCGGCAAAGTGGAGGACTTTGACCTGCGCACCCATCGCGTCTACAGCGTAAAGCCAAGGAACCCCACCGTCCCCTTCGAGCAGCACGTGGGTTGCCGGAGCGCCGACGGTACCCAGAGCGATTCCCGTCACGACTTGCTCGTTTCGAAGGAATGAGACGAGGGTGCCGGATGCGGCGCCACCGAGATTGCCGGCTTGGACCTCTCCGAGGAACACTGTGGGGAAGGCCATAACTCTCTCCTTGGTTTGAGAATGCGGGTGATAAAAGCAGCCCGTCTTCCGGGACTCCTCAATGATGCATCGTGCTCATCCCAAACCGCTGTAGCGCGTACCAGACGTAGAGCGCGCCCAACAACGCCGCGACGACGCTTAGTCCCTTTAAGAACACCAACTGTTTCAAACGGGTGGTCCACGCACCGCAGACGCCACACTCCGTATCACGGGCGCGAAGAAACGTTCCGCACGACGAGCAAACGACCGAACGGCGACGGGGCATGTGGAGAACTCCCAAGTGGATGTGGCGCTTATCGTCCGCCACTGCGTCTCACGAGATGAGACGAGCGCTTCGGCAAGGCCCCGACTGCCGTGGACGAATCGGAAAAATACACCCGATTTTCCGAGTCGTTTTTGGTCGTCCCGCGCTCGCTCCGCTGAAAAACACGGCCTACCGCATACGCGTGAGCGAAACCCGCAAAAACCGCGCTGTTTTGCGGCGCGAACGCCCGGAAACCGCACAACGGCGCCGATAAAGCGCCTTCCTTGAGGAATCGGACCAAAACCCTCGTTTTCCCGAGTAGTTTTTGGCCTTCCCGCAACGGCACCCCTTAAAAACGCGCCTCCCGCATGCGCGACGGCGAAACCCGCAAAAAGCGCGCTGTTTTGCAGCGCAAACGCCAGGAAACCGCACAACAGCGCCGATCAAACGACCTGTCTTGACGCATCGCAAAACCGCAGTACGGTCTTGGGCCCGAATGGTTCGCCTCGGGCCGCCGCGCGGCATCCGCCGCCGCGTTCTCGACCGAGGACTCGCCATGCCGCCGCCCACTTGATGTCATCCAGGGCCCGGAAACGAAGAAGGGCCAGGAGCACGAACTCCTGACCCTTCGAATGCGGCGCGGTGTGGTCCCTCGCTGCCCCCGCATCCTGCTTCCGTCCCCTCCCCCTGTCAACTTGCCGGCCCGATGGGCTTCGGCGCCGGGCGTTCTTGCCCATGACTCGGCTGCGCGCGGGACCCGCGTTGCCTCCTCCCCTGGAGCCAACCCATGCAAATGCTCGATGCTGCCCGCCTCATCCTCACCACCACCCTTAGCGACCGCGAAATCGGCGCGGCCGCCAGCCTGTCGAAGACGACCGTCGGTCGCTACCGCCGCATCGCCCAGACACGCGGCCTGACTTGGGCCAAGATTTCGCCCTTGACCCCTGAAGCGGTCCACACGCTGTTTCGGCGGCCGGCGCGCGGCGGCAAGACCAAACGGGAGCCGGTGTGGGAGGTGCTTCACGAGCGCATGGCCCACAAGGGCACGACGCTGCAGTTGCTCTGGGAGGAGTACCGTCGCGAGCAACCGCATGGCTCCCTGTGCTACTCGCACTTCGCGGCCAAGTACCGCGCTTACCGGGATTCGCTGCCCAGCGTGATGCGTCAGCATCACGAACCGGGTGAGCGCGCGTTTGTGGACTACTCGGGACTGCGACCGTTCTACATCGACCCGTCGACGCGCCAGAAGGTGCATGCCGAACTGTTCGTGGGTGTGCTCGGCGCAAGTTCGCTGTTCTTCGCCACGTGTACGCCGTCGCAAAAGGTGCCCGACTTCATCGCCGCGCACACAGCGATGCTCAACTACTTCGGCGGCGTGCCGCGCGCCATCGTGCCGGACAACCTCAAGTCCGCCGTGGTCGCGACCGGCAAGGCGCCCAAAATCCAAAGAACCTACGCGGACTTCGCGCGCCACTACGGCACGGCCATCCTCCCCACCCGTCCGTATCGGCCGCGCGACAAGGCGGCCGTCGAGCAGGCAGTGAAGTTCGCGCAGCAACGCATCGTGGCCCGCCTTCACCACCAGACGTTCTACTCGCTCGACGAACTGAACCTTGCCGTCGCCAAGCTCTTGGTCGAAGCGAACGAGCGACCGATGGTGAAAGACGGCTTGAGCCGTCGCGCCCGCTTCGAGGCCATTGAACGCGCGGTGTTGCTGCCGCTTCCGCCGACCCCGTACGTCTACGCCGAATGGGTCGCCATCCCCAGGGTCCCGAACGACTACCACGTGGCCGTCGACGGGCACTTCTACTCCGTGCCCCATCAGCTCGTCGGCGCAAAGCTCGATGCGAAACTCACAGCGGAGGCCGTGGATCTGTACACGGGCCGCCGCCACGTCGCCCACCACGCGCGAAGCTCCCGGGTGGGTGCGCACACCACGCTTCCCGCGCATCAAACCGAGGCGCACCGCGCCCAGGCCGGCCGCACGCCCGAAGCGCTCACCGAATGGGCGAAGTCCGTCGGACCGTACACCCGGAAGTTTGTCGCCCAGCAACTCGGGCGTGCCCAGCCGTTTCTCGGCCTACCGGCATGCGATGGGTTGCGCGCCTTGGCTCATGCGCATGGTCACGCGCCGGTCGAACGCGCCGCACAGGCGGCGTTTGACCTCGGCACGCCCACGTTGAACTCGGTCAAACGCCTGCTGGCGAATGCGGCTGCCGCGCCGACGACGCCCCCCGCGCCGCGCAACTCGAACGCGCGACGAGCCCGTGCTTTCGTGGAGGATGCCGTATGCTGACCGAAGCAGAAAAAGCGCTGTCCGCGCTCGGACTGACGGCGATGGCCACGCGGTTGCACGCGTGGCTGGACGACCCAGCCAACCAACGCAAATCCCAGACCGACTGCGTCTTGGCGATTGCGCGCGCGCAGGCGGAAGCCACCGGCAACGAGCGGACCCGCCGCCTGTTTGCGAGGGCGCAGTTGCCGACGCAGGCCGCCGTGCCCGATGTGTGGGTCGGCAGCGCCCGAGGCTTGAGTGCCGACGCCTTGGCCAACCTGGCGACCTGCGATTGGGTTCGCCGAGGGCACACCGTCGTGCTCACAGGCCCGAGCCGCGCCGGCAAGACATTCCTCGCCGCCGCCCTCGCCCGGGAGGTCGTGCTTCAGGGTCTGCGCGTGGAGTTCGTCCGTGTGCCCGAGTGGCTGGCCCGCTACGACGTGGACGATGCGGCCACGATGCGGCGGTTGTTCCAGCGCCTCGTCAATGCGCCGCTGCTGGTGCTCGACGACTTTGCCACCGAGCGCGCAACGAGCGCGCAGAGCCACCAGATTCGTCGTCTCGTCGACGCGAGGCAAAGGCAGGAGCGTGCCGTGCTCGTCGCGTCGCCCGCGCCCGTCGAGGAGTGGGACGGCTTCTTCGAGGATCCGACCGCTGCGGAGGCGCTTTACGGTCGCCTTCTGACCAAAGCGCATGTCGTACGCCTCCAAGCGCGCACCGAGCGCGCGCAATCGACCGCGAAGCGTCAACCGAGCCGCGCCCGCAACGGGCGCGCTTGAGACGTTCTGGTTCACCTGGCCTGCGGGTCTGGCTCCGTCGGGCCACGCCATGGTTGGCGAGAGCCGTTGTTTTGCCTCGCGCGCTTCGATACCGCCATTCATTCTGGTGGCCAGGCAGTTCCAGACTGCCGCCCCAGCGCGCCCCATCATCCAGATAAATCTGCGAGCTCGTGTCCGAGCGTGCTCACGTGTCGAGCCGTGTTTTCACCGCGGGTCGTGGCAAGTGGCCAGCCTGTTCCAGACTGGGTGGCCAAGTGTTCCAGAATATCCAAATGGATAATCTGGTGGCGATGGGGCAGTAGTCTGGAACTGCCTGGCCACCAGAATGCTCGGCGGCGTCCTACTCGTGGCTCACTTGAAACACACCAACCCGAGCCCCTTCCGCATCGTGTAGCGCGATGTCGCCTAGATCCTCAATGGTGATGTCCTCCAGGCTTCGGGCGAGTTTGAGAAGGATGCGAGCCACTTCGTTGCCACTGTTGCCGCCGGCAAACGGGGCATTGTCGCATTTCAAAGTGATGCTGACTTTCATAGATACCTCGCCTTTGTCCCAGCGGCATCTTAAGCACATCGGCCAAGACAAGTTCACATCGACAGCACGAAACACCGTCAATGTGTAGGGGCCGGCCCATATTGACCACTTGGCTGGGTTTCTCTGGCCACATTGCCGGCCGTGGCCGCCAGAGTTGCAAAGATGGGCGAGGCCCGGTTGGATAGGTCACAACGATTCAGCGGGCCTGCCTGAACTTCATGAGCGCTTCGTCAATCTTGGCCAGCTTTTCTCGCTTCACGTCGTTCGGCGCTCCGCCGTCCTCCACAGCTCGCTTCGCGTACCCGAGTGATTCCTCAACTAAGCTGACTTCTTCCACGGTGAGTTCAACCATCGGCATACATTTCTCCCGGACCAAGTGACGGTCTTTGCGATGTCGAGCCAGCGCGGCAGAAAACAAGGTGGAAAGCCAAATCTTCTACATCGAAACGACCTCTCCTTCATCCGCACTTGTTCGTCAGCGCAAGACTGCGTCGCACAATCTGTCCAGCACCGGACACGAGCCCCCACGCTCCAGCACCACGCGAAGCTTTTCCTCGATATAGACTGAGTTCTTTGTCATGCCGGACGAGTGGCCGCAAAGCGCAGCGGCGATGTCGCGCGCCGCTTGAAGTTCGGCCTCGCCTAAGCGCTCCGAGATTTCCGCGTCAATGACGGAAGCGATGTCGGTCGGCCACTGAACGAAACAGTCATCCCAGACGGCTTGCGGCGGGAAGCGCTCCGCTCCCGCCTTGCCGAGCAATGTGAGCAGAACTCGATTGTCCTGCTCGTGCTGTTCACGGTGCTTCTCGGAGCAGTGGGTATCCGAATCGAACATCAAGAAGAATGGAATGCCAAGGGTCTGCGCCAAGGCTAGCGGCTCTGCAAGTCGACTCTTGCCATCCACCGCCACAATATGAGCATGGCGACTGCGGAATGCGTCGAGCTTTCCGGACATCGTCATCCACGCCATGATGTACGCGACGTCCTCGCTTCCTTCCACGAGGATGACCTTGCGCGCAAAGAACATCTCGCAGAGTTGGGGACGCAGCACCTCTTGAAGTCTGGCCGAGGCGCCTTCGGGCTTTACCGGCTCTTTCCCTTTGCCTGCCGCAACCGCTGCGGCGTACGCCTCAAGAGAGGGAGCGAACGCTTGAGCGCTTGCCTTGTCGTCCGAGCGTCGGACGACTCGTACGCTTTCAAGCATCCGCCCGTTGACGAAGTAAGGGCTGTGGGTCGTCAGCAGAATCTGCGCGTTGCGTTCCGAAAGTTTCTGAAGCACCGTAGCCAAGTGCCGCGCTTGGGGCGGGTGTTGGTACAACTCGGGCTCCTCGCATCCGAGCAGAAGGGTCGGCCCATCCTCCGCATCTGTGGCAGACAGTTCCTGAAGCAGGGCAATCATGTAGCTGCGCTGAAACCCGTTGCCGAAGCGCGCAAGACTTCCTTCGAAACCTCCCTCACCCCCGACCACCCGCGCGATCGGTTCCTTTAAAGGCACCGTGCCAGCCGTTTCCCAAGCGAGCAATAAACTGGCGCTCGGATGTGCCCACTGGTGAAGGCGTCGCGTGAGCGCATCGGCGATGTCGTCCAAGGCGCCTTGCGACCGGCCCATAAGCTCTTGATACCGGTTGCTCGTGTCCAACTTCAGTTGGGCCAGATCCGCAGTGAAGTTGACCTTTGTTCGAACGGTGCGCGCCAACAGCCGCTTCAGCGCATTGTCGCCGCTTTCGGTTTGCTCATCGGTCGCGAGACTAACCGCTGGCACGTAGACCCATTGAATGAAGGGGTCGAGCTTGGCGTTTCCTGCGTACCCGTAAAACTGGTCAGAGCTTTCGAGCTCTTCGTGATGTTCCGGGTGAGCTTCTTCGTACTCACGGAGAGCACTGGCACGCTCATCGTAGTTTCGACATTCATTCAAGCCGTACTTGGCCTGTAGTTGCTGGAAATAACCGTTCGCCGCAGTTCTGTTTTCGGCGTCGAAAAAGGGCGCGAAATCACGCATGACCATGCGCACCCCTACCTGCCTAACCGGTGCATTTCCTTTTGCCCTGTCGAACTCCGCCACTGCCGACACCCTCAACTCATCGCCGCGCACGTAGTGCGCCAACGCGTTCTTGGCGGCATCGCTCATGTCGTGAAACACGACAGTGATGCGGACCGCCTCGGCGACGTTCTTCTGGTGAAAATCTTCGACCGACAGCGCCTGGACATCCGTGGCGTTGCTCTTCTCGCGAAAAAACACGTTCAGCGCACACAGCACCGTGGATTTTCCGGCGCCGTTCTCCCCGACGAGTGATGTGTAGGCGTCAAAGCCGATGGTTTCGTCGGCGAATGCTCGAAAGTTCTGTATGCGAATGCTCTTGATGCGCACAAAAACTCCCTCCCCTCGTTTTCATTGTACGCTTCAGCCTTGGAGTCGAGAGGCCGAGACAACACGAGCTGGGCCGGAGGCAGAGGTAAGTCAGGCGGAGACGCGCCGTCTCCCGCCCGTTTCTACTTTTTGGTGCGGTTGTATGGTGACTGATTGGTCGGCTTCAATGAAATGCCCTCTTGGCTTGCCTTTTGCGCAACGGCTGCCGGTGTACGGCCCAGTTTCAATCCAGCGACGCGCGTCGGTGTGTTCTCCCGCGCCAGCTGCTTGAGCATCTTCACGTCGGCAGGCGTCCATGCTTGTCCGGATTTCGGCGGCGTCTTCGTCATGGCTCTCACTCCTTAGATGTGATGCGCTGGTCGTCCAGCGCAAGTGGCTACTCATCGGCAGCAGTATTGAATGGTTTCGATTGGGATGCGGCGACAGCGCATAGGCCGGAAATAAAGGCGAGCACCATGGCAGCGAGCAGCGAATAGGGAAGGGCTACGAGTGAGCCCGCCACCAGCACGAGGTAGACGTAGTACGCGCGCAGCCTGTTTCTCTCGTCTTCGGAGAATCCATTGCCAGACTTCCTCGTCAGATCCTCGATGCCTGCGGCCCACGATGCCTGAACCTCCTCGACGGTCGCATCCAGGCTGACGTCAGCCGCGGCTGCCTCATCGCTGACCTCGGTTTCCGCCTCATCCTCTTCAGACACCGCTCCACCGATGGGATGCTCTCTTTTGAAGCGCTCGTAGTACGTGCTGATGTTGAAGGTTTGGATGGACACGATTTCTGCGAAGGCAATGACGACACGAAACTCGTTGATGAGGCGAGCGGCTTCCTCGGGCGTGTCGCGAAAGATGTTCTGATAGACCCCGCCGTAGTTGACTGGCAGTTCGAGCTTCAAGGTGTCGGAGCGGTACCCCGACAGCAATGGAACCAGGACGAACCACTTGCGCTCGATGTCGAGCGTCGACAGGGCCACCGGCGTTCCGATGTAGACCTTCTTGTTCTTGAGCGTGATGAGCAGCGGAATGCCGCAGTCGAGCGAATGGGATGAAATGTGCTCGATGGCATCCAGCGTGCCCGCACGCTTCATCGTCGCCCGCAGCAGGCGAGCGTTGGCGAGCAACGGCAGATTAAGAAGCCAGGCGAGAACCCACGCGAGGCCCAATGCCCAGGTAGCGCACGATGCAAACTGGACCAACGCCGGGCGGCCCATTCCGCCTGATGTGTCGTCGCCTTGCGGCAAGACCGACAGAAATCTTCCGTCCAGTTCGAGGTACCAAGGAAACGCGGCCACTGCCCAGGCATGAACGCTGGCTCCAAGAAGCAGGAGAAAGACGCCGGCGACGGCCGCAGCAAAGTATTGCGGGTGCCCGGCTTCTTTCAGCGCCATGTACCGGGTGCGCAACCACAGACGAGCAAAGATCCAACCGGCCGCCAAGACAACGAGAGCGACCGTGATGGAGGTCATCGCAGGTCGTGCTGCTGGTCAGCGTTGCGGCTTCTTGCCCGCGCGCATGCGCTCTTGGTAGCGGCCCAACTTCACGGCGGCCGCGATTTGGCCGATGAAGCTTCTACTGGTCAGCAAAGCCGACGGGCTGACGACCAGCGCACCATTCCGGTCAAAGGTGTGGTCGATGCCGCGCTCTGTCTTTGCCACCGACCTCTTGCCTACCATTGTTTTCGGCATGACGTCGCTCCTCCTGGGCGTTGCCATCGTAACAGGGTCCGCCATGGTCGGACCATGGCGGCTGAACCGACCTTGAGGGTGGGTTATTCCCGTCTCAAGGCGTAGGACGCGAGGACACCGTCCGAGTGTTCCTTGGCACAGCGACGGGAGTCCGGACCGCCAGGCTGCTACCGTTCTTGGCGGCCCCCTTGGAACACGCCCGTCGTTCTCGCTCGATGTGGCGGATTTCTGCGCGCAGGGCGCGAGCCTTTTCGGCCAGTTCCCGCGCCCCTTCACCCGATGCCATAGAGCGCGCAGCGACCTCGGCCGCCCGGACGTTCAGCAGACGTACGCGCTCGGCTCGGCGCTTCTGCGCCCACTGCCTGCGGTTCAAGGGCCGCCATGCCGGCGGGCATGCCGCTTCCATTGCCTCCAGCGCCCGCTCGGCTTCCACCGTGGCCACCATGGCCTGACCGTACCGTTGACGCCGGCGTGGCAACTCACCGCCCAAGGCACGGAGTTCGGCTTGGGCTTCAAGGGAGCGGCGCAGGCGTTCAATCCAGACCGGGGCTCGGGCGCACTGCTCCAAGAGCTTGGGACGCTCGCTCTGCCGCCCCATTGCGACAAGGTAGGCATCGACCAACGCAGCACACTGCTCGGCCGACCTCCGTAACCCGTCCAAGTACGCCTGCGATGTCTCCCGTTCCGTGCGCACGCCTTCCTCCCAGAGAGCCGCTTGGGCGTTCAACAGTTCGGCGTCGCGGCCAGTCGCGCGCGTGCCACGCGTGGGTCCCCCGAGCACGGTCGACCTAAGGCCCCCAGTCGCCCTCATGCCTCGCCGCCCGACGCCGGGCGGCCTCTTCCCTAGCGTTGGGAAGACCGCGCGACCGCGTCCTTGGAGGTGGGCCACCAGCGCTGCGCGATTGGCCTCGGCGCGCTCCGCGTTGTTCGCCATCCGCAGGTCGTAACCGCCTTTCCGCACGACGGCGATGCCGGCGCGACCGACGTGGGTGGTGGGTTCGCGCGTGAGACGCGCCGCGGTCTCGTAGTCGCCTCGGGCTTCCGCGGCCCGCGCCTGCGCCGCCAAAGTGCGGTGGTCGACCTGCTCGGCACAGCCGGCGGCCGATAACGCGGCGTTGGTGAGGGTCGCAACGGTCTGGCGCAGCGCCTCGACTTCCTTCGGTCCTCGGCTTCGGTCATCCAGGACACGTACCTTCGCGCCAAAACCGTTGGCATCCAGCCGTCGCGCAGAAAACAGAATGTGTGCGTGGTGGTTGCGCGCGTCCCCGGAAGCATCAGGTGCATGTATGGCGACCATGGCGGCCACACCGTAGCGGCCGACCAGAACCCGCGCGACGTCGAGCGACAGTCGGGCCCGACGCGGGCCGTCGAGCTCGTGCGGGAGTGCGACCACGAGCTCACGCGCGACCCGCGCGTTGCGCCGCACCTCCGCCGCCTCGGCCGCATTCCAGAGTTGAGCGGCATCGCTCGCCCATCTTGGCGAGCCTTCCGGCGCCAGGGCGTGCACCTGTTCGATGCCACCGCGCCGGCTGTAGTCGTGAACCACCCCGAGGCGTTCGTCGCGCAGAGCAATGCCGGCGCGGTAGGCAGCCGCGGCAACGGCGCTGTCTCCTCTGGTGCGACTCAAGGTCCGCAGGCTTGCCGAAAAGATAGCCATGGAGTAGCTCGAATGGATTCCACCCACTCTAAAAGCGCCAAGGGGATTCGCAACCCCACCGCGGATCTCTTTGGCCCTTGCGCATCCGCATCGATGCAAGCAACCATGCTGGCCTTTCAGGCTTGCCCCTCCTTCGTGAACGCCAAAGCCCCAGAGACACCCGCGGACGAGTTACTGCGCGCAGCCGCAGGCAAGCGATTTCATACCGTGCTGGCGGATCCGCCGTGGCGGTTTGAGAACAGAACGGGAAAGATGGCGCCAGAGCACAAGCGCCTGGCTCGCTACGGCACCATGACCCTGCAGGACATCTGCGCCTTGCCCGTGGCCGATGTCGTTGCCGAACCCGCGCACCTCTACCTTTGGGTTCCGAACGCGCTCTTGCCGGACGGGCTGCAAGTTATGGAAGCGTGGGGCTTCAAGTACAAGTCCAATCTCGTTTGGCACAAGATCCGCAAGGACGGAGGGCCTGATGGCCGTGGCGTCGGCTTCTACTTCCGCAACACCACGGAGTTGCTGCTCTTTGGTGTCCGTGGAAAGAACGCACGGACCCTTGCCCCCGGACGCCGACAGGTAAACTTCATCGCAACGCAAAAGCGTGAGCACAGCCGAAAGCCTGATGAACAGTACCCGCTGATTGAGGCATGCAGCCCGGGGCCACGGTTGGAAATGTTTGCCCGAGGCCCTCGAAAGGGATGGTCGGTCTTCGGCAACCAGTCAGAAGAATACGAGCCGACTTGGGCAACGTACGCCAACCACTCGCAGGCGCACCGTCAGGAGCATGTGAGGCGAAAGCGCTGACTGCCCCTTGTCGCCGCATACTTTCGACGCAATCACAATATTCCAACCAGGAGAGTCTCATGCAAAAGTTCGCCGCGCCGTACCGCATTCAAGCAGCATTCGACCGTTTGAAGAACAGAAAAGAACTCGCTGGCTGTTCGATTGATTTTCAGGAGCTGGATAGCGCGTCGAACGCAGGAAGAACCTTCCCGGATATTGACTTCGACACCGCGAGAGTTTTCGTGGTGAAGGGAGAATATTCAATCAATGTTACTGGTCGCATCGACCGCGGCATATTTCACTACTACGCCCACGCCTACCAGAAGGACGGCCCTTGGGATCCCCAATACAGCGCAACCATTGACAGGCTTGACGACGTCGTCGACTTCATCGTGGACCGCTTCAAGAAGGTCTAGCGGCCGTCAATCTTCAATGTAGAGGCGCTCGCTGATGCCGAAGACGAGCACCGGGCATCCGCCCCCGCTCCCGCCCTCGATGCGCGGCAACAGCTTTGCCATGTGCGTGGTGCTGTTGCCGTAGGACGGGCCCTTGCCCAGACCGTTGAAGATGGTCTGGAGCCCGGAGCATCGAGTGATGATGACCCCGACGCTGATGGCGCGCAGGTCGAACAACAAGCGAAAGTTGTTGAGGTCCCGGTCGAAAAACGGATCCTTGTTGTTCCACTCGATTTCGAGGGCCACGCGGTTCTTGAAGCAATCAACCTTGTGTGTCGGCGTGTCCATCGTGTGGTCGTCCACCCGGATCTGCGTGGCGAACTTCTTCTCGACCCATCCGCGCGCGGTGAGTTGGCCATCAATCCACCCAGAGATCTCCGACTTGCTGCCGCCTGGCGCTTGGACCTTACTGCGGTACAGACGGAACTCGTCCAGCACCCCCTGGATGTCCGCAAACTCCGCAGGAAAATCGGCCGCGAGGATGGCCGTGGCGTGGCGCCACTCATGGACCTCGTAGTGTTCGCGGATGAATGGCGACAGGCTTTCGAGCGGCATCTCGGATCCTCAAGATGTGCTCGGATGGTAGTGGCGAAGTCGGCGCTTGCATAGCGCCGCGGCGAGCGGTCTCCCGTTAGTGCACTATTTCCAGAAACGGTCTCTTGTCGACAACAGCCGACTGGTACTTGGCCCGCAGGAAGTCCACCAGGTCAGCACGTCGCTGAAGAAGGAGTACGACTTCCTGAAGCGAGCAGAGAATCATGGTCTTTTGGGATAGTGCCTCCTGGCAGGTCCGAAGCACCGGTTCAGTGAAGCCCGATGATGAGATAAATAGCCCTGCCACATTGGCTCGCAGGAAGAGTCTAGCGAGATGCGGATGGAACTCGGCGATTCCCACGGGGTCCTTCAGCCACTTCATCTCAACCAGGAATATATTTGACCCGAACTCTATGACGCCATCGATTTGCTCAAGCACCAAAGGAGTATCGCCATCGCGGCGTCGGAAATCCTCGCGCACCAAGATGTCGTAGGCGCGAAAGAGGTCGTTCAACACAGCCTCCAGAAGTTTTCCGCGCTGGTGGGCTGCATCGTCCATTCCGAACAATCGTCCCAACCGAGCATCTACATCCTCGATTCGCTTTAGCTTATTTGCAGCGTTAGTTCGCTGCGCTTCCGTTTGGGCTCGGCGCTGGGCTTGCTCGGTATCCCTTTCCTGCTTCATCCTTGTGAAAGCGTCTCTTTCATTGATTAGGTCGCGGACGCGAGCGACCAGTCCGGAAGCCTCTAGTTGCTCCTTGGGCCAGCACGCCTCAAATCGGTTGAACTCCACCACTCGCTTGAGCAGCGCTCGCCGCGGTCCAAGACCGCTGTCGCCGCGAGCATTGAGTTTCACCAGTACGTCGCGGGCGATTTCAAATCGACTAATCGAGTCCGGAGCTGCATTGACACGCTCGGTCATCGCGGCCAGGTCAGCGGCAGGAACAGCTGCGCCTTGAAAAAAAAGTAGCACGCCCTTCTTGCTTCGGCTTAAACGTCCTATCGTGTCAACGAGCAGTTCTAAGAGATCCGCGGGGTAGTGATAGACCTGTTCCATCTCTGAATACCGTTGAATCGGGGCCAAGAGTGTCGCCCATTCGGTGGGTTCAGCCAAAGTTGACGCTGCCGTGTCGGCGCTCCCAACCGCTCCATCGGCGGCGGCACGCCGGGGTCCGGGGCAACGCCTCGGCGCACGCGCCACCTCGCAGGTGGCGGCAAACTCCCCGCCGGGAGTTTGCGTAAGTGCGCTCTTGCTCGAACCCGGCAACACGTTTCCCACGCGGAGCTCTTTCGCCTGCGGAATCTTGGGGTTGCACCCCTTGCGCATCGGACGTGCTGTGGTACGGATGGTGTCAAGCAACCTTGACAGGAGCCACTGTGCCAAACCCGACCGACCTTCGCCTGTCGCTTCTTGAACTCGGTCACGTTCTCGACCGGCTGCTTCGCCTATATCGCAGTCGTCCCTGGCGTGAGCTTGAACCCGTCTACGAACCCGAGTTGTCCCGCTTTTCCGCCGTCGGGGATCTGGCCTTGGCGCAGGTTCGCGGATTGCTCGACGAAGGACAAAGCGATTGGTCGACCCACGACCACACAGTGAAGCCTCCGCTCCACGCACCTACGCAGGACTCGCTGCTTTACCGCGTAAACGTTCGCCGGCGACGTCTGGAACAGCGCGCCCGAGAGTCGAAGCCATGCCCGAGGCCGAACGCATGAACGGCATTGACGCGCTCACGGCAAAAATCGAGCGGTCCACGCGCAGAACGGCGCAGCTCCAGGCGCAACGGGCGCTGCGCGAACTACGCCTCGCCACCCTTGAACGGGCACGTGCTCGCAAGCGCGCTGCCCGACGGAAGTACGAACTCGGCGAGTCGGTACTGTTGGCCGGACTCGTCGACTGGCAGGCGGCCGAACTCGTCGGCCTTCTGCTCGACGGCAAAGACCGCTTCGGAGCCTCGCCGACGATGCGGATGGGCCTACGCAAGCGCGGGGACGAGCATCTTGAGTCCCTGCGCGGTGGGAG
>Ga0209023_10004635_pt1 | contig 15527 bp, 13 predicted proteins | sample LakOneMetagenome_FD_187468 | JGI IMG/M metagenome (GOLD analysis project Ga0209023, IMG submission 187468) | Freshwater and sediment microbial communities from Lake Erie, Canada (SPAdes) (version 2) | ecosystem: Environmental > Aquatic > Freshwater > Lentic | place: Lake Erie, Canada... | reverse complement strand
TGAAGAATGTCGACCTGTGGCAGCGGCTGGAAGCGGCGGCGGCGCGGCACCAGGTCACCTGGGCCTGGATCAAGGGCCATGCGGGGCACGAGGAAAACGAGCGGGCCGATGCGCTGGCGCGGGCGGGGATGGCGCCGTTCAAGGGGCAGAAGGGCTAGGGGGCGGTCGGCGGTTCCGGGTGGCAGGGGCCGTTGACCCTGCCATGCGACGGCTTAGCCTTTTGTCCCAGCCGGTGGCCCAAAGGCCGTCGGCCAGCGCCCGCCCCGCCTATGGCGGGCGCTGGCGCGCCCACCGGGGCAGGCGCTGGCCTTTGGTGGCTCAGGAGATCAGCGGTCCAGCGGAGACGTTTCCACGACGGTCGGGGGAACGGCGGGTCGCGGTTCCTTTTCCCGCCCGGCCCGGCCGATTGTCTTGCGCCTAGCTAAACCGCGCGTCTTCCGCCAGGCCCGCGCGCAGTTCGGCGCCCGACACCACCGTCCGGCCGGCACGCTGGGCGAGCGTCACGGCAATGGCGCCGGGCCGGTCGGCCGGACCACAGGCGACGATCAGGCCGGGGCCCGAGAAATGCGCGCCGGGCAGGATTGTTCCGGGGGGTGCGGGCTGGGCCTCGACAGCACGGGCGCGCAGGAACTTCACGCGCTCGCCGCCGATTTCGGCCCAGGCGCCGGGGAAGGGCGACAGGCCACGGATGCGGCGGGCAAGGTCGGGCGCGGGCTCGGACCAGTCGATCCGCGCCTCGGACTTGTCGATCTTTTTGGCGTAGGTCACGCCCCTGTTCGACTGGGCGACGCGCGGCAGGAACCCCAGCCCGTCAAGGGCGGCAAGGATCATCTGGCGGCCAAGCTCTGCCAGCATGTCATGCACATCGCCCGTCGTATCGTCGTCGCCGATGGCGATGGCGCGGTGCAGAAGGACGGCGCCGGTATCCAGCCCCTCGTCCATCTGCATGATCGAGATGCCGGTTTCCCCATCCCCCGCCATCACCGCCCGGTGGATCGGCGCGGCCCCCCGCCAGCGCGGCAGAAGCGAGGCGTGGATGTTCAGGCAGCCCTGGCGCGGCAGGGCCAGCGCGGAAGGCGGCAGGATCAGCCCATAGGCGGCGACGACCGCGACGTCCGGCCGCCAGTCGGCCAGCGCCGCCAGCTCGGCCGGGTCGCGCAGCGTCAGGGGCGTGCGGACCGGCAGGCCCAGTTCGTCGGCGGCGCGGTGAACGGGCGAGCGTTGAGGCTTTTGCCCGCGACCAGAGGGCCGGGGCGGCTGGCTCAGGACGCCGACCACAGTGTGACGCCCGGCAATCGCTTTCAGCGCGGGGACCGCAAAGTCGGGCGTGCCCATGTAAAGGACGCGGATTTCCTTCACGCCTGCCCTTTCCTGAGCTTCTCGGACCGCGCCACCATCATCTTGCGACGCAGGGGCGACAGGCGGTCAATGTAGAGCTTGCCGGCCAGATGGTCGATCTGATGCTGCACCGACGTTGCCCAAAGGCCAACAAAGTCGCGCTCTTCAACCTGACCGTCCTCGTTCAGGAAACGAACGGTCACGGCGCGGGGGCGCTCGACCAGCGCCGAGACATGGGGCAGGTTCGGGCTTGCCTCTTCATATTTGCGCAACTGGACCGAGGCGTGCAGCACCTCCGGGTTTGCCATGCGCACGACCTGGCCCCGCTTGTCCGAGGCGTCGACAACCGCCAGCCGCAAGCCGATGCCGATCTGGGGCGCGGCAAGGCCGACGCCCGGCATCGCCTCCATCGTGTCGACCATGTCGTCCCAGATCATGCGGACGGTTTCGGTGATGGCCGCAACCGGCTCGGCCGGGGTGCGCAACCGCGCGTCTGGCCAGAGGAGGAGCCGGCGGACGGCCAAGGCTCAGACGCCTTCGCGGGCGCGGTCGCGCTTCAGCTTTTCCATCTTGCGGGTGATGAGCTGGCGCTTGAGGGGCGAGAGGTAGTCGATGAAGAGCCGCCCGTCGAGGTGGTCCATCTCATGCTGCGCGCAGGTGGCCCAGAGCCCTTCGAAGGTTTCCTCGTGCCCGGCCCCGTCAAGGCCGAGCCAGCGCACCGTTACGGCCGCGGGACGCTCGATTTCCGCATAATGTTCGGGGATCGACAGGCAGCCTTCCTCGTAGACGCGCCGGTCGTCCGAGGACCAGACAATCTCGGGGTTCATCAGGACCATGGGGCGCGGCGGCTCGTCGGGGTCCTTCACGCAGTCCATGACGAAAAGCCGCTTCAAAAGCCCGACCTGCGGCGCGGCCAGGCCCACGCCCGGCGCATCATACATGGTGTCGAGCATGTCCCTTGCCGCCTCGCGAAGGGCGTCGGTGATTTCGGTCACCGGCTCGCAGGGCTTCTTCAGGCGGGGGTCGGGATGCAGAAGGATCGGGCGCAGGGTCATGAATCGGTCTTTAGGTCAAGGTCTTGGCCCGTGCAATCGCTGGGGCGTGGACGGGGCGGGGAAAATCGGCATAGTGCGCGCTGAAGTCAGGAAAAGAGGGCGCCATGAGCGAGTTTGACCGGATCATCGACCGCGTGGGCACCCATTCGGCGAAGTGGGACATGATGGAGGCCGCCTACGGCGTCAGCCCGCAGGACGGCATCGCCATGTGGGTTGCCGACATGGACTTCGCGCCCCCGGCCTGCGTCCAGCGCGCGGTCGAGGCGATGGCCGCCCATGGCGTCTACGGCTATTACGGCGACGAGCGCGACTATCACACCGCGATCCGCTGGTGGATGAAGGCCCGCCACGGGTGGGAGGTGGAGCCGTCCTGGATCTTCACCACGCACGGGCTGGTGAACGGCACCGCGATCTGCGTCGACGCCTTCACCGCGCCCGGCGATGCTGTTGTCCTGACGACGCCGGTCTACCACGCCTTTTCGCGCGTCGTCCGCGCCGCCGGGCGCGAGGTCAGGGAATGCCCGCTGAAGCTGGTTGATGGCCGCTACGAGATGGATTTCGCCGCCTGGGACGGGCTGATGACGGGGAACGAACGCATGTTCATCCTCTGCTCGCCGCACAATCCGGGCGGGCGGGTCTGGACGCTTGACGAGTTGAAGGGCGTCGTCGATTTCTGCGAACGCCACGACCTGGTCCTTGTGTCGGACGAGATCCACCATGACCTGGTGATGCCGGGCCAGCGCCACCGGGTGCTGGCTGCCGCCTTCCCCGAGGTGGCGGGGCGGCTGGTCACGATGACGGCGCCGACGAAAAGCTTCAATATAGCGGGCTGTCATTCCGGCAATGTCATCATCGCCGACGAAAAGCTTCGCGCGGCCTTCGCGGGCCGGATGATGGCGCTTGGCATTTCGCCCAACAGCTTCGGGATCGAGATGGCGCGGGCCGCCTACAGTCCCGAAGGGGCCGACTGGATCGACCGGCTGGTCGCCTACCTCGACGGCAACCGACAGGTCTTCGACAAGGGGATCGCGGCCATTCCGGGGCTGAAGTCGATGCCGCTCGAGGCCACCTATCTGGCCTGGGTCGATCTTTCCGGCACCGGCATGACCGAGGCAGAGGCGCTGGCCCGGGTCGAGCGCCAGGCGAAGATCGCCGTCAACCACGGCAAGACCTTCGGCAAGGGCGGCGAGAGCTACCTGCGCTTCAACATCGCGACGCCGCGCGCGCGCGTCGAGGAAGCGGTGGCGCGGCTCGGGCGGGCGTTCGGCGACCTGCAATAATCAGCGCGACACTAGTTAGCGCGACGGCCCGGTCAGGTAGCCCGTCGGCGCGCCGTCGTCCCGGACATAGTCCAGGGGCGGCGTCGCGCGGGCGGCGGTCGACCATTTCATGCGGCAGATCAGCTCGCTCCCCTCGATCCCCGAGGCGACGATCAGGCAGCGCGAGACGAGGGTCGAGCCCTCATAGACCTCGACCAGGCCGCGCAGGTGGGTCACGTCGGCGGCATCCACGGTGAAGCCTTCGGGCAGAAGCCGCAGGATCGGATAGGTCTCGGTTCCCGTCACCACCGACAGGCGGGACTTCCGGCGGGCCTTGGCACGACGCGCGGCTTCGAGCGCGTTCAGGACGTCGCTTGGCATGTGATCTGTCATCGACGCCTCCCTCGTCTGTCCGATCCGGTTCAGGCTGGACCGATCCGGCTTTTCGGCAAGTTCGCGGCCAACTTTGTGGAAAGCGCGGCAGAAATGGAACAGCCGGATGACGATTGTTGAAAATTCTTTGTGGGGACAGGCGGTTGACGGCGCGGCCGATCCGGGCGAGCGTGCGGGCCACCCACCATCAGTCCCGGAAGTTTGCCATGCGTGCCCCCGTTCGTGCTGTTGCCCTGACCCTGTCGCTTGCCTGTCTTGCCCCTGCCGCCCATGCGGACTGCGGCGGCCCGTTCGACGCCTTCGTCGCGGGCGTCGCGGCCGAGGCGCAGGCCAAGGGGATCGACGCGGCGACGGTGCAGGGCTTTCTGGCCGGCGCGCGGCTCAATCCGGCGATCCTGAAGCTCGACCGTGGGCAGGGGACCTTCCGCAAGAGCTTCCTCGACTTCCTGGCCGACCGCGTGTCGAAGGCCCGGATCGCCAACGGCCGGGCGGCGATCGCGCGCAATCAGGCGGTGTTCAACGAGATCCAGCGTCAGTATGGCATCCCGCCCGGCGTCATCGCGGGCTACTGGGGGCTAGAGACGGATTTCGGCGCGGTGCAGGGCAAGTTCCTGGTGCGCGACTCGCTTCTGACGCTCGCCCATGACTGCCGCCGCCCGGACCTGTTCCGCCCGCATCTGTTCGCGGCGATGGAGCTTTATCAGCGCGGCAATTTCGACCCCAACCGCACCATTGGCGCCTGGGCGGGCGAGATCGGCCAGTTCCAGATGCTGCCGGAGGATGTGCTGACAAACGGCACGGACGGCGACGGCGACGGGCATGTCGACGTGGTGCGCTCGGCGCCCGATGCGCTGATGTCGGCTGGCAAGATGCTCGCCGGTTTCGGCTGGCGCCCGAACGAGCCCTGGCTGCAGGAGGTCGTGGTGCCCGACAGTCTCGACTGGTCGCAGACCGGGCTCAACCACCAGCTTCCGGCCAGCCAGTGGGCGGCGATGGGGGTGCGTGCGCGGTCGGGCGAGCTGTCGACCGGGCTGCCGGGATCGGTCCTTCTGCCGATGGGGCGCAAGGGTCCGGCCTTCATCGCCTATCCGAACTACCGGATTTATTTCAACTGGAACAAGAGCTTCGTCTATGCGACGACCGCCGCCTATTTTGCGACGCGGCTCGACGGCGCGCCCGCGCTCGACCCGCGCAGCCCCGAAAAGGGCCTGAGCGCGGACGAGGTGAAGGTCCTGCAAACGAAGCTGCGCGCGCACGGCCACGACGTGGGCAACATCGACGGCATCCTGGGCGAGCTGACGCGCGAGGCGGTGCAGACCGAACAGGAACGCGCGGGGCTGCCGGCGGACGGCTGGCCGACGAAGGCGCTGCTGGCCGCGCTCTGACCGGCGGCCTTATGGCGGCTTGCCGTCGGGGCCGGTTTGCGGCAGCGTAAGCGCGATTTGATCAGATCGCCGGAGCGCGCCATGACCCCGACCCTCATCCTGACCAACGCCCGCATCCTGACCATGGACCCCGCGCGGCCCCGCGCGCAGGCCGTGGCGCTTGCGGGCGAACGCATCCTGGCCGTCGGCTCGCGCGCGGCGATCGAGGCGCTGGCGGGGCCGGGGACGCGTATCATCGACTGCGGCGGCCGGACGCTTCTGCCGGGCTTCGTCGAAAGCCATCTGCACCTGGTCCTTGGGGGCGCCGAACTTGCCCACCTGCAGATCGGCGCGATTGAAGGGACCGAGGCGTTGACCCGCGCCTTCCGCGCCTACGCGGCCGAGCATCCCCAGCAGCCGCTTCTGATGGCGCAGGGCGGGGCCTATCTGCTCTTCGGCCACCCGACGACGCGGCACGACCTGGACCGGATCATCGCCGACCGGCCCATCGCCATGACATCGCACGACCATCACACGGTCTGGGCCAACACCGCCGCGCTGAAGGCGGCGGGCATCCTGAACGGGGCCGAGACGCCCGCCGGGCATGAGGTGGTGATGGACGCCGACGGGCTTGCGACCGGCGAGTTGCGCGAGTTCGAGGCCTTCGCGCCGGTCATTGCGCTGGGCGGCGAAGAGCGCCTCAACCTCGGAATCGCGACGGGGGGCGAGCCGTCGCCCTGGCCGGACGAGGCCGCGCAGGCCATCGACAGGGCGAAGGTGGCGCTGGGGCTGGCCCATTGCGCGCGCCATGGAGTCACCTCGATGGTGAACATGGATGGCAACCTTTATACGCTGGAACTGCTGCGGGGCCTGCAGCGGCAGGGCGGGCTGACGGCGCGGGTCAAGGTGCCGTTCCACTTCAAGCCGAACATGGATCTGTCCGAGCTGGACCGTGCCGACGAGATGACGCGGATGTTCAACGACGACTGGCTGCAGGGCGGGTTCGTGAAGATGTTCATGGACGGGGTCGTGGACAGTCGCACCGCCTACATGCTGAACGACTATCCCGGTCATCCGGGCCACTGCTCGACGCCGCTTTTCCCGCTTTCGCGGTTTTCTGATATCTGTGTCAGTGCCGATCAGCGGGGCTTGCAGATCGCCGTCCATGCCATCGGCGACGGGGCGGTCCGGCAGACGATCGACGGCTACGAGGCGGCGCAGCGCGCGAATGGCGCGCGGGACAGCCGGCACCGGATCGAACATATCGAGCTGATTGATCCGGCGGACATTCCCCGGCTTGGCGCGCTCGGGATCACCGCCTCGCTCCAGCCGCCGCACCCGCCGGGGGCGATGGACTTCCCGCTCGAGCCGACGATCCACACCATCGGCCTTGGGCGGATGAAGGACGCCTATCTGTGGCGGACGCTGGTGGAAGGCGGCGCGGCGCTGGCCTTTGCGTCGGACTGGCCGGTGACCGACGTATCTGTGATGCGCGGCATCGGCGCGGCGCTGGGGCGCAAGCCCTATGACGCGCCGGGCGCGGGGGACGAACGGGTCAGCCTGCCCGAGGTCCTTTATGCCTATACCGCCGGGGGCGCCTGGGCGGCGCATCGCGATGGGCTGACGGGCGTGCTGCGGCCGGGCATGGCGGCGGATGTGGTGGTGCTGGGCGCCGATATCGAGGGGCTTTCGCCCGGACAGGTTGCGGCGACCGGCGTCGCGCTGACGGTCGCGGGCGGCCGCATCACCTGGGACGAAGGGAGCCTGAAATGATCCTTTACGGCATTCCGACCTGCGACACCTGCAAGAAGGCGCTGAAGGCGCTGGAAGCTGCCGGGAAAGAGGTCACCTTTCGCGACGTGCGGGCTGATCCGCTCTCGCCCGCCGAAATATCGCGGCTGGTGGCCGAGTTCGGCGACCGGATCATCAACAAGCAATCGACGACATTTCGCGGGTTTTCAGAATTTCTGAAACTTTCGGAACCAGAAACCCAGATCGAGGCGCAGCCCACCGTGATGAAGCGGCCGGTCATCGAGGATGGTGGCCGCTTCTGGCTGGGGTGGGAACCCGACGTGCAGAAGGCGCTGCTGGGCTAGTTCTCGCAGGTCACGAGTGCCGCGAGCGCGCGGGCGCGTGCCGCCAGGTCCTCGGGCGCGAGCGACGGGGCGGCGGAGCTGGGGCTCAGCGTGTGGCTGCCAGTGGCAAGCGCCTTTTCCAGCGCATCGCGCGAGCGCATGAGCGCCACGTCGTCGGGCAGCGTCGGGCTGCCCTCGGCGCGCGGCAAGAGGACGCCGATCAGCGCGCCCGACCCGTCAAGGACGGCGCTGCCCGCGTCACCCGGACGGGTCACCAGCCGAAGCCGGGCCTCGCCTGACTGGCCATCCAGTCCCGTCGCCTCGGCAAAGCGGCCAAAGGCGGTGACGGGCGCGGTCAGGCGCTCGCCGTAGGGGTAGCCGCCGACCGCCACGCCGTCGCCCGGCGCAGGGAGGGTCGCTGCGAGCGACGCCACCGCGCGGGGGGCGAGCGCCTTTTCGGGTTGCAAGAGCGCCAGTCCTGACGCGCTGTCGGTCCAGACCACCTTCGCCGGATGCAGACGGTCGATGGCCGGGCGCGGGCAGTCGGCAAGGCCGGGCGCGGTGGTCAGGACCAGCCCCTCGGCGCTGACATAGACGCCGCTCTGGGCGTGGCTCGGCTGGCCGGGCGTCAGGCCTGCGACCAGATCAGCGGCAGAAATGGTCGAGGGCGTGCCCATGGTTTCATCAAGGACGGTGTCGTCGTCGACTGTCAGGCCCGCCTTCATCAGGTCGGCGGTGCGCGTCAGGCGTGCGGACGATGCGGCCGGCCCGGTCAGCACAAAGCCCTTCATCCCGCCGCGCGTCAGCCGCACCTCGACGACCGCCGCCCGGCTGCCATCGGCGCCTTTTGACGACAGGCCTGTGCGGCTGGGGGTCAGGTCGATCCCGGTCGGCATGATGCCGGTCGCGATCAGCCGGTCCGAGAGGGTCGACAGCGCATCCCGCCCGCCCGGGGCGGACACCAGAAGGACGGTGACGCCTGAGTCCTTGACGGGCGCATAGCGGACGAAAGGCGGGTCGTAGCGGTCGAAGGCGACAAGGCCAAGGGGCAGCTTCAGGCTGAGGCCGGCCTCGGCCTCTGTCACGGGGGCGAGGCCAAGGGCGGCCTGCTCCCCTGTCCAGGCGGCGACCAGCGCCAGGCGTTGCGAGCGGGTCAGGACGCCGGTCGGTGCCGCGCCCTGATCGGTCTGCCAGGCGGCAATGGCGCCCCTCGTGCCACGGCCGAAGCGGCCGTCGGGATCACCGTCGTAATGGCCCGCGAAGGTCAGGGCCGACTGGACGGCGCTGCGATCCTCGGCCGTCAGCGCAGCTTCGTCGGCACGCGCATCGGCGAGCGTTTCGCCGCTGTCCGGTGCGACAGGCTCGGGCGCCGTCACCGGATCAGTGGGTTGCGTGGCCGTGGCGGTATCGGTCCCCGGGGCAGGGGCCGTATCCGGGGCGAGGGCTGCGGGCGCATCGGGCGACGGCCAGAAGGGCTGGCCGAGGGAGGGGGTCCGGGCCACGAAACTGTCGGCCGGAATCTCGCCCGTGACCTTCAGGGATTGCAGCTTCGATTGCGCCTCTTCTGCCGGAACCGGGCCAAGGACGATGCCATACCAGCCCGACGGCAGCCGGAAGCCCGCCACGTTCGGGAACTGGCGGGCATAGTCGGCGGCGCGGGCCTGGGCTTCTGCCTCGGTCGGGCGGGCCTCGATCTGCAGCCAGACATCTTCGGCGACCGCCGTCATCGGCAGTGCCGCCACAAGTGCCGTGCTGATGAAAAGCTGCCGCAAACCCTGCATTCATTCCCCCGGAACCGTTGATCGCGCCGGACCCTAGTCACAATCGCGCGCGGCGTCACCCCGAAAAGCCCCCTGCGCGGGAAGCCTTGTGCCGTTGACCCGCCGCCGCCCCGCGCCTAAGGAGAAGCGCCCCGACCAAAGACCCGCCTGCCAAGACCCGCCCGAGGTGCCAGATGAGCGAGACCAGACCCCGTTCCTTTCAGGAGGTCATCCTGCGGCTTCAGAGCTACTGGGCGTCGAAGGGCTGCGCGATCCTGCAACCCTATGACATGGAGGTGGGCGCGGGCACCTTCCATCCGGCGACCACGCTGCGTTCGCTCGGCACCAAGCCCTGGGCTGCGGCCTATGTGCAGCCCTCGCGCCGGCCGACCGACGGGCGCTATGGCGAAAACCCCAACCGGCTGCAGCACTATTACCAGTATCAGGTCCTTATCAAACCCTCGCCGCCCGGCTTGCAAGAGCTCTATCTGGGTTCGCTCAAGGCCATCGGCCTCGATCCGGCGCTGCACGACATCCGCTTTGTCGAGGATGACTGGGAAAGCCCGACGCTCGGCGCCTGGGGCCTGGGGTGGGAGGTCTGGTGCGACGGGATGGAGGTGAGCCAGTTCACCTATTTCCAGCAGGTCGGCGGCCATGACTGCAAGCCGGTCTCGGGCGAACTGACCTATGGGCTCGAGCGGCTGGCGATGTATGTGCTGGGCGTCGATCACGTCATGGAGATGCCGTTCAACGATCCGGGCGCGCCTATACACCTGACCTATGGCGACATCTTCCGCCAGACCGAACAGGAATACAGCCGCTGGAACTTCGACCAGGCCGATACGGCGATGCTGCTTCAACATTTCGCGGATGCCGAGGCGGAATGCGCCCGCATCCTTGCCGCAGATGACCTGGACGCGGCAGGCCGGCCGATCGTGATGGCGCATCCGGCCTATGACCAGTGCATCAAGGCGAGCCACCTCTTCAACCTTCTGGACGCGCGCGGCGTCATCTCGGTGACCGAGCGGCAGGCCTATATCGGCCGGGTGCGCGCGCTCGCCAAGGCCTGCGCCGACGCCTTCCGGCGGACCGAGGCCGGGGCGGACGCATGAACGGACGGACAGTCGTCGGAGGGATCGTGCTGACTGCGTTGCTGATGGCTGCGGGGGCTTGGTACACGGCCGAATATGCCTATTACCGCGAGGTCGGGCCGACCGAGCCTGCGGCGGCGATGCATATCCAGCCCGTCAGCGGCGGCGCGGGCGAGCCGATGATCGTGTCGGACTTCCAGGGTATCGACGCGGACAGCTCTCCCCTGAAGTTCCGGGCCTGCTTCATCACGCCGATGACCGTCGCGATGCTGACGGAGAGCTACAGGATCTATGAAAAGCCGACGCCGCTTTTCGCGCCGCGCTGGTTTTCCTGCTTCGACGCGCAGGCGATCGGCGAGGACCTCGAGACGGGCAAGGCCGTGGCGATCCTGTCGGACGAAAACATCAAGCCGGGCGTCGACCGGGTCGTCGCGGTCTACCCCGACGGCCGCGCCTATGCCTGGCAGCAGCTGAATGCATCGGCGGACAATCAGCAGGGGTCCGCGCCGTGACCGAAGACCCGGGCCTTGACGCCGAGGGCCTGCGCAAGCTCAGGCGCCGGCACAAGCGCGACCTGAACCATGCGCGGGCAGAGGGCCTTCTGGCGGGCGTTGCCTCGATGCTTCGCCCGGGGGATGTCGCGGTCGATTGCGGGGCGAACCGGGGCGATGTGACCGCGATCCTGGCCGAAAGCGGCGCCGAGGTGCATGCGTTCGAGCCCGACCCCTACAATGTCGAGAAGCTGCGCGCCCGGTTTGAGGGGCAGGCGAACGTGCATGTTCACCCTGTCGCCGTGGGCGTGGCTGTGGGGACGCTGAGGCTGATGCGCGCGGCGAACTGGGAGGCGAACCCCGATCTGGCCTCGGTCAAAAGCACGCTGGTGTCCGGCGGCCGGAACATTGCCGAAGGCGAAGGGATTTCGGTCAGCGTGATTGATTTTCCCGCGTTTCTGAAAGACCAGATTTCCGCGAAAGGCGAGGTCGCCTTCGTCAAGATGGACATCGAAGGCGCCGAGCTGGAGCTTCTTGAGGCGATGGACGGGGGGCGCCTCTTCGATGCGATCCGCCTGACCGTCGCCGAAACACACGAAAAGAAATTCCGCGAGTTGCGGCCCCGTTTCGCAGCACTTCGCGAGCGGATCGCGTCGCGCTATGCGCCGACGCGCGTCAACCTCGACTGGATCTGAGCCAACCCGAAGGGAACTTTCATGCCCGACCTTCTCATCGAACTTCGGTCCGAGGAAATCCCCGCCCGGATGCAGGCCCGCGCGCGCGAGGATCTGAAAAAGCTCATGACCGACGGGCTGGTCGAGGCCGGCCTGACCTATGAAAGCGCCGCCGCCTTTTCAACGCCGCGCAGGCTGGCGCTGGTGGTCGAGGGGCTGACCGCGCAAAGTGCGGCCGTGCGCGAGGAAAAGAAGGGGCCCGCGACCACGGCGCCGGACGCGGCCCTGCAGGGGTTCTTGCGCTCGACCGGGCTGACGAAAGAGCAGCTTGAGGTTCGCGACGACAAGAAGGGGCAGGCCTATTTCGCCGTCCTGACCAGGCCGGGGCGGCCTGCGGCCGAGATCGTGGCCGAGGTTCTGGCCCATGTCATCCGCACCTTCCCCTGGCCGAAGTCGATGCGCTGGGGGTCCGGCAGCCTGCGCTGGGTGCGGCCCTTGCAGGGCATCATCTGCCTTCTGACGGATGAGGCCGGGGCGGCGGTCGTGCCGCTTGAGGTCGAGGGGATTGTTTCGGGTGACAGGACAGCCGGGCATCGATTCCTGTCGCCCGGCGCGTTCGCCGTGACGGGGTTCGAGGATTATGCCGCCAAGCTGAAGCGGGCGCATGTGATTCTGGACCAGGCGGAACGGTCGGCGCATATCGAGGCGGATGCGACCAATGCGGCCTTTGCGGCCGGGCTGGAACTCGTGCCGGATCAGGGGCTTCTGGCGGAGGTCGCGGGGCTGGTCGAATGGCCGGTCGTGCTGATGGGCCGCATCGCGCCCGAGTTTCTGGACCTGCCGGCGGAAGTTTTGCAGACCTCGATGAAGGAACATCAGAAGTTCTTCTCGCTTCGCAATCCGAAGTCGGGGCGGATCGAGGGCTTCGTGACCGTTGCCAACGTGGAAACGGCCGATCAGGGCGCGACGATCCTGAAGGGCAACCAGAAGGTGCTGGCGGCGCGGCTGTCGGATGCGAAGTTCTTCTGGGACCGCGACCTGCGCGAGGCGAAGGCGGGGATGCAGGCCTGGGTCGAGGGGCTGAAGTCGGTGACCTTCGAAAGCCGGCTCGGCAGCCAGGCGGACCGCATCAACCGCATCGCAACGCTGGCGCGCGAGATTGCGCCCCTGGTCGGCGCGGACCCGGTGCAGGCCGAACGCGCGGCGCAGTTGGCGAAGCTGGACCTGCAGTCGGGGATGGTGGGCGAGTTCCCGGAGTTGCAGGGCACGATGGGGCGCTATTACGCGCTCGCGGCTGGCGAGGCGCCCGAGGTCGCGGATGCGGCGCGGGACCATTGGCGCCCCAAGGGCGAGGGCGACAGCGTGCCGACCGAGCCCGTCTCGGTCGCCGTGGCGCTGGCCGACAAGATCGACACGCTGACCGGGTTCTGGGCAATTGATGAAAAGCCGACGGGCAGCAAGGACCCGTTTGCGCTGAGGCGCGCGGCGCTGGGGGTGATCCGGCTGGTGCTGGGGAATGGGGTGCGGGCGGGCCTGTCGAGAATACTGTCAAACAGCGGTGGCAGGCTCTACAATTTCCTGGCTGCCCGAACCGTAGATGATGTGGCTGATTTCAACTCCGTTGACTCTGTTGACGCTATCGGTCGGCGGCCGACCGTCGATCAGGCCGGCGTGGTGTCCGACCTCCTCTCCTTCTTCCACGACCGCCTCAAGGTCTACCTTCGCGACCAGGGCATCCGTCATGACGTGATCGACGCCGTGATCGCCATGCCGGGGAATGACGACCTGACGCTCCTCGTCAAACGGGCCGAGGCGCTCGCGGCGTTTCTCAAGACCGACGACGGCACGAACCTTCTGCAGGGCCTCAAGCGGGCGACGAATATCCTGGCGCAGGCCGAGGCGAAGGATGGCGTCGAATATTCCTTTGGCGCCGACCTGAAGTTCGCCGAGACGGAGGAAGAGCGCGCGCTTTTTGCCGCGCTCGACGAAGCGGAGGCGAAGATCGCCCCCGCGATGGCGGCCGAGGATTTCGGGGCGGCCATGGCGGCGATGGCGGCACTCCGCGCGCCGATTGACGCCTTCTTTACCGCCGTTCAGGTCAATGCCGACAATCCGGTCGTCCGCAGGAACCGCCTCAACCTTCTGAGCCGCATCCGCACCATCGGCCAGAGCGTCGCGGACATGACGAAGATCGAGGGCTAGAACCCCCTTATTTCCTTGCCCCGACTCACTTTCTGCCTATGCTGCGGGCGAAAGGATCGCTGCAGTGCAGAAACATTCGGATTTCGCGGACCACGAGCTCATCACCCCCTCGGCGGGGATCGAGTCGGCGCGTCACGGATGGCGTGCCAAGTGCCTGCAACGCCTGATCCGTCTGGACCTGCCGGTGCCGAAGACCGTGGCCATTCCGGTCGACACGGTGCGCGCGATTGCCGCCGGGACCGCGCCCGACGCCCGCGCGCTCGCCGCCTATTTCGGCGAGTCGCCGCTGATCGCGGTCCGGTCGAGCCCGGCCAACCCCGAATGGGGCGGCCCGAACACGGTTCTGAACGTCGGCATGAACGCCGCGCGCCATGCGGAGCTTGCCGAACGCCACGGGCGGGCGACGGCGGATGCGGTCTACCTGCGGTTCGTGCAGTCCTATGCGATCCATGTCGCGCGGCTTGATCCCGACATGTTTTCCGACGAGCCCTCGCCCGAGGCGCTGACAGCCGTCCTGGCCGCCTATGAGGCCGAGATGGACGAGGAGTTTCCCCAGTCCGCCGCCCGCCAGCTGACCGAGGTGCTGCGGTCCATGGCCCGCGCGTGGGAGGGGACGACGGCGCGGCTTCTGCGGCAGGCCAAGGGGGCGCCGGCGGATGCGGCGCTGGGCCTTCTGGTGCAGGAGATGGTTCAGATGGTCGGGCCCGGCGTTGCGGGTTTCGGCACGATGCAGCTTGTCGACAGCGTGACCGGCAGCCCGCAGGTGACGGGGCGCTTCCGGGGGCAGAAGCCCGCGGATCGCGCGGCCGAAGAAACGCTCTACCTGGTGAAGGATGCGCGGGGGCGGTCGCTCGAAGAGGCGTCGCCCGAGATCTTTGCCGACCTGCAGTATTATTGCGCCGCGTCGCGGGCGAAGCTCCGCGAAGAGATGCAGGTCGAATTTGCCTTGGAAAACGGGGCATTGCGGGTCATCGACGCGGTGAAGGTCGCGCGATCCTCGCGCGCCGCCGTGCGAATCGCGGTCGAGCTGGCGCGCGAAGGGATCATCAGCCGCGACGAGGCGCTGCTCAGGGTCGAGCCGCGCGCGCTGTCGGAGCTTCTGCACTACCAGGTCGATCCGCGCGTGCCGCGCGACAAGATCGGCCGGGGGATCGCGGCCAGCCCCGGCGGCGCCTCGGGGCAGATCGTCTTTTCGGCGGTCGATGCGCAGGCGAGTGCGGCGCGGGGCGAGGCCTGCATCCTGATGCGGCGCGAGACGGTGCCCGAGGACATTCGCGGCATGCATGCGGCGGTCGCGGTGGTGACCGAACGCGGCGGCATCACCAGCCACGCCGCCGTCATCGCGCGGGGGCTCGGGCTGCCGTGCATCGTCGGGGCGTCGGATCTGAAGCTGAACCAGCGTGACAAGACGATGACCACCGGCTCGGGTCAGATCTTCCGCGAGGGCGACGTGATTACCGTCGACGGCACCTCGGGCGAGGTGCTGGCGGGGGCGGCGGCGATGCTGGAACCCGCGCTTGACGAGTATTTCACCACGCTTCTGCATTGGGCGGACAATGTGCGCGACATCGGCGTCCGGGCCAACGCGGACACGCCCGACGATGCGCGCACCGCGCGGATGTTCGAGGCCGAGGGCATCGGCCTCTGCCGGACCGAGCACATGTTCTTCGACGAAGACCGCCTGACCGTGATGCGCGAGATGATCTTTGCCGACACGGCCAGCGACCGGCGCATCGTGCTCGACCGGCTTCTGCCCATGCAACGCGCGGATTTCATTGCGCTTTTCGACATCATGGCCGGGCTTCCCGTCTGCATCCGCCTGTTC
>Ga0209023_10004634_pt1 | contig 15528 bp, 13 predicted proteins | sample LakOneMetagenome_FD_187468 | JGI IMG/M metagenome (GOLD analysis project Ga0209023, IMG submission 187468) | Freshwater and sediment microbial communities from Lake Erie, Canada (SPAdes) (version 2) | ecosystem: Environmental > Aquatic > Freshwater > Lentic | place: Lake Erie, Canada... | reverse complement strand
GAGGAGTTCGACCGGTTCATGAGCGAGCGCCGCACGCAGCAGGCGCAGCCCGACCAGGGTCCGCAGATCTGATCACATACTCCGAAGCGCCGGCGGTTTCCGCCGGCGCTTTTTTCATGTCTTGGGGCGCGCGGGGGCGACGATGAAAACGTTTCTCACAGTCAAATTCACGCTCATCCCCTTTGTCGCCTTCTATTGGCTGCTGGCGCGCGGCATGACCGGCTGGGCGATCGTCGCCGGCCTTGCGCTCGCCGCCGCACTCGCCGCATGGCGCCTCTCGCGGCGCGAATTCTTCGTTTTCGAGCTCGGGGGCCTCGCGCTCTTCACATTGTTCGGCGTCGCCTGGCTTGCAGCCCCCGCGTGGATAGATGCAAACGCGCTCTGGCTCTCGTTCGCAGGTCAGGGCCTCGTCGCGCTCGGCGCGCTTGCCTTTGGCCGTCCATGGACCTCCGATTATTCGCGCGCTGCGCACGCGGACTCTGCCGATTCCCCGCAATTCTTCGCCGTCAACGCCGCCCTGTCGGGCCTCTGGGGCGTGCTGTTCCTCGCGTTGGGCTTGCGCGCCTATCTGCAGGCCCCCGGCTGGATCACAGCCGCCATCGTCGTCTCCGGCGCGCTCGTCTCGATCTTCGGCCCAAAGCTCCTGATCCATTTCGCGCTGAAGAAAATGATCGCGGCGCGCGAGACTTATCACTGGCCTGCGCCGGTCTTCGAAGGCGCCAACACCGATTGCGACGTCGCCATCGTCGGCGCCGGCATTGGCGGTCTGTCGGCCGCAGCGCTTCTCGCCGACGCCGGCCTGCGCGTCGCGGTGTTCGATCATCACGTGCTTGCGGGCGGCTATTGCCATTCCTATCCTCGCAAGGCCCGCTACAAAGGCCAGCCGCTGCTCTACCGCTTCGATGCCGGCCCGCATGATTTTTCCGGCGTCTGGGACGGTGGCACAATCTCCGGCCTGTTCGAGCGCCTCGGCATATCCGACCGCATCGAATGGGCGCGCGTCGATCATTCCTACATCACCCAGTCCGGCGCAATCGACCCACCGCGCGACTGGCGCGCCTATGCGCACATGCTGGGCGAACGCTTCCCCGACAGCGCCGCCGGAATCTTGTCGCTGTTCGAAACCATCCACGCGATCTTCGAGGACATGTATTCGACAGGCGTCGGCCGCAGCGGCATCCCCGGACTACCGGAAGATCCCGCCAAGCTGCTCGAATATCCCAAGGCGCATCCGGTTGGCTTCAAATGGATGAACCGCCCGTTCGACGAACTCGTCGCCGCGCATGTCAGCGACCAGCAGGTGGTGTCAGTCATCAACGCGCTGGTCGGCTATCTCGGCGACGGCACGGAGAAGCTGACCTGCGGCCAGATGGTTCCGATCTTCGGCTATTACTTCAAGGGCGGCTTCTACCCGAAGGGCGGCTCCAGCCGCTTCTCCGATGTGCTGGTGGAAGCAATCGAGGAGCGCGGCGGCGCGGTGCATCTCAAGACGCCGGTCGCGCGCATCGTCGTCGAGAATGGCGCCGCTGCCGGCGTGGAACTGCGCGACGGGCGCGTGATCCGCGCGAAAGCCGTCGTCTCCAATGCCGACATCCGTCGCACCTTCCTCGAACTGGTCGACGCCGCGCATACGCCAGACGATTTCCGCAAAGTCCTCGAGGCCGCCGAACCCGCCACCTCCTGCTTCACCGTGCAGCTCGGCGTCGACTATGTGCCCGACATCAAGCCCGCGACGCATGTGCATCTCAAGGACGCCCGCGTCGGCATCGCGGCCATGTCGCTGGTCGATCCCTCCGCCGCGCCTGCTGGCCACGCCATCCTCAATCTCATCCGGCTCGTGCCGTACAAGGTCGCGAGAGAGTGGTTTCCGCCGGAGAATGGCGGCGACGATTGGAAGACCTGGCGCCGTTCGGACGCGTACGAGCGCCGCAAGCAGCAACTCGGCGACGAGATGATCGCCGCTGCCGAAAATGTCCTGCCGGGTCTGCGCGACCACATCGTCTACCGCACCGACGCAAGCCCAGTGACCTATGCGCGCTACGATTGGGCGAGCAGCGGCTCCATCTACGGCGTCTCCGGCGCCGGCCGTCTCAAGGGCTCGAAATCGCCGGTAAAGAACCTCGTCATCGCCGGCGGCGGCAATATCGGCGCGGGCGTCGAAGCGGTCGTCATCTCCGGCGCAAATGCCGCCGAGGCGCTCATGCCGGGCCTGTTGTCGCATCCGCCGTCGCCGCGCGCGACGCAGGCGCGGCCCACCCATGCGGCGGCTTAAACGAAACAGTCCGACAAATTCGACGCATTAACCTTCTTTTTTCCCGCCGCGTTAACTCGGCCCCCGCATCGCTATGCGGATGGCGCGTCGCGTATTGCCATATATCGCCCTTGGCGTTCTTGTCTCGCTCTTGTCGGCCTGCTCGGTCTATGACAAGCCCAAGCGGCCGGCCTGGCGTACGGCGGCGGAGAATGCCTGCTTCGCCGAGAAGCGCGTGCAGATGTCCGCCTATGTGCAGCCCGCCGCCGAGGTCAGCGGGCCCGGCATCTGCGGCCTCACCCGTCCACTCCACGTCACGGCGCTGCAAGGCGGCGCGGTCAAGCTGAATTCCCGTTCGACCCTCGATTGCTCGATGGTGGCGGAACTCGAGGATTGGGTTTCCGGCACGTTGCAGCCCGCGGCGCAGGCGCGCTTCGGCCAGCCGGTCGTGCAGATCAACACAATGGGCGCCTACACCTGCCGCGGCATGAACAACCAGATCGGCGCACGCCTGTCGGAACATTCCTTCGGCAATGCCATGGACATCGGCGGCTTCACGCTCGCAGACGGTCGTTCCATCGTCATCCGCCGCGACTGGACGCGCGGCGACGAACAGACCCGCGCTTTCCTGCGCGAGGCGCAGGGCGGCGCCTGCGAGCGCTTCACCACCGTACTGGCGCCGGGGTCGAACGCCTATCACTACGACCACATTCACGTCGATCTCGCGATGCACGGGTCTAGCCGCAAGGGTCTGCGCCGCATCTGCAAACCGGCGATCCCTACGCTCGCGCCCGCCCCCGACCGCGACAACCTGCCCGATGCGCCCGATGTCGAGGAGGAAACCGACATTGCGCAGACCAAGCGTCTGCCGGGCGACAACACTTACGCGATGCATTCGGGGCCCGGCATGAGCGTGCCGCCCGAGCCGCCACGTTTCTCGCGCGAAAAATCCTTCGATCCTCAGAGCGTTCAGCGCGCGCTGGCGCTGAGCCCAAAAGCGCCCCGTCCGCCGGCGACGATCCGCGACGACGGCGCCTTCGATCCCGGCGAAGACGGCGAACCTACCGGCGCCATCCGCTGACGCAGCGATAATTCACGCGAAGGTGATTGCGCGGCGTCTGCGTTCCTTTGTGGCGTCGCACGCGCAAGTCGCGAAAATCTCGCGCCATTCCGTCGTCCGGCCGCGCTGCAACGCAGCACAAAATTGCAGACAAATTGATTTGCAAGGCGTCCCAGCATCGGCGATTCTCTGGTCTCCGACACGCTCGGGAGGCCCGGGATGGCAAACTACCGGATTTCGATGCGCCGGGATGGCGCACAGGCGGAGTTCAGCGTCGGCGTACATGATGAAACCTGCCGCTCGCTCGCGCGCGTCGATGCGCTGAGCACGCTGCACGCCAAGAAAGTGGTGCGCGATCTGATCACGCTCGTGCGGCGCAGCGATCCCGATGGCGTCTTCACCGTGAAGCGCGATCCCGGAATATCGTTCTAGGTTCGGCGAAACGGTCGAATTGGCGCCACAAGGCGGTCTCACTATAACGAACGCGCTTCTCGCGTTCGCAGGATTTCCCATGACCGCCGCAACGCTCGCCTTCCGTCCGCCGGCGCCGACCCCGCGCGAAAAGCCGCTCGGCGTGATCGGCATGATCACGACGCTGCGCCGCAATCCAATAGAGATCTGGACCCACCGCCACTATGAGGAGCCGGTGCTCGTCGGGCGTTCGATCCTCGGCGAGCGCGCCGTCGTCAGCCACCCCGAAGGCGTGCGCCGCATCTTCCTCGACAATGCCGCCAATTACCGCAAGGACGATCTGCAACTGCGCGTCCTCAAGCCCGGCCTCGGCGAAGGCCTGCTGACGGCCGAGGGGGAAAGCTGGCGCGCGCAGCGCCGCTCGCTCGCGCCGCTGTTCACGCCGCGACAGGTGTCTGCATTCGCCGAATCCATGGCGGCTTCGACGCGTGAAGGCGTCGCGCGCCTGTCGCGCCGCAGACCCGGCCAGCGCATCGACATGCACGAGGAAATGTCGCGGCTCACGCTGGAGATTCTCGAACATACGCTGTTCACCCAAGGGCTCGGCCGCGACACCAACGAATTTCAGACGGCGGTGAACCGCTACTTCAACACTGTCGGTCGTCTCGATCCGTTCGACCTGCTGGGCCTGCCGGCTTTCCTGCCGCGCCTCGGCCGCATGCGCGGACAGGCGACGCTCGAATGGTTCGCCGGCGCCGTTGGCGACATCATCGCCGCGCGCCGAAAGCTGATCGCGGAAGGCGGCGACGTACCCCGGGACATTCTCACCCTGCTGCTCGAAGCCCAGGACCCGGAAACCGGCCGCGGCATGCGCGAGGAGGATCTTCGCTCCAACATTGTCACCTTCATCGGCGCGGGACACGAGACGACCGCCAATGCGCTGACATGGACCTTCTACCTGCTCTCGCAGGCGCCTGACTGGCGGGCCGAGGTGGAGGCAGAAGCCGACGCGCAATTGAACGCCGGCCCGATCGACGAGATCGCCGACCGCATGCCCGTGACCAAGGCGTTGCTGGAAGAATCGCTCCGCCTTTATCCGCCGGCCGCCTTCCTCAGCCGCGCCGCCATCGCCGACGATGTGCTGGGCGGCAAGAAGATCAGCGCCGGCGCGGTCGTCACCGTCTCGCCCTTCCTGCTGCACCGGCACAGGACGCTGTGGGACAGGCCCGACGAATTCGATCCCGCGCGTTTCCTGGGCGCCAATCGTGACCGCATCGACCGCTTCGCCTACATACCGTTTGGAGCAGGACCCCGCGTATGCATCGGCATGGGCTTTGCGCTGCAGGAGGCGATCATCGTGCTCGCCCATCTCACGCGCGCCTTCCGCTTTGATCTCGCGCCGGGCCATACGGTGAAACCAGTGCAACGCATCACGCTACGGCCGCAGGGCGGCATGCCCATGCTGGTGACGCCCCGGCAGTAGGATTTCAGGGCGCCGTTTCGCAAACTGTCGGGCTTGCGCTATGAACGCGTCTGCATGTCCCATTTCCGAAAAGCCGATCCAAAGATGCGCATCGTCAATCTGGCGGGGCGCGAAGTCGAATCCTACGGCCTGCAAACCGACTTCTGGTCGGATATCGCGCATCGCTGCCTGACTGTCAGCTGGCCGGTCTTCTTTCTGTGCGCAACGCTTGCCTTCCTCTCGCTGAACTGCGTCTTCGCCACGATCTATTCGCTCGGCGACAAGCCGATCGCCAATGCGAATGGCGATTTCCTGCACTACCTTTTCTTCAGCATTCAGACGCTGACGACGGTGGGCTATGGCGGCATGTTTCCGCAATCCGTCTACGGCCATGTGGTGGCGAGCGCAGAGCTCTACACCGGCGTCTTCACCACCGCACTCCTGACAGGCCTGATCTTCTATCGCTTCTCCCGCCCGCGCGCGCGCATCCTGTTCGCGGAACGCGCCGTCATCGCCATGCATGATGGAACGCGCAGCCTGATGCTGCGCGCCGCCAACGAGAGACTGAACGCCATTTCGGCGCCATTCGCGAAAATGTGGCTGTCCACCACGATGCAGACCGCCGAGGGCAAGACGTTCCGCCGGTTCGTCGAACTGCCGCTGCTACGCGCGCAATCCCCGGTCTTCGTGCTGAGCTGGACCATCATCCATGCAATCGACGAGACAAGCCCGCTCTTCGGCGTGGACGAGGCCGCGCTGCAGGCGATGCAGGCGTCCATCGTCGTGATGATCGAAGGCTATGACGAATCCGCCGCGCATACGGTGCGTGCGCGGAAAACCTATTTTGTGCCCGAGATCGCGGTCGGCCACCGCTATGTCGACGTTCTGGAAGCCAGCGACGACGAACGCGTGCGGATCAACTACACGAAATTCCATCTCACCGAGCCCGATAGCTGAGACGGCGCAAGCCGCCTGCAACGCGCCGCTGCGAATATGGATTCGATAGCCGGGAGCGACCTTGATCCGGCCGGCCTTCGGCGCGAGCCTGCGGGGCCCTGGGGAGGGACATATGGACAAGCTCAGACTGGCTTTCGCCTGGCGCTATCTGCCGCTCACGCTCTGCGTGATCGCCGCCCCCTTCTTCTTCTCGGTAGCCATGGCGGCGCCCATCTTCGGCGGCCTGTTCAAGCTGCTCGCGATCGTCTTCGCAGCGCTCGCGCTGCTGGGCTTCCGCGATCTCACGCAGACGCGCCATGCAGTCCTGCGCAGCCATCCGATCGCGGGCCACATGCGTTATCTGCTGGAGCAGGTGCGCCCCGAAATCCGGCAATATTTCTTCGAGGACGAGAAGAGCGGCGCGCCCTTTTCCCGTGACAAGCGCGCGCTCGTCTACCAGCGCGCCAAGGGCGAACTCGACAAACGGCCCTTCGGGACGGAACTCGACGTCTATGCGGAGGGCTTCGAGTTTCTACGTCATTCGATCGCGCCGACGACGCCAGCCGAAGAGCCCCATCGCATCAAGATCGGCGAGCAATGCGCGCAACCCTATTCGGCCTCCATTCTCAATATTTCCGCGATGAGCTTCGGCTCGCTCAGCGCCAACGCCATTCGCGCGCTCAACATGGGCGCAAAGCGCGGCGGCTTCGCGCATGACACGGGCGAAGGCGGCGTCAGTCCTTATCACCGCGAGAACGGCGGCGATCTCATCTGGGAAGTGGGTTCTGGCTATTTCGGCTGCCGTGGCGCCGACGGTCGCTTCTCGCCCGATCTATTCGCGCAGATGGCCGCCGATCCACAGATCAGGATGGTGGAACTGAAATTGAGCCAGGGCGCAAAGCCCGGTCACGGCGGCGTCCTGCCGGCGGCGAAACTCACGCCCGAGATCGCCGCCATGCGCGGCGTGCCACTCGGAATCGATTGCGTTTCGCCAGCGCGCCACTCAGCCTTCGCGACGCCGATCGAATTGATCCGTTTCATCGACGACATGCGCCGGCTGTCAGGTGGAAAGCCTGCCGGATTCAAGCTCTGCATCGGCCAGCCGGTGGAGTTTATGGCCATTTGCAAAGCCATGCTGGAGACGGGCCTGACGCCCGATTTCATCGTCATCGATGGCAAGGAAGGCGGCACGGGCGCAGCGCCGCTCGAATTCATGGATCATCTCGGCATGCCCATGCGTGAAGCCCTGAACTTCGCGCACAACGCCTTGGTGGGCGCAGGCTTGCGCGAAAGAATCAGGATCGGCGCAGCGGGCAAGATCGTCAGCGCCTTCGACATTGCCCGCGCGATCGCGCTCGGCGCGGACTGGTGCAATGCGGCGCGCGGCTTCATGTTCGCGCTCGGCTGCATCCAGTCGCAGTCTTGCCATAACGACCGCTGCCCCACCGGCGTCGCCACGCAGGACCCGGACCGGATGCGCGCGCTCTACGTCCCGGACAAGGCCGAGCGCGTCTATCGCTTCCATCGCTCGACGCTGATGACGCTGGCCGAACTGACCGCCGCCGCCGGTCTCGATCATCCTGCCGACTTCACCGTCGCGCATTTCGCGCGCCGCGTGTCGCCGCGGGAGATTGCAGGCTTCGAACAGCTCTATCCGCAACTGGCTTCCGGGGAACTGGTCGCGGGCAGTGATGATCCGCGCTTTCGCGACGCCTGGAAGCGTGCGCGGCCGGATACATTCGCGCTGGCGTGATGCTCAGTGGGCTGCGTAGGTCCGGAGAAATACGCGCGCGGCGGCGTCCACAGTCGCCTGGATTTCCGCACGCGCGGGCTTCGGCTGCGCGGCAAACAGCATCTTCTTGAACAGCACGCCCTGCGCCAGATTGAAGAACTGCTCGGCGGCGAGTTCGAAATCTGCGATGACGAGTTCGCCTGTCGCGGCGCGGCGCTGCAGCCAGGCGGCGAAGCGGCGATGGCCGTACTCAGGTCCTGCCTCGTAGAAGGCGCGGCCGATTGCAGGAAATTTCGGTGCGACCGCCGCCACCGTGCGGGTCTGCGCGACATGCGCCGGTTCGAGGATCACATCCATGATCGCAAAGCCGATGCGCGGCAGCACTTCCGCGATCGGCCCCTCGAGGTCGTCGTATATCGACAGCTGCTCGGCCTGCTGGCGCTTGTCCTCCCGGACCAGCGCCGCAAACAACGCGTCCTTGGACGGAAAGTAGGAATAGATCGTGCCCTTGGAGACGCCGGCCTCCCGCGCCACCTCGTTCATCGAGGCGGCGTCGAACCCCTGCGTCAAAAAGACCTTGCGCGCGCCATCGAGAATCTGGCGCGCCTTCGCGCTATCCGGCGCGCCGGTATCGTCCAAGGCGTCCGCAAACCCGGTCTGGGCCTCTTCAAGCCCGTTGTTTTTAAAATCTGTTTTGGGTTGCCGGGCGAAATTCATGTCTTCTGACTGAACGGTTCGGTCTGGCTTGATCTAATCCGTGGGACCATGTTAGTCAACATTGACCGAACGGTTCGGTCGCCAGCATGCGGCGGGCAGGGGTCGCTTGCTGCGCTGTTTGTTTACGCTCTTGAGCCAGCTTGCGATCCACACATGACCGAGCAGATCCCCAAGGAAAGGTTTGAGCGGCTGGCCGATCCCGTGATCGCCAGCAGCGCGCCCGGACAATCAGCCCCCGAGCCAACCCCCGCGCCGCCGTCCGGCAGGAAACGCCGGGTCGTGGCGCTGCTCGTGTCCGCTGCTGTCCTGACAGCCGCCTGGTACGGCTACCGCTATGTCACGGAAGGCCGCTTCATCGTCGCGACCGACGACGCCTATGTGAAGGCCGATGTCGCCACCATCTCCGCCAAGGTCGGCGGCAATCTCGTTGCCGTGCCCGTCGTCGAAAATCAAAAGGTGAAAGCCGGCGATACGCTGGTCGAGATCGACCCTGTCGACTATCGCCTCGCCCTCGCCGCCGCCGCGCGACGCATCGACACGCAGTCGGCCACCATCGACCGCATCGACGCGCAACGCATCGGCCAGGAATCGAGCGTCGTGCAGGCGCGCGCGCAACTGACCGCGGCCGAAGCCGATCAGGTGCGCGCGAGCTCCGAATTCGAGCGCGCCGAAACGCTGGTCGAGCGCAAGTTTGCAACGCCGCAGCGCCTCGACCTCGCGCGCGCCGATCGCGATCGCACGAATGCCGTGGTTGCCGGCGCCAGGGCAGCTGTTGCAGCGGCCGAAGCTGCGCTCGCCGTGCTGCGGGCGCAGGAGACCGAGGCCGAACGCGTGCGCGACGAATTGCGCGTGACGCAAGACAAAGCGAAGCGCGATCTCGACTTCACCATCGTACGCGCGCCTTTCGACGGCGTCGTCGGCAATCGCGCGGCGCAACTCGGCGCGCTGGTTGCGCCTGGCACGCGGCTGATGTCGTTGATCCCGCTCGACAGCGTCTATGTCGAGGCCAATTTCAAGGAAACACAGCTCGGCGCCCTCAAGCCCGGCCAGAAGGTCAAGCTCATCGTCGACGCCTACGCGAAGCAGACGATAGAGGGAACGGTCGAGAGCGTGGCGCCGGCGTCAGGCGCGCAATATTCCATGCTGCCGCCGGAAAACGCGACCGGCAATTTCACCAAGATCGTGCAACGCGTGCCCGTGCGCATTCGTGTGCCTGCCGAGGTCGCCAAGACCGGAATTTTGCGCCCCGGCATGTCGGTCGTCGTCGACGTCGACACGCGCACGCAGAACTGACGCGATGGCCAGCGCCGCCACCGCGAGCGGCCCCGCAGCGGCCTACGCCATGCCCGAGCAACGATTCGACGCCAAGCGCGTCATCGCCTTCATCGGCATGGTCTTCGGCATGTTCATGTCGATCCTCGACATCCAGATTGTGTCGGCCTCGCTCGCGGAAATCCAGGCGGGCCTCTCGGCAGGCACGGACGAAGTCACCTGGGTGCAGACGAGCTACCTGATCGCCGAAGTGATCATGATCCCGCTCTCGGGATATTTGTCGCGCGCTTTCTCCACCCGCATCGTCTTCACGTTCTGCGCGGGCGGATTCACGCTCACCAGCTTCCTGTGCGCGCAATCGACGTCGATCGAACAGATGATCGTGTTCCGCACGCTGCAGGGCTTCATCGGCGGCGGCATGATCCCGACCGTCTTCGCCAGCGCCTTCACGATCTTCCCGCCCGATAAGCGCGTCATCATCCAGCCGATCATTGGCCTCGTCGCCACGCTCGCGCCGACCATCGGGCCGACAGCGGGCGGCTATTTGACCGACCTCTTTTCCTGGCACTGGCTGTTTCTCGTCAACATCATCCCTGGTATCGGCGTCACGCTCATTTCGTGGTTCCTGATCGACTTCGACGAACCCGACCTGAAAATCTTAAAGGGCTTCGACTGGACCGGCCTGATCTCGATGGCCGTCTTCCTCGGCGCGCTCGAATACGTGCTGGAAGAAGGCCCGTCGAAGAACTGGTTCGAGGAAAGCTCGATCGTCTACGCGACATTCGCGTCCTTGCTCGGCGCCGCCATCTTCTTCTGGCGCTCCTACATATCCGCCAATCCCATCGTCGATCTGAAGATCCGCAACGCCAGCTTCTGGGCGGGCAGTACATTTTCATTCGTTCTGGGCATCGGCTTGTACGGGCTCACCTACATTTATCCGGTCTATCTCGCGCGCGTACGCGGAGACACCGCGCTGCAGATCGGCGAGACCATGTTCGTGACCGGCATGACGCAGATGCTGTCCGCGCCGCTGATCGGCCGCGTCATGACGCGCGTCGACGCGCGCATCCTGCTCGCCATCGGCTTCATGAATTTCGCCATCAGTTGCTGGATGATGAGCTATGTGACGAAAGACTGGGACTTCTGGGAAATGTTCATCCCCCAGATTTTCCGTGGCTCGTCGCTCATGCTCTGCATGATCCCGATCAATTCCGTCGCCATGGGCACGCTCGCCCCGCACGAGATGAAGAACGCATCGGGCCTGTTCAATCTCACGCGCAATCTCGGCGGCGCGGTCGGCCTCGCGATCATCAATACCTTCATCAACAACCGCTGGGACCTGCACCTCACGCGTCTGCGCGAACAGGTGACCTGGACCTCCGAACGCGCGCAGCAATGGATGTCGACGCTGACGGGCGCCTATGCGCCCATGGGCTCGGACGCCAATCTCGCTGCGATGAAGAAGCTGATGGGTTTCGTGCGGCGCGAGGCGCTCGTGATGGCGATGGCGGACGTGTTCCTGCTGATCGCCTTCATCTTCGCGATCATGCTCGTCTTCATTCCCTTCGTGAAACGCCCGCCCAACCTCGGCATCGGCGGCGACAGCCACTAGGCGCCGGGCGCTACTGCGGCTTGCGCGCCTCGGTCTCGGGCGCCATGCGCGCCACCTGCGCGCCAATGTCGACAATCGCCTCGCGCAATTGCGCCATGTCGGAATCTCCGGCCCGCGCCTCGCGCGCAGCCGATAGCGCTCCGGTCAGGCGCGCGATCTCGGCGCGCAATTCTTCGGCGCGATCAGCCGCTTTCCGCTCGACCGCCCTCGCATCTTCGCGCGCGGCTGCAAGGCGCTGCTGCAGATCGTCGGCCTCGCTGCGCGCCTGTCCCAACGCCTGCACGGCCGCGTCGCGCGCGCGCTCGGCCTGGCGCTGTATTTCACGAGCGGCGTCGAGATCGGCGCGCGCCTTGTCCACCTCCGCCTGCATCTGCGAGATCCGCTCGCGTTCGGCTTCGAACCGCCCCTGCGCCGCCTGCGTCATCTGTTCGGCCGAGCGCATGTCCTTGAGCAGCATTTCGCGCTCCTCGACCAGACCCTGCGCGCGCTCGGTCTCGTTGCGCGCCGCGCGCGCATGCGCCTCGATTGCGCTTTCCAGCCCTTCGATGCGCGCCAGCAGGCCCTCCTGCTTCGTCTCCAGCCCCACGATCGCGACGCGCCGGTCCTCGGAAAGATCTTTCAGGTCTTCGTGCGCCGCCGTCAGCGCGTCGTGGCGCGTCCGGATTTCCTGATGCAGGCCGGTGGCGTCGTTCAATTCGATGATCAGCGCGCTGCGCTCGCCATTGGCCTCGGCCAGTTCGCGCACGGTCGTGTCATGGCGGAAGTTGAGGTCGGCATGTTCGCCGCGCAGCTTCGCGAGATCGTTTTGCAGGCCGACGATTTCCGTCGCGCGCCGCCCGAGCTCCGCAAGGTCCTGTGCATGCGCGCCGGCCTGCGTCTCCATGCGCTGTTCCAGCCGGCGGCGTTCGGCGGCGAACTCCGCCCGCAGGAGGTCGCGCTCGGCGACCACCTCGTCCATCGACAGCGGCATCAGCATTTCGAGACGGCGGCGCGTGAGGCGCAGGGCCCTGCGCCAGAAGGCCGGCAGCATCAGCAAAGCCAGCAGCCCGGCGGAAAAGGCGCCGAGCATGAAGATCATGATCTGTTCGATCAAAACGGCAAAGTCCCAGCCGGCCGAAAACGCGCGACCATGGCACGGCGCCGCCGCGCAGGTAAAGCGCGCGAACGCACGCGGCGTTCAGCTTGCGCGCACGATCCCTCCGACGCGCTGGCGGTCGGTCAGAGCGGATTCCAGGTCGAATTAGGCGTGAACTTGAGATAGCCGAGATTGACGCCGAGCCGCGCGCCGACGCCCGAGCGGATCGGCACGACGACGACCTGATCGGCCGTCAGCGCGGTAAAGCCGAAGCCGCCGACGAGATAGGCCGAGCCGTCGATCCCACCGAACCGGCGGTAAATACTTTCGACCGCCGGCAGATTGTAGACCAGCATCATCGTGCGATCGCCGTCGGCGCCGACATCGAATCCGATCGAGGGCCCCTGCCAATAGACTTTTCGGTCGCCGGCATTGCGCGTGTACATCTGGCCCTCGCCGAAGCGCAGGCCGCCGATAAAGGCGCCGGCGCCCTCCTGGCCCAGAATGTAGGCATTGGGCCGGCCCCAGCGTTTCGTCGCCTTCTCGATACCCTGCGCGAGCCCGCGCGACACCGACCCGAAGAATTTATGGCCGTTGTTGACGATCTCGTTCGAGGAAAACTCCCCGGGCGCCTCGCGGGCGAGCGCCAGCGAAGGCGTGGCGGCAGCGGCAGCCGCGCCGATGGTCTGGATCAGAATTTCGCGACGTGTCCTCGTCATCGCCCGCTCCTCTCGCCGCAGCTTTCGTTTGCCCGAATCTGCCGCCGGAAAATGGTGAACCCGTGGCGCAGCCGCGCCCAAGCCGAGGCGCCGCGCTCCAAACGGCACAGTGAGCGCGCATGGTTAACGAAAGATTGACGAGGTTTGAGCCGCGCCTGCCTTAGCCGCGCTTGCCCCAGGCCACGAAAGCCCCGTTGCGAAAGCCCTCGGCGGTCTTGCCGTAGCGCATCGGCGCACCCTCGGGCGTCTCCACCCGGCCGCCCGCGGCCCGCAGCACGGCCTCGCCGGCCGCGATATCCCATTCCATCGTCGGCCCGAAACGGGGATAGACATCGGCGTCGCCCTCGGCGATCACGCAGAATTTCAGCGATGACCCCGCGTTCAGCCGCCCGGCGATATGGTGGGCCGCCAGAAACTCCTCCGTGCCGCCGTCCCCATGCGACCGGCTGCACAACGCCACGAGCCCCTCGGGTCCCGGCGTACGGGCCGAGATGCTCTGCCGCACGGCTTCGGGCGGCAAGTCGGCGCCGGGCGTCGCCGGACAGACCCAGGCCTCTGCCCCGCCAAACCAAAGCTTGGACAGCGCCGGCGCATAGACAACGCCCGCAATCGGCGCGCCGGCGTCGATCAGCGCGATATTGACCGTGAACTCGTCGTTGCGGGCGAGAAACTCGCGGGTGCCGTCCAGCGGATCGACCAGGATGAAGCGGGAGCCGCACTCCGGCACGTCCCCGCGCGCGACAGATTCTTCGGCAACGACCGGCAACTCGGGATATTCCACCGCAAGCCTTGCGAGAATGATCGCCTCGGCCCGCTCGTCGGCTTCTGTGACAGGGCTGGAATCGGCCTTCTGGCGCGCCGCACAGTGGCCGCCGTAGACCTCCATGACGGCCAGTCCGGCCTCCAACGCGATACGCGCGAAAACCTGCGCGCAGGCGTCGCGTTCGGCATCGGTCAGCGGCTTCGGGCGCTCGCTCATCCCACTGACATGCACATTCCCGCGCGGCGGATCAAGCGCGGACGATTTCGGGGGCGCGGCGATGCCCGGAAAATCGCCGTTAACGCAGCGTTAACGAGGAAAACCGCACTGTTGACGCGCTTTCCAGCGGCGCGAGGCCGGGCTATTTCTCGATTCGCGCCGGCTGCAAACGATTCGCGGCCTGTCGCGCTTCAGTGTCGGGCCGCGTCCGTATCCGCCTCAGTGCGGCGTCCAGGTGGTCGCCGAAACCAGCGTCAAACCCCTTTCCGGATCGCCAAATGACCGACCAAGCCTCCGTTTTCTCGCTCGCTCCGCTCGATCTCGCCGCGCTCCTGTGCTCGCGGGTCTGCCATGACGTGATCTCGCCCGTGGGCGCCATCGTCAACGGCCTGGAAGTGCTGGAGGACGAGAAGGATCCGGAAATGCGAAACTTCGCGCTGGACCTCATCAAAAAGAGCGCCCGCACGGCGTCCGCCCGCCTGCAGTTCTGCCGCCTGGCCTTCGGCGCAGCGGGTTCGGCCGGCGCCGCCATCGACACCGGCGACGCCGAGAATGTCGCGCGCGGTCTGATCGCGGACGAGCGCACCAAGCTCGAGTGGAATGCGCCGCGCATTCTCCTGCCCAAGAACAAGGTCAAGCTCGTCCTCAACATGTGCCTGATCGCAGCCGCCGCGGTGCCGCGCGGCGGCGTCATCACCGTCACCATCGCCGACGACGGCGCAATGCTGTCGGTCGAGTCCAAGGGCACGAACGCGCGCGTTGCCGCGCATGTGCCGCTGTTGCTGGCCTGCACGCCGGAAGGCGGCTCGGTCGACGCCCACGGCATCCAGGCCTACTACACGGGTCTGGTGGCGCGCGAAGTCGGCTTCGACGTCGAACTGACCACGGCGCCGGAATGCATTTCGCTGCGCGCCGCCGAAATGGCGAAAGCTGAAAAAGAAGAAGCGCCTGCCGCGAGCGATGCGGCTTGATCGAGGGCGGATTTCAATCCTCCCTTAACCCAACCAATTCATAGTTCCGCCAGCGGCGCCTGTATGCGCCGCAATCCGAAGCCGGGGAAGTCCGGCTTCGCGCCCGGGCGGATAGATGGACGATATTCTCAGGGACTTTCTGGTCGAGACGGCCGAGCACATCGATGCCGCGGGCGAACAGCTCGTGCGCCTCGAGCGCGACCCGTCCGACGCGGATATGATCTCGAGCATCTTCCGCCTCGTCCACACCATCAAGGGCACCTGCGGATTTCTCGGCCTCGCGCGTCTCGCACGCGTCACGCATGCGGCTGAAAACCTGCTCGGCCGCCTG
>Ga0209023_10004633_pt1 | contig 15529 bp, 13 predicted proteins | sample LakOneMetagenome_FD_187468 | JGI IMG/M metagenome (GOLD analysis project Ga0209023, IMG submission 187468) | Freshwater and sediment microbial communities from Lake Erie, Canada (SPAdes) (version 2) | ecosystem: Environmental > Aquatic > Freshwater > Lentic | place: Lake Erie, Canada... | reverse complement strand
TCCCTCCTCCGCTACCATCTCTCACACGAACCTTATCCATTGCTGAGTTTCGCTCAGTTGACTTGTGCGGACAATCCGTCCGACAAGCCTCACGTAGCGCACGCGTTGGGGGGATCGGGTGAACAAGAGCAACGATAGTCTTGCCGCTGTCCGGCAACAGGCGAGGATCGATCTGGCTGCGTGTCATCGTCTCGCGGTGATGTACGGCTATCATGAAGCAATCGACAATCACTTTACGCTAATGGTGCCAGGCCATGACGACCGGTTTTATCTTGCTCCGCACGGCCTTCATTGGTCCGAAGTGCGTGCTAGTCACTTTCTGGTGGTGGATTTAGCCGGCAACGTGCTTGAGGGCGAGGGGCCGGTCGAGGATACCGCTTACTTCATCCATGCCCCGATCCACGCCGGACCGCGCAGGATCTCATGCATACTCCACACCCACATGCCGCATGCCACTGCGCTTTCGATGCTGGACGATCCGGTGCTGGAGATGGCCAGTCAGAACGCGCTCGGGTTCCACCGCGAAGTCGCTTATGACTGTGACTACAACGGCTTTGCGCTGGACCGCACCGAAGGTGAGCGGTTGGCAGCCTGCCTGGGCGATTGCTCGGTCCTGCTACTGCGCAACCACGGGGTGTTGATTACTGGGCGCAGCGTCGCCGAGGCATTCAACAGCCTCTATTTCTTCGAACGCGCTGCACAGACCCAGCTGCTGGCCCAGGCCTCTGGCAAGCCTTTGCGGATCCTGCCTTCGGATGTGGTCGAACGAACCCGAGCGCAGTTCGACGAGGCGGAGCAGGTCGGCGGCATGGCGCGGACCGATTTGCACTTCGCTGCGCTCAAGCGGATCCTCGATCGTCGTGAGCCTGACTATGCCGAATGACGCCAGTGCTGCCCGCACAATGGACGGAAAAGTTGCGACCGGCGCCGTCGTGCTGGTGGCTTTGATGAGCCTTTCGCTGTTCATCAACTACATCGATCGCGGCAATCTGGCGACCTGGGCGACGCAGATTCGGTCGGACCTTAAGCTGGATGCGACTGCCTACAGCGGACTGCTTGCTGCTTTCTATTTCAGCTACACCTTCTGCCAGCTGCCGGCAGGTGCTCTGGCCGATAGATTTGGCGGAAAATTGGTACTGGGACTGGGTGCGGCCCTGTGGTCGATTTCGACTCTGCTCACGGGGTTTGTCTCGGGCTTTGCCAGCTTGATCGTGCTGCGGATGATGCTGGGGATGGGGGAAAGCGTCGCCTTCACCACCACCTCGAAAATCATCGCCGCCAATGTGCCGGCCGACCGGATCGGGCTGGCCAACGGGATCATCGGTTTCGGTTACCTGGTCGGCCCGGCGATCGGGATCTACGTCGGCGGCGAGCTGCTGGCCGATTGGGGCTGGCGCAACGTATTCATCCTGTTCGGGACGGTTTCCTTGCTTTGGCTGTTGCCGTGGAGCCGGGTGCGTGTGGCGCAGGAAGAAGTGGCTCGTATCGCAACCCCGCAGGTTCCACTCCGTGCCATCCTGAAGCGGCGCGAGTTGTGGGGCGCATCGCTGGGACATTTCGCAGGCAACTGGAATTGGTATTTCATCCTGGGTTACCTGCCGATGTACCTGGAAATGGCGCGCGGTTTTTCTAAAGAAGAGATGGCTTGGGTGGTGTCATGGGCCTACCTGGTCAATGCTCTGGCGGCGTTGGCAGGTGGCTATTTGATCGACCGTGCAGTCCGGCGCGGGATGTCGCCAAGCCTGGCCTACAAGTTCCCGATGGCGCTGGCGCATGTCGCCGGGCTTGGTTGCATGATCGCTATGCCGCTGCTGCCGATTGGTTGGTGCCTGGCCTGCCTGTTTGTCTACGAGATATTCCTCGGTTTCTCTTCACCCGGCTATTTCGCAATACCGCAAGTTTTGGCCGGACCGAAGGCCGCCGCGCGCTGGGTCGGAGTGCAGAACATGATGGGCAACCTGCCAGGGATCATCGGCACGATGTTCGCGGGGATCCTGATCGATGCCAGCAGCGGCGACTATGGCAGCGCCTTTCTGATCGCCGGGGCGATCAATGTGCTGGGACTGTTGGGCTGGTTGGTGATCCTGCCGAAAATCAAGCCGATCGACTGGCAGACGGCGCGCTAGCGGCCTTTCCAATCGGGATTGCGTCCTTCGGCAAAGGCGCGGGGGCCTTCTTCGGCATCTTCGGAATGGATCGCGCGCTGGTAGCTGGCGATCGCGCCGCTGCGCATTGCCTTATAGCCAGCCTCGACATCGAGATCGCGAGTGGCGCGGATTACCTCCCTGGCGGCCTGGATGGCCAGCGGCGCGCTGGCGGCGACCGCGCGGGCGAGGTCCAGTGCGATATCGATCAAGGACTCGGGCGCGGAAATGCGGCTAGCCAGGCCGTAGTGCAGAGCTTCTTCGGCTGACAGACGGCGGCCGGTGAAAATCATCTCGGTGGCGAGCCGTTCGGGCAGGCATTTGGGCAGGCGCAGCAGGCCGCCCGAGTCCGGCAGGATGCCCAGCTGGGCCTCGGGCAGCCAGAACTGCGCGGTCTCGCTGGCAACAATCAGGTCGGCGGCGAGCGCCAGTTCGAACCCACCGCCCACGGCCAGGCCGTTGACCGCGGCGATCACCGGCTTGGTCAGGCTGAAATATTCGGTCAGACCCGCAAATCCGCCGGGGCTGTGCACTGCGTCGACCGCCTCGCCCTCGTTCGCGGCACCCAAATCCCATCCGGCTGAGAAGAACCGTCCGGTACCGGTGACGATCCCAACCCTGAGCGCCGGATCCTCATCCAGCTCCCTGAATGCAGCGTAGAGTTCCATGCTGGTCGCGACATCGATCGCGTTGGCTTTGGGGCGATCGAGGGTGACGATCAGGACCCGGCCTTCGCGGCGGGTGGTTACGGCGCTCATTGTCGGTGCTCCTTGATCCGGACCAGCGCATCGACTGCCACTGCGCCCTGTGGCAAAACAAGCAGCGGATTGACGTCGAGTTCGTAGAGGTGCGCCTCATTTTGGGCGGCGAACCGCGCAATGGCCTCGATCGCATCGATCAGGGCCTCGATGTCAGCCGAGGGCGAACCGCGATAGCCGGTCAGCAGTGGGTAGAACGGCAGGCTTTCCAGCGCGCGGCGGATGTCATCGCGCGTAGCGGGAAGGAGCACCTGCGCGGACTGGCGCAGCAGCTCGACCAGCACGCCCCCGGCACCGATGGTCAGGTAGAGCCCGAACTGCGGATCGCGAGACAGGCCGACGATCAGTTCGGCCAGCGCGCCGCCAATCATCTCCTCGAGCAGGAAGATCTCGCCGATTGAGCGCATCCTCTCTGCTTCAGCAAGGACTTGCGCTCTGCTCCTCAGGTTCAGACTAACCCCGCCCAGATCGCTCTTGTGGGCGATTTCGGCGCTGACGACCTTGAGCACCAGCGGGAAGGGGACGGGCAGATCGGCACTGTCATCGCGGCATAGCTCATCCAGCTCTGAAAAGGAGAGTTTCGCGCCCCGCGGTACGCATAACCCGGCCTGACCAAGCGCCGCCTTGCTGGCGCTTTCGTCCCAAGTTGCTAGGCTTGCCGGATCGAGCGGAGTGGGATCGGCCAGCTCAGTGGGTTCGGGGCGAGCGAGCGACTCCGCCAGCTTTGCAGCGGATGCGATTGCGCCGAAAGCCTCGGGGAATGCCATCATCGGCACGATCCCGGCATCCAGCAACTTGGCGGCAACGCTTTCGGGCAGGTTCTCAGGCAGCGAACTGACCACGATTCGGGCCTGTCCCGGCTCTGGCGGGATTTGCCGGTGCGCGGCGATGAAGGCGTCGAGCGTAGTGCCCCAATCGCCTTCCTCGCACTGGTCCGGACGCGGATAGTCAAGCGCCAGCAGCGAGGCCGTGAACCCGGCCCTCAGCAACCCGGCAAAACAGGCGGTCTGTGCCGGGCCATCGCCCCAGATGTGGGTGTGATAGTCGAGCGGGTTTGAAACAGAGACCAACGGTCCCAGTACCGTTTCGAGTTCGTCCTGTACTGCCGGGGGAAAATCATGCGTTTCCAGCCCGCACCGTTCGGCCAGGTCGGCGATCAGGCTGGCCTCGCCGCCCGAGCAGCTGCCGCTGGTCACGCTGCGCCCGGTCAGCGGTCCGCAAGTGTGCAGAAGCTTGAGCGTTTCGATGAATTGCGCCGGATCGGCGGCTCGGGCCACGCCAAAGCGAGCGAACAGTGCATCGTAGAGCGCATCGGGGCCGGCCAGCGAACTGGTGTGTGACATCGTCAGTCTTGCGCCACGTTCGGAAGCCCCGGTCTTGAGCGCTACCAAGGGCACGCCGACGCGCCGGGCGGCGAGGCAAGCCTGCGAAAAGCGGGCGACCGATTTCAGCCCCTCGATATGCAGCCCAATCGCGCTGACCCGCTCGTCCTGCACCAGGGCCTCGATCAGATCGGCGGCATCGACATCGGCGGCATTGCCGATCGCGATCATGTATCCAAGCGGCAAGGCGCGGCGCTGCATGGTGAAGTTGAGGCCCAGATTGCCGCTCTGGGTAACGACCGCCACGCCGCGCCCCTCAATCGGAGTGCAGCCATGCTGGTCGGGCCACAAACCGGCACAGTCGAAGGCGTTGAGCAGACCATAGCAGTTTGGCCCGATCAGCGGCATTTCGCCCGCTGCGGCGGTCAGGCGGGCTTGGCGTTCAGCGCCGTGATCCCCGGCTTCGGCAAAGTCCGAAGCGTAGCAAACTGTTCCCCCGGTACCCATCGCCGCCAGTTGGCCGACCAGTTCGATGCTGGCTTCGGCTGGTGTGGCCAGGAATACCGCATCGGGCGCAGCGGGCAGGCTTGCGAGATCGGCGAAGCAAGCCACCCCGTCCATCTCGGCGCGCTTAGGGTTTACTGGCCAGACTTCGCCCGCGAAACCCAGCTTGCGGCACTGGTGCAAGGCTTCCTCGGCATGGCGCCCGCCGACGAAGGCGATCGAGCGCGGGCGCAGAAGGCGGCCGAGTGACTTGGCGCTCATGCCTCAAACGGGCGCAGCATCGCGCGGCTGATGATGTGGCGCTGGATCTCGCTGGTGCCGTCCCAGATCCGCTCGACCCGGGCATCGCGCCAGAAGCGTTCGATCGGCAGCTCGTCCATCAGCCCCATGCCGCCGAAGATCTGCAAGGCTTTGTCGGTGATCCGGGCGAGGGATTCCGAAGCAAACAGCTTGGCCATCGCCGCGTCGGTATCGGTCATGGTGCCTTGATCGTCTTTCCAGGCGGCGCGCAGGGTGAGCAATTCGGCGGCTTCAAGCTCGGTCTTCATATCGGCCAGCTTGAAACCGGTGCCCTGGAATTTGCCGATCGTCTGGCCAAACTGCTTGCGGGTGGCAGCCCACTGCGTTGCCATCTCGATCACCCGTTGTCCGCGCCCGACCGAGGTGGTGGCGACCTGCAACCGGGTCGAGCCGAGCCACTGGCCCATCAGGTCAAAACCCTTGTCGAGTTCGCCCAGCAAGTTGCGCGCTGGCACCCGGCAATCCTCGAACACCAGTTCGCACTGGTGATAGCCGCGATGCGAGACGCATTTCGGGCCGCGGCGGCGGGTCAGGCCGGGAGTGTCGAAATCGACCAGGAAGCAGCTGATCGAGCGTTTGCCACCCGGCAAGTCGCCGGTTGCGGCGCAAAGGATCACGAAATCGGCCATGTCCGCATGGCTGATGAAATGCTTGGTGCCGTTGATCACAAAATCGTCGCCATCGGCCCTCGCATAGGTGCGCATCGAACGTACGTCGGACCCGGCATCGGGCTCAGTCATGGCCAGGCAGTCATGCCGTTCGCCCCGGATCGAGGGGAGCAGGTATTCCTCAACTTGCTCACCAGTGCAGCCGCGCAGGATGTTGCTAGGCCGCGCGACCAGCATTTGCAGGCCATAGCTGGCCCGGCCCAGTTCGCGCTCCATCAGCGTGGTATCGAGCGTACCAAGCCCGCCGCCGCCAAGGTACGCCGGCATGTTGACCGCATAGAGGCCCAGGTCGAGCGCCTTGCGCCGAATGTCGGCGGCCAGATCAGGCGGGATATCGTCGGTCTTCTCGACCAGATCCTCGTGCGGGTAGAGCTCGGTCTCGACGAATTTGCGGACCGTTTGGGTCAGCATCTCCTGTTCGTGAGTCAGTGCGAAATGCATTGAAAGCCTCGTTTCAGCCGCGGCGGATCGCGATGTTGCGACCGGCCTGCGTGGGCAGGGGTAGGGCGGTATGGGATTGGCGGATCGCCATCACTTTGCGGTGGAGTTCAGGCGGCATCGGGCAGCTCTTGCCGGCAGCCATGTCGACATGGACCAGCATCTGTTCGCCGGTCGCCAACAGTTCGCCGGTCTCGCGGTGGTGCATTGTGTGAAAAATGTGCAGTCGCTTGTCGTCGGCATCGATCAAATGCAGTGAAAGCGCCAGCGGATCACCCAGACGCGCTTCGGCCAGGTTGAAAATCATCGTCTGGACCGTAAACAGCGACTGCCCCTTGGCGCGGTAGTCTTCGTCGATCCCGATCAGGCGAAAGAACGCGTCAGACTGGTCGCCGAAGACCAGCAAGTAACAGCTCTCGCTCATGTGGCCATTATAGTCGACCCAATCCTGAGGGACGGTGGGCGCGATCAGTTGCAGTGGTGCGGGGATCGGCGCTGTATCGTCCCAAGATGCAGCCTTGGTGCCTTCCAAAGGTGTCTTCAGGCCATGTTCGGTTTTGGAACCAGTGTCGGTCTGCTTAGCCATGTCCAGCCGCTCCGATGCCATGTTGCCAGGCGCAGACACCCAGCGAGCGGCCCTTGGGCAGTTTGCCCGGATCGACCTTACCTGCCACCAGGTGTGCCTTGCCGTTGTCGCACACCAGCGTGCTGGCACCATAGCCCGCGACATCGAGCAGCAACTGGTCCCAGTGCCGGTACTGCACGTCGTGCCCTTCGCCAGGGTAGCGACGGAAGGTGACCGGGCCCCTGACCTTGCTCGCCCAGAACTCACCGTGGCTGGGGGGGACCAGCTTGTCCGCCTCGCCGTAATAGAAAAAGGTTGGGGCCTTGAAGCCAGTGACATCGGCCGGGGTATCGCAGAATCGTTTGTATTCGCGCGCCACACCGCGTGCGTCGCCTTTCTGGCCAGCGATGAAGAAGGCGCGGGCGCCTTCGTCGGCGGTGCGATCTGTGAAGCCGCGAACCTTGGATGAGACGCCGTCCTTGGGCATATCCCACCAGACCCGCGGGGCTTCGATTTGCGGAGCAAGGTTGGCCTGCAGCGCTGACTGGTCGACCCCGCAAGGGGCGCTGCCAGCCGGCGCGGATGAAATGGCCGCCAGCATGTGCCAGGAATTCAGTCGCTCGGGCATCGCCGCAGCCACATGCCCCGCATAGGCTCCGCCACCCGAGATAGCGACCAACGAAAAGCGTTGAACGCCCAGATGGTCCAGAACCTGGCGCACTTCGCTGGCATAGTCTGCAAAGGTCCAGTTGGGATCGAACGCAGTATCACCCAGGCCGTTGCGTTCTACCGCGACGATACGAACCTTGAGGCGGCGGCGCATGGTGTCGAGAAAGGCGACCAGTTCAGGCGCGCGGCCGCTGGTCCCGACCCCACCGATGAACAGGATCGTGGACCAGCCTTTCTCACCGGTGTCGGTGTAGTAAATCGTCCTGCTCTCTTGGGTTTTGATGCTTTGCACCGGAGTGCCAATCGGGTCAAACTTGTCCGGAAAGAGGATCGGGCCTGGCTTGGCGGAAACCGACGACGCGACCAGCAGGGCGAAAGCGGCCAGCGCGCGCTTCATCGAACCGGCTCCGTTTCCAGGTTGCGATCGAGCACCTCGATCTGCTTCAACTCGTCGGCGAGGTTCAGATCGCGGCACAGCCACAAGTAAGCTGCGGCCGAAACCGGTAAGCCCACCAGCATCGATACGTCCGCCTTGCCCAGCGCTTCGGCTACCGGCCCGGTGTAGAGTGAGGTCTTGAAGAACGGGATCATCGAGGCAAAGCCGATGAGGTAGGACACGAGGCCCCTCCAGTTCCACCTGCCATACAGCCCGTCAGCCATGAACATCGCCCGGATCGAGTAATGCCCCTTCCTGACGAAGAAGAAGTCGACCAGGTTGATCGCGGTCCATGGGGTGAACAGATAGGCCAGTACGCCAAGGAATGCCTCGAACCCGTGCAACACGTCACCGCTGACAATGAGCGATAGCGCCAATGCGACGGTGAATACCGCGAGCAGTGATGCGACCCGCGATTTCACGCCGAGTGTGAAACTGGTCAGGCTATCGACCACGCTTAACAAGGTCAGCGAAGCGCCATAGAAATTGAGTGAAGTGATCGTGATCAGCCCCAGGAAGCTGGTGACCAGCATGATCACGCCGAACCCGGGGTAGATCGCATCCGAACTGTCGCGCAGAGCGGCGACAATCCCGTCCGGGCTGGCAAAGGCGGCGGCGGCAAAAGTGCCGACGAGCATCATCCAGGCCCCGCCGACGAAAGCGCCCCAGAACGTCCAGAAAAAGGCATCGCGGATCCCCACTTCCTTGGGCAGGTAGCGCGAATAGTCCGAGACATAGATCGACCAGCTGAGCTGGTAGGCCGCGGCGGCGAAGAACTGGACCAGGAACGGGGTGGGCTTGAATTCGCCCGGTGCCAGCAAGGTGCCAAAGTCCACGATGCGGGCCGCGCCAATGGTATAGATCGCCAGCACGGCCAGCATGGCATAGGCCAGCAAGCGCTGGGCCTTGTGGATCAGGTCATAGCCGATCACGGCCACGGCCACGGCCACGATCGAGAAGATGATCACGGTCGGTCCGTGGGGAAAACCCACCAGTTCCTTGAGCGTATCGGCCGCCAGGGTCTGGTTGAGGGCATTATAGCCAATGTAGGTGAACAGCGCGACGATCCAGACCAGCAGCGCGCCCAGGTACCCGAATTGCGGGCGCGACTGGATCATCTGCGGCAGCCCCAGGTGCGGCCCCTGGGTGCAGTGAAAGGCCATCAAGACGGTGCCAAGCACGCACCCACCGATCACCGCAAGCGCCGACCAGAACAGGCTGAGCCCGGCCGCAACGCTGATCGCTCCGGTGGCAAGCGTGGCCATGTGGGCATCGCCGGTGAACCAGATCGGCCAGAGATGCCAGACCTTGCCGTGGCGCTCCTTGAGGGGAACGTAGTCGATTGACCTCTCTTCGATCAGTGCCACCGGTATTCTCCCCCTGTTATGGTTCTGCTGTGCCTATCCCGGCATCTTGATCGAGCGCCCGGCGCCATCGGGTGGTGCCAGATTTTGCTGGTCTGCGGCAAGTCCCTGCATGGCGGCGGCGATGTGTTGCGGGGCGGGGGCTGACTTTTCGGCCTTGGCATCGACGTGTACCAGCATGTGTTCGGCCGTGGCGATCGGCGCGGCACTATCGAGGTTGGTCATCTCGTGGAACAGGTGCAGCCGCTTGCCGTCGCTGCCCAGAACCCGGGTGCGCACTTCGACCTCCTGGCCGAGGCGGGCCTGGCCCAGGTGGCGAATATGGGTTTCAACCGTGTAGAAACTGAAACCCGAGGCGACATAATCCGGTCCGGCCCCGATCCGCGCCAGTACCACGTCGGTCGCATCGCCGAACAGCTTGAGGTAAGCCCATTCGGTCAGGTGATCGTTGTAGTCGATCCATTCCGGCATGACCGGGGTGTGCTGGGTCAGCACGCGGCCATCGCCGCAGTCGCTGCCAAGTTTGACCGCTTCCTTGCCCTTCAGGCTCTCGCGATAGGCCTTGGCCACCGCGCCCGAGGCGAAGTCGTTGCGCTCCAGCGCATGCATGATGTCGACCAGGCACGAATCGCGCAGCGCTTCGTATTCGCGCAGGCCGACATTGCCGGCTTGTTCGTCTGACTGCGCGGCGACGGTGTCGATCAGCTCGTCAGTCAGCTTGGGGCCGATCAGCTTGGTCCAGGGCCATTCCATCGAGGGACCAAACTGGTGGAGGAAGTGGCGCATGCCCGCTTCCCCGCCGGCCAGCCGATAGGTCAGAAAAGTGCCCATGAAAGACCAGCGCAGCCCGGCACCAAAGCGGATTGCGTCGTCGATCTCGCTGGCAGTAGCAATACCGTCGTTGATCAGCCACAGCGCCTCGCGCCAAACGGCTTCCAGCAGCCGGTCAGCGATGAACCCGTCGATCTCGTGTCGGACATGCAACACTTTCATGCCGACGCGGGTGTACAGCGCGCTGGCGATGTCGATGGTTTCCTGGCTAGTCTGATTGCCGCCACAGACCTCGACCAAAGGGAGCAGGTACACCGGGTTGAAAGGGTGACCGACAACCAACCGGTCGGGCCGTTTCATTCCGCTTTGCAACTTGGTGGGAAGCAGGCCCGAGGTGGACGATCCGATCACCGCATGGGCAGGCATGGCGGCATCGACATCGGCCAGGACGCGCTGCTTGAGGTCTTCGCGTTCCGGCAGGCTTTCCTGGATGAAGTCCGCGTCGGCGACTGCTTCGGCGATAGACGCAGCGAAAGTCAGCAGGCCTTCGGCCGGCAGCGCTGCGCCGTGAAGGCGGGTTTGAGCGCGGCGGGCGTTGCCGACCACTTCGAGGGTCTTTCGCTCAACTTCGGGATCAAGGTCGAACACTGCGACATCGATCCCGTTCAGCAGGAACCGCGCTGCCCAGGCCGCGCCGATCACGCCGCCGCCGACAATCGCTACTTTGCGGATTTCGTTCCCCATTTCAGCGCTTTACCAGCTTGAGCTTGGTGCGGACCGCATCGGGTCCCATGATCTTCGCTCCCATCCCAGTCAGGATCTGCACCGCCCGTTCGACCAGTTGGCTATTCGAAGCGAACTGGCCTTTGCCAAGGTAGAGATTGTCCTCCAGACCCACGCGTACGTTCCCGCCTGCGAGCGCGGCCATGGCCACGAAGGGCAATTGATTGCGGCTGATCGAAAAGCCGCTGAAAGTTGAACCCGGCGGCAGCTGGTGGACCATTGCCATGGTGGTCAGCGGATCGTCCGGGGCGCCATAGGGGATGCCCAGGCACAGCTGGATCATCACCGGATCGTCGAGCAGGCCGTCGCGGATCATCTCTTTCACAAAGACCAGGTGCCCGGTGTCGAACACTTCCAGTTCGGGCCGCACGCCCAGCCGTTGGACTTCGGCGGCCATGGTCCGCAACATGCCGGGGGTGTTGGTCATCACATAGTCTGCTTCGGCGAAATTCATCGTCCCGCAGTCGAGCGTGCAGATTTCGGGCAGCAGTTCCTGGACGTGGAGCAGCCGCTCCATCGGGCCAACCATGTCGGTGCCAGCAGGATCAAGGGGCAGGGGGCTTTCGCCCTGGCCGAACACGATATCGCCGCCCATCCCGGCGGTGAAGTTGATGATGACGTCAACCTCGCTGTCGCGGATCCGTTCCTTGACCTCGCGGTAGAGCGCCACGTCGCGGCAACCCTTGCCGGTTTCGGGATCGCGCACGTGGATATGGGCAATTGCCGCCCCGGCCTTGGCCGCCTCGATCGCAGCATTGGCGATCTGTTCGGGGGTGATCGGCAGGTCGGGATGAATCCCTTGAGTGTTGCCCGATCCGGTGACCGCACAAGTGATGAATGGTTCGAAGTTCATGGCTCTCTCCTGCGCGGCAGCTTAGGGAGAAATCGAACGAAAAAAATCGCAATACTCGACATAAGATTGCAAAAAACGGCGTTGGACTGCATGGTTTGAGCGCCATGCAACGCCCAGCCTTCCTGTTGATGCCCGGCTTTTCGGCAATTGCGTTCTTTGCCGCTCTGGAGCCCTTGCGGATCGCCAATCGGCTTTCCGGGAAGGAGCTTTACCACTGGACCATTCACGCACCGCGGGGCGATCATGCGGAAGCATCCAATGCCATGCAGCTGCGGACCGATGGCCCGGTTCCGGATGGCTGTGACGCACTGGTCGTCTGCGCCGGGTTCGAGCCTCTGGCCAGTGCCAGCAGCAAGCTACTTGGACAGGTCCGGCGGTTGTGGCGGGCCGCGGTCGATACCGGGGCCTTTGTGCTGGCCGAAGCAGGAATCCTGGGAAGCGAGACAATCACGCTGCACTGGGAAGCCGCCGACCAGTTTCGTCGCCGTTATCCGCACATCCCGGTCTCGGGCGAACTCTACGAACGCCACGCCCGGCTGTTCACTTGCGCGGGCGGGACTGCGGCGATGGACATGATGCTGGACCGGATCGCGTTCAGTCACGGCATGGCTTTGGCCACAGCGGTTTCCGATCAATTGATCCACGACCGGATTCGCCCGCCCGGCGCGCCGCAACGGGTGAGCCTGGCCGAGCAGGCAAGAAGGGCCGGGCCGGTTGTTCAACGATTGATCGCTGGGATGGAGCGGGCGGTTACAGGCCAGGGGACGCTTGACTCTATCTTGGCCGAAGAAGGCATAAGCCGCCGCCAGGCGGAGCGCTTGTTTGTCGCGCGACTGGGGGTTGCGCCGGGACGCTATTTTCGCGAGGTCCGGATCCGCCACGCGCTCGAACTGATGCGCAATGCGCGGATGCCCGTGCATGAGGCTGCACTGATGGCTGGCTTCTCTTCGCAACCGGTCTTCTCGCGAGCTTGCCGCCAGCACTTTGGCATGGCCCCGCGTGAGCTTTTGAACGCCGGTTTATCCCGCTCGTGACGCTGCAATTGCGGAAATGTGTTCAGGCCCGATCCCGCAGCACCCGCCGATGATCGAAGCACCTTCTTCCAACCATTTGCTTGCCCAGGTCAGGTAGCCGCCAGGATCAAGGTCTTCGCGGATCGGCAGAACCGTCTCATTGGCGGTTGCTTCCTTGGATTGGGGTGGAAAAGCGTTGGCATAGACTCCAACCGCAATTACGCCGCCGATGCGGGCCATTTCGGCGCGTGCCTGTCTGACGGCAGCGGCCATTACCTCGGGCTGGCTGCAATTGAACAGGATCGCTTGCGCGCCAGTATCCAGCGCCAGGCCCACCGCTGTTTCAACTCGCTCGCCTGAGCGAAGCCTGGCCGTTTCCGCTGCATCGGGCTCGCCATCTTCCAGCGTGAAGGACAGCCACAGCGGACGGTCGTCATCCGAAAGCATCGCAGCGATGACGCGCGCCTCCTCGGTCGCAGACAACGTTTCTGCCAACCAGAGGTCGGCCTCGGGTGAGAGCCCGGCGATGAGCGGGGCAAGCAATCGCCGGGCCTCCTCAGGATCGAACAGGTCGGGGCGGTATGACCCGCAAACCGGCGGCAGGCTGGCTGCCACGCGAACCTGGTGATCCGCTTCACCGGCGGCCTGGCGTGCGACGTCTCCGGCACGCCCTGCCAGTATCTGGCCTTGGTTGGCAAAGCGCTCTTCGCCGATATGGAAAGGCACCAGCGCATAGGAGTTGGTTGTGATCACTTCTGCTCCGGCCGCCACGTAGGCCCGGTGGACCGCTAGCACCGCCTCGGGTGCTTCCATCATTGCCAGTGCCGACCATTCAGGCTGCCGGAACGGTGCGCCGATCCGTTTGAGTTCGCGGCCCATGCCGCCATCGAGAATTAGGAAATTAGTCATGAGGTAGGACTCAAGCCTTCAAGGTCCATCGAAAATCCTTCGGTATGTCCATCGATCGCCAGGGCCTGCCCCGAGATCCGCGCCCCGCCCGGCGAAACGAGGAAACGGATCATCGCTACGACATCGTCGGTGCGGGCAAATTCGCGCAGCGAGAGCTGGCGCTTGTATTCATGCTGGACCGCTTCGATCGTGAGACCACGGGCCTCGGCATCGGCCCTGATAACCCGGTCGATCCGTTCGCCTTCAACGCTTCCCGGGCAGATGGCATTGGCGCGAATACCCTCGGGACCCAGCTCCATCGCCAGGGTCTTGGTCAGGCCGATCAGCGCCCACTTGCTGGCCACATAGGGCCCTCGCAGAGGGCAGCCCAGCAATCCAGCGGTGGAGCTCATTGTGATGATCGATGATCCGGGAGCTTTTGTACGCAGCAGTGGCATCGCACGCCGCGTCATGTGGAACATACCATTGAGATTGACGTCGATTGTTCGTTGCCAGCCTGCGATCGGCTGATCCTCGAACCGCGCGGTCGGTCCAGCGATTCCGGCGTTGTTTACGAGCAGGTCGACGCCATTTAGTCCGGCGTGGGCCAAATCATCTTCGACAGTGAGGTAAAACTGCTCGACCGATTTATGATCGCCGACATCGCAGTGATAAGCGATCAGGCCCGGATCGGACTGTTCCAGTCCGGATAGGGCGGCATCGTCTTGATCACAAAGATAAATTCGCCAGCCATCCGCAGAGAGGCCCCGGGCGATGGCAAGGCCAATTCCGCTGGCCGCCGCAGAGATGATCGCAGACTTCACAGGCGCCAACCATTCCCGCACCAGTGCTCGCAAGCAAGCGTTGTTTTCCGACCGACCTCAGTAATTGGCGTCGGGCATCTGTCCCTTGCGGCGCTTGATGTAGGCTTCCAGTTCTTCCCGGACGCCTGGATCGAGCGCAGGGTCTTCGTGCTCGGCCAGGGTCTTTTTCCAGGCTGCATTGGCGCGCACTTGAATGTCCTTGGCCCCTTCGGCTTCCCACTGCTCCCAGCTGGCATAGTCAGCCAGTGGCGAACGGTAGAAGGCGTTCTCGAAATTGGCCTGGGTATGAGCGCAGCCGAAGAAATGCTTGCCGGGGCCGACTTCGCGGATCGCGTCCATCGCCTGGCCGTTTTCGCTAAGATCATAGCCGTTCAGCAGAATATGCATCATGCCCAGCTGGTCGCAGTCCATCATGAACTTTTCATAGCCGGTAACCAGCCCGCCTTCGAGCCAACCGGCCGATTGCAGTACAAAGTTGGCGCCGCCAAGTGCAGTCGTCTGCAGGGTATGGGCGCTTTCGTAAGCGGCCTGGGCGTCGGCGATCTTGGAAGCGCAAAGGCTGCCGCCCGAGCGCGACGGTACCCCCAAACGCCTTGCCAATGCCAAGAGTGCATTGATGATCAGCGAGCATTCGGGCGTGCCATAGGTTGGCGCGCCGCTCTGCATAGAAAGAGTTGTGACAAAGCTGCCGAAGATCACCGGAGCACCCGGCTTGACTAGCTGGAGGAAGGCCATTCCGGCCATCGCCTCTGCCAGAGTTACCGCGATTGCACCTGCCAGGCCGGTCGGGGCCATGGCTCCTGCCATGATAAACGGGGTCACCAGCACGCCTTGGTTGGCCCGTGCCAGTGCCTTTGCCGCGCCCAGCATGGTGGCATCATAAGTAAGCGGCGAATTGCCGTTCATCACGCCCATCAAGCAGGTGGCATTCTCTCCGGTCAACGGATCGACAAAGCGATCGCCGAACAGGATCCGCGCCATCTCGATACAGTCCTCAGTCCGGCTTGGGGCCGAGACCGCGCTGAAAAACGGCTTATCGGTGTGGACCGCATTGCCCAGGAACATGTCGTAATGGCGCTTGTTGACAGGCAGGTCGACGGGCTCGCACATTCCGGTTGACGAAGAATGCAGCCAGGGCGACGCCTGGGTCAGCTTGGCAATATTTCTGAAATCCTCAATCGTGCCATAGCGTCTGCCCTTGTCGAGACAACGCACGAATGGCGGGCCGG
>Ga0209023_10004632_pt1 | contig 15530 bp, 14 predicted proteins | sample LakOneMetagenome_FD_187468 | JGI IMG/M metagenome (GOLD analysis project Ga0209023, IMG submission 187468) | Freshwater and sediment microbial communities from Lake Erie, Canada (SPAdes) (version 2) | ecosystem: Environmental > Aquatic > Freshwater > Lentic | place: Lake Erie, Canada... | reverse complement strand
TTCGGCCGGACACGCCAAGGTGCTGCTGTCGACTCCCGACCGCGCGTACCAGGAGGCGCTCGCCAAGCGGATCGTCGCGGAGGATCTGTCGGTGCGCGCCACCGAGCAGCTCATCCGGGAACGCGAGGAGCTCGAGGAGCAACTCGCCCCGACGAGCCCCGACACCTCACCGGATCGCCGCCGTCTGCGCCCACCCGGCCTCCTCGAGCTGGAGGAGTTGCTGTCGGCGCGGCTCGACACGCGGGTGAAGGTCGAGATGGGCGCCAAGAAGGGCAAAATGAACATCGAGTTCGCCAACCTCGAGGATCTCGAGCGCATCTACCGCATCATCAACTCGTCGACGACCTGAGTCGGCCCCGCCTCACCGTCGTGTGGAGGTTGGCATCGATCGGTGGATAACTCACCTTCATCCACAGCCTGTGGCTAAAGGTGGGGATAAGTGCGATCCGAAGGTGGAGGCCGAGGGTTGAGGGTCGGTAGTCCACAGGCTCCGACCGTCAACTGGACGGTTCGGCACAGCAGTCGGCCGTCGCCGTTGTGCGACGGCTACGGCTACGGCTACGGCTACGGCTACGGCGTCGGTTGGATCCAGGATCGAAGGGCGCGATTCGCCGCCGCCACGAGAAGCGAGTGCATCTCGGCGATTTCGGCGACCGGACCGAGCTTGATGCGAACCGTGGGACACCGGGTCTCGCGAAGGATGGGCAGCCGCATGCCGTGGGCCACGCTCGGACCCCACCCGGGCGGATGGGGGAGCTGACGGATGAGGGCTTCGGCCAACAGACGACCCGCTTCGGATTGGAAGCCGTCGGTCGCGTAGTAGGCGATCTCGACACCGGGCGCATCGACGACCTCGATCGCCAGGCAGACGTCGGCGTCGAACCCGTTGGTAATCGTGGCGAGCGCTGACCAGTCGTCGCTGCTCGAGACCGAAACGACGGCCTCGGCGAGATGGAGGTCGGCGCCGAGCGCGCCGACCAGCCCGTTGTCGGTGCCCTGGTGGCACACCGCCACGCGAAGACCGGCCAGGTCGGGTGAGCGGCGCGAGAGGGATTCGCGTTCGCGGATCCCGGCGATGGAGATGTTGCTGCTCCGCGCTGTGAGGCGATTGAGCTGCGACACCGTGTCCCGGGCGCACACACCGTCGACCATCAGGTCGGTGTTGCGCTGGAACTCGCGCACGGCCTGTTGCGTGTTGGGGCCGAAGATTCCATCGACGCGGCCGGCGTTGAAGCCGAGTGACCCCAAGCGGAGCTGGAGGGTGGCGACATCGTCGCCACGCAGCATGGGCGAGGACAGGTACAGCGCACGCGCACCGAACTGGTGTTCTGCCTCGAGGAGCGCCCGCCACGTATGGGGGTCACAGACACCGCTCACATCGAGGCCACGGGAACGCTGAAAGGACGCCACCGCGTCGCGTGTGGCGTCCTCATAGGCATCAGGGAGCTGTGCGAGGAACCCGAGTGCTTGGAGTCGTTCGTGCAACTCGCTGACTTCGGGCCCGGCATCGCCGCTCGTGAGTTGATGGAACATGGGCGGGAAACCTCGGGGCGGCCGGTGGAGGGGCCAGTGTTGGCAGGGAGCGCAGTCACCCAGCCTAACGGAGCGACCCCGAGGCCGAATCGGCCCTACAGGTAGGGCGAGAGCTCCTCCACGAGCTGGGCCTTGCCCTTGGCGCCGACCATACGGTGCTCGACCTCGCCGTCCTTGAACAGGATGAGCGTCGGGATGCTCATGACGTCGAACTGACGGGCGAGTGCCGGGTTGGCATCGACGTCGATCTTGGCGATGCGGATCTTGCCTTCGTTCTCGGCACTGATCTCCTCGAGGATCGGGGCGATCATCTTGCACGGCGTGCACCACTCGGCCCAGAAGTCGACGAGGACGGGGACGTCAGAGGCGACCACCTCCTCGGAGAAGGTCGAATCGGTGAGGTGGGAGATTCCCGCAGCCATCGGATGTCCTTTCATGGGGGTACGTGAGCTTCAACAGTGGGATGGGGGGCGAAATTCCGCGAGGTGCGGCGCCCTACCAGCCGCGGAACTGGGGAGTGCGGCGCTCGGCGAACGCAGCGAGGCCCTCCTGGCAGTCCGATGTCCCCGTGATGAGCTCCTGGAAGATCGCCTCGTCGTCGAACGACTGCTCACGGCTCGACTCGAAGCTGCGGTTCGTGAGCCGCTTGGTCATGGCGATGGCGCGGGTGGGCAGCGTGAGGAACTTCGCCGCGAGCTCATCGGTCGCGGCGTCGAGGTCGGCGGCGGGCACGACCCTGTTGGCGAGCCCGATTCGCTCTGCAGTCACGGCATCGCAGTCCTCACCGAGGAACATGAGCTCCTTCGCCCGCTGCATGCCGACGAGGCGCGGCAACAGGTAACAACCGCCGGCGTCGGGCATGATGCCGCGACGCACGAACACCTCGATGAACTTGGCGTTGTCGGCGAGCACCACGAGGTCGCACGCGAGCGCGAGCTGGGCGCCGCCGCCGGCGGCCGTCCCGTTGACCGCAGCGATCACGGGCTTCTCGCAATCGAGGACGGAGCCGACCAGCCGCTGCCACCCGGTTCGGATGAGTCGGGCCGCATCGCCGGAGGCACGATCGGGTGCACCCTCGGGCTTGGGTGGTGTGGGTCGCTGGGCGCCACCGAGCGCAGCGCCGGTGCAGAAGTGGCGATCGCCGGCACCACGAAGCACCACGGCGCGGACCTTGAGGTCCTCGGACGCCTCGAAGAATCGATCCGCGAGGCGGTCGCGCATGTCACCCGCCAACGCGTTGCCCTGTCCCGGGGCGTTGATGACGATGCGGGCGATACCGTCGACGACGTCGTACTTGATGAGGTCGTCCACGTCGCGGGGCGCGGGTGTGGGCTCGGTCGTGGTCACGTGCGTGAGGTTCCTTCGTTCGATCGGGCGGTGTCGTCGCGACGCTGTGGGCTCAGCCGGCCTGCGCCTCGAGCCAACGTTCGGCGTCGATGGCCGCGGCGCAACCGGAGCCCGCCGCGGTGATCGCCTGGCGGTAGTAGTCGTCCTGCACATCGCCGCAGGCGAACACGCCCTCGACGCTGGTGCGGGTGCTCTTGCCGTCGGTCACGATGTAGCCGTTGTCCTTGAGTTCGAGCTGGCCGGCGAAGAGGTCGGTGGTCGGACGGTGGCCGATGGCGACGAAGATGCCGCTGAAGGCATGTTCGGTCACCTCGCCGGTGTCCACGTTGCGGACGAGGACCGCCTTGACCGACGTCTCACCGAGCACGTCCTCGACGACGGAGTTCCACAGGAACTTGATCTTGGGGTTGGAGTGGGCTCGGTCCTGCATGATCTTCGACGCCCGCAGCGAGTCACGGCGGTGGATGATCGTCACCGAATCGGCGAACCGCGTGAGGAACGTGGCCTCCTCGACGGCGGAGTCGCCGCCACCGACGACGCAGATGTCGTGGCCGCGGAAGAAGAACCCGTCGCAGGTTGCGCAGGTCGAGAGCCCGTGCCCGATGAGGCGCTGCTCGGCCTCGAGGCCCAGCATGAGCGACTGGGCACCGGTGGCGACGATCACGGATTCGGCGATGTAGGTGGGCTCGGCATCGGTGTCGCCGACCCAGACCTTGAACGGGCGCTCGGAGAAGTCGACCTTGGATGCCTTCACCGTGAGGATCGTCGCTCCGAAGCGGCTCGCCTGGGACCGGAGGTTGATCATGAGTTCGGGGCCCGTGATGCCCTCGGGGAACCCCGGGAAGTTCTCGACCTCGGTCGTCAACATGAGCTGACCGCCGGGCTGATCGCTCGTCGAGGACGGCTCGCCCTCCAAGATTACGGGGTTCAGGTTGGCCCGGGCGGTGTAGATGGCGGCGGTGAGCCCCGCAGGGCCCGACCCGATGATGACGACTTCGCGATGTTCGCTCATGATGCGTACCTCTTGCTCCACAGGCCGAACCCGATCACGCAGAAGATGATTCCCAGCCCGGTGTAGCTGATCCATTCCTCCCACGGGAGGAGGGAAAGGGCTCGACCACCCAACGCGAGGCCGACGATGCCGAGCACCAGCACAACGACGGCGGCCACGGTGCCGTAGACGATGCCGCGAGCGCCTTTGATGATGGGGCCGGTCGCCTTGTCTCGAACCTGGTCGACCAGATCGACCACGAGGTCGGTCACCTGATCGGTCCAGTCGGGCTCGGACGGCGTCGAGGAGTGCACATCGGGGCTGGCCATGGGCGCCGAGCCTACGCTGTGGCGGTCACCGGCGGCTACAGCGGCCGGGCGCCGCAGTCGATGAGATCCACCACGGTGGCCGCCGTCGTCGGCACCTCGGACCCCGTCGTCGTCTCGACGATCACGACCGGTCGACCTGCCACCGTGGCCTCGGCGACGACGAGCGAACCGGGCGGGAGCGCCTCGAGGCAGGTCGCATCGACGGTGGCCGGAGCCTTCGCCGCCTCGGCGGACCCGGTCGAGCCCAATCCGCCGCCTGCACTGCCGTCTTCCGCTGGCGCGATGTCGCCCGGGGGGCCGGCGATGGTGGTCGCCGTGTCGGCGCCACGAGCGGCGTCCAGCGCGGATCGCAGCGCGCTGACATCGGCAACGTTCCCGAGCTGCAGGATCTCCGGGTTCGGGGGGACGTCCTGGCTCCCGGGTGATGCCGTCGCCGCTTCGGGCGCGACGGCGTCGGCCGTACGGTCGGACGAGAGCTGCTGGTCGGAACTCGCGTCGGAGCCGGCGGCGCTCGTCGCCATGTCGTCGGAGCTTCCCCGCTGCTGCGTTGCGAGTCCGATGCCCAGCCCGACGACGAGCACGAGTGCGGCGGCGGCCCACCGTTGTGCGGCCCGGCGGCGTCGCTGCCGGCGGGGGTCGAGCGAAACGACGGGCGCGAGCGGTGCAGGGGTCGGAGTGTCCGTCGTGACCCCCGCGGCAGGCGCCCGCAGGTCGTCGAAGGCGGCGAGCGCCGCGGCGATGTGGGCGCCGCGGACCGACGTGGCCGGGGCCGGCACGTCGCGAAGTCGACCGACGAGCTCATCGAGCTGGTCGGACGTGACGTCGGGGTCCGGCGGTGAGTCGCTCGGCCCTCCGGAGCCGCGGGGATCGGGGTGGTCGGTCATGGTTCTTCCAATGTGACGCCGGCGGACGCCGATCGGTTCCCCGTGATGCCGAGGAGCCCTGCCAGGTGACGCCGACCGCGGGCGATGCGGGAACGCACGGTCCCCACGGGAACACCGAGCGTCGTCGCGATGTCGGCGTACTCCATGCCCACGACGTCGCGGAGCACCACTGCGGCTCGGAACTCCGGCGCGAGCTGGGCCAGTGCCGCGTCGAGGTCGAGCCGATCGGTGACGCGATCGGCGAGCCCGGGTGCGTCGGTCCGCAGCTCCGTAGCTTCGGCGTGGTCATCGCTGGGGATCGGTCGACGGCCGCGGCGCCGCAACTCGTCGAGCGCACTGTTCGCCGCGATGCGGTGTGCCCAGGTGCGCACGGCGGAGCGGCCGTCGAACGTCGGAAGCGCCCGGACGATGGAGATGAGCGCATCCTGGGTGGTGTCGTCGGCGTCGGCGTCGTTGGCACAGATCCGTCGACAGACCGCATGGACGTGGTCGTAGAGGCAGGCGAGCAGCAGCTCCATGGCGGCGCGGTCGCCGGCCTGCGCCGCGCTCGCCCAGGCGAGCTCCTGTTCGCGATCGATCGTCACTTCTCGGCTTCGGAACGGCCCGACAGCGAGACCTCGGCGATCTCGACGCGGTGCCGGCCGGACGCCGGGCCGAGGTCGGTGATCCAGATCAGTACGTAGGAGCCCGTCGCGTTGCCGAGGTCGACCTTGGTGGGGGAGGACGCCACGTCGACCGGGATGCCACCGGACTCCGGCGGGCCCGCGGTGGCGCTGGGATCGGTGTCGGTGACGTACACCGCGCCCTTCCAGCCGGTCGACCCCTCGATCCGGAGCGACGCGATCCGGGCGGGAGCGTCGGTTCGGAGGATGAGGCCGACACCGGTCTTGGTGCCGAACGTCTGGTCGTTGTACCCCTCGGTGCTCCACACCGTTGCTGGGTCGCGGTCGATCGCCCGGGGCGCCTGCTCGTTGTTCTCCTGGCCCGTGTCCCCCATCGGATCGAACGGCGTCGCGGCTGCCACAGCGAGAACACCGAGTGGGGTTCCGTCGCTCTCGCCCGATGGGGTGGCCGTGCGCTCCGCCGGTTCGAAGGCCAGCGCCGCGGCGAGTGCGACGGGGCCCAGGACCAGCACCGTCAGGATGACTCGACCAACCACGGAAGGTCGACGTGGTGGTGGTCGATCGACGGTCGACGCCGGCTCGGGTGAGGTCGCCGGGGCTCGGACCGCGGCCACGGCAGCGCGGCGGGAGGTCGAGCGTCGGTTGCCGACCTCGACGAGTGCGGTGCCGAAGTCGAGCGCCGACTGGAACCGCCGCTCGGGCGCACGTTCGAGGTTCCGCATGACGGCACCGGCGAAGGCCGGGTCGAGCCCGGTCATCGATGTCGCCAGGTCGATGGGGTCGTGGTGGAGCCGGGCGAGCGCCGTCGCCGCCGGTGAGTCGCCGCGGAAGGGGATGCTGCCGCTGACGGCCTCGTACAGCACGGTGCTCAGCGCATACAGGTCGCTGCGCTGGTCGATCCGGCCCCCGCCGACCTGCTCGGGGGCCAGGTAGGCGGCGGTGCCGACGAGCGTTCCTGCGACCGTGAGGTCGGGGTCCTCCTCGGCCTTGGCGATACCGAAGTCGGCGAGACGCACCGAGCCGTCGTCGGTGATGAGGATGTTCGCCGGCTTGATGTCGCGGTGCACGATGCCGTTGCGGTGCGCGCAGTCGAGCGCACCCGCGAGCTCGATGCCCAACTGCCGCACGTTCTTTTCGGAGAGCGGGCCGTCTTCGTCGAGGCGACTGCGGAGGGTTTCGCCGTCGACGAGTTCCATGACGATCGCTTCGCACTCGTCGGTGCTCACCGTGTCGTACACGGCGACGATGTTGGGATGCACGAGGCGGGCGGCGGCCACCGCTTCCCTCCGGAAGCGCTGCACGAAGGCCGGGTCGTCGGCCAGGTGCCGGTGCAGGAGTTTCACAGCGACCCGCCGCGAAAGGAGGCGATCATTGGCTTCCCACACCTGGGCCATGCCGCCGGTGCCGAGCGGTGCCACCAGCTCATACCGATCGGCGATCACACGACCCGCCGTCGACGAGGCCCGACCGGACTGCTCACCCACGCCGACCACGCTACCTGGGGGAGGGCGCGGCCCTCGTGTGGTCGTCGTCGGGCACCAGTGCTCGTGGAAGGTCGCCGTCGGGAGGGTCGGCGGCCCCGTTGGGATCGGCCTCGTCGGGTTCGTTCGGATCGTCAGGCGTGCGGTGCTTGCGGCGGAGCGTGCGCGACCACCAGATCACGAGGAAGAGCAGGGCGCCACCCGACAGCATCAGGCCGACGCCGCTGAACGTCCGGGATCGGATGCGCTGGCGCGTGGAGGCCAGGACACGGTCGGAGTCCGGCGCGAGCAGGTCGGCCTGCATCACGAACTGGCCCGAGGTGCGCACGTCGACCTTCACGTCCAACCGGTTGAGGCCCGGGTTGAGCGTCAGGTTCTGTTCGGCGCCGTCGGTGAAGACCAGCCGAGGACTCTGCAGCCGCAGCTTCACGCGGATGGGGCGGCCCAGATCGTTGGTGAACCGCAACGGGACCGAGGTGCTCCGCGACGTCAGGGTCAGGGACCGCGGCTCCGACGCCGAGATCTTGGCGAGGTCGGAGTCCATCGCGGCGATGGCGGTATCGAGGAGTGTCTCCTGGACCCCCGGGGTGACGCGATGGTCGAGGCTTCGTTGGATGACGATCGCCTCGCGGGCGGCCATCGCGTCGCCGCGGGGAACGATCGCGGCGTAGTCGTCGACGAGGGGGCGGGCCGTCCTCAGGCGCTGGGCGACCCCGGTGACGCGAGGGGTCTCGGGCGGCGCCTCGAGTTCGCGGTCCCACGCGACGTCACGGCCGCCCTGGCGCACGGTGATGGGCGTCAGAGCAGCAACATCAGCGGGGTCCACCACCTCGAGGGGTGCATCGTCACCGGCGTCGCCGAGTGTGTCGAGGAGGGCCGCCACGACGTCGGGGTCGGAGGACTCGTCGATGCGGAGGATCGAGCCGCGCGCCTGGTCGTCGGCGAGCCAGGTGCCGACCATCTGGGTGATCATCTGGTGCGCCAGCAGCGCCGGATTGTCCGAGGTCGTGCCGAGCAGTTGTTGCAGTTCGGGGTCGAGCGACACTCCGGTGATGGTGCTCCCACCGGTGCCGAGTACCCGGAAGGGGCGGGACACACCGGACTCACCGGTGGGCGCCTTCGACTCGGTGAGCTGGCCCGGCTCGACGAGCAGCGTCGTGACCCCGAGCTTCGCGAACAGCTCGACGCTGCTGGGCCCGACGGTCGGGTCGGGCGGCCACACCCGGACCTCCACCGGCCGCTGCAGGCGGGCGAACAGCGCCTGCTGGCCGTCGATGAGGGAGGTCTGCACCTCCGGCAGGGTCCCCGACGTGGCCCAGCCCTCGAGGTGGAGGTCGGCCCACGGAACCCGCATCACCGCAGCGTCGCCGAGTTCGTCACGGAGCCGGTCGGCCAACTGCAGGTCTCCGGTCGTCTCGCTCTGGGTCAGTGCTACGAGCGACTCCGGGCTGAGGTCGACCCGCACCGGCAGGCCATCGGCCGCTGCGAGGGTGTCGGTGATGGCGGCGACCGAACTGCGGAGCGCTGCGGAGATCTCGACCTGGCCGTCGTCGTCGAAGCCGCCGAACCGGGGTTGTTGGAGCACGATGCCCAATCGGTAGCGACCGGCGTCGTTCTCCTCGGCCGCCGGGAGGCGGTTCAGGAACAGGGTGGTGCGTTCGAGGGCCGTCCCGTCGGCGGATGCGACGGTGACGACGACGGGGTAGACGCCGCTGTTGGGGATCTTCACCCGGTCGCGGTCTCCCGAACCCGATCGGATCGCAATCTGCAGCGTCGTCGTGCCGGCGGCATCGGTGACATCGGCGAGGTTCTCGCTCACGGCGGCGCGCATCACCTTGGGCTCGTCCTCGCCGTCGCGACTCCTCGCGAGCGCGTCACGGACATCCGCCTCGGTACCGACCGGCGGCTGGCGGACGCTGTAGGTGATCTTGGCGTCGGCCGGCGCGCCGATCACCTGCAGAGCAGCGGACCAGGTCCCTTCGGCGTCGACCCACGGGCTCACGCTGTCGACCACGATCGAGACCCCGGCGTCGGCGGGGTCGTCGGGTGGTTGCGCACCCGCCGAGCCGGCGGGAACCAGGGTCGCGACGACGAGCAGGATCAGGGCGGCCATGCCCGTGAGCCGGCGCAGGAGTGTCGAGGTCACGCCGGGCTCCACGCCATGACCGTGAGGTGCTCCGGTTCGAGGGTGAATCCCAGATGCTGGTAGAGCGCCAGCGCGTTCGTGTTCGATTCCTGGGTGTTGACGAGCATCATCCGACCTCGTCGCCGTCGCAGCCAGAGGAGGGAGTCGACCACGAGCGCTGCGCCGATGCCACGTCGGGAGTGGTCGGGGTGCACGGCAAGGCGCTGAAGGTAGCCGATGTCGAGTGCGCGCCCGCAGACCGCGTATCCGAGGACAGCCGCCTCCTCGGCGACCCGGAACCGCACCGACGCCGTGGCGTTGAGCGCCTCGTCGAGCCCGTCCGCGCCGAGGTGCCAGAACGGATCGAACGCCAGGCGGTCGACCTCGAGGACGTCGGGTCGATCACGACGACGGGCACGGCGCAGCCGTTGATCGGCGGCGTGGAGGTCGCCGCCGAGGTCGTGGCGGAGGACGTGCAGCCGCTCCTTCAGCTCGAAGCCGGCGGTGTGGAACACGTGGGCATCATTCGACCGGAGCGCGGCGGTCACGGCGCCGCGGTAGCCGTCGTGTGACAGCTGGTCGAGACACCGTTCGACCGCTGACCGACTGGTGAGCACCGAGGCCGACGGCGCCACGGCGACGTACGCCAGCGTCGGATCGTCGTGCCAGGGACCGACGACGAACCGGTCCTTGCCAACGATGAGTGATCGACGGGTCATAAGCGCTGCCGTGAGGTGGTCGGACGAGGTCAAGGGCGCGGTCAACGGTGGCGCGTTCGGGCTGGATCGAGACGTGGGTCACCGCCACGTCGGCGCTCATCGTACGCTTGCCGACGATGATGGTCTTGGTCACGGACGAGCGGGCGGTCAACCACCGCGCGGGCCCCCACCACCCCGAGTCGCCGGAGCGGCTCGAGGCGGTCCTTCGCGCGACCCGGTCGGCGGCGGTGCGCGACGGGATCGTTCGGCTCGAGCCCCGGGCGGCGACCCCGACCGAGCTGGCCCGCGTCCACGATGCATCGATGCTTGCAGCGTTGGACTCCGTCCGGGGCCGATCGGTGCAACTCGACCCCGACACCGCCGTGAGCCCGGAGTCCGTCGATATCGCCGAACGTGGTGCGGGTGCCGGACTCACCGCCGTCGAGGCCCTTCGGGAGGGTGTCGGGTCGGCGGCGTTCTGCGCCGTCCGTCCGCCAGGGCACCACGCGACCGGGGACCGCCCCATGGGCTTCTGCCTCCTCAACAACGTGGCCGTGACGGCAGCCGCCCTGGTCGCCGCCGGAGAGCGTGTGTTGATCGCCGACTTCGACGCCCACCACGGCAACGGGACCCAGGACATCTTCTACGACGAGCCGAACGTGTTGTTCGTGTCGTGGCACCAGTCACCGCTCTATCCCGGCACCGGTGCACTCGCCGAGGTCGGGGGGCCGCGTGCCGAGGGCCTCACCGTGAACCTGCCGCTGGTGGCCGGTACCACCGGCGACGCCTACCTCGCTTCGGTGCAGGACGCAGTGGGGCCGATCATCGACCGGTTCGACCCGACGTGGCTGTTGATCTCGGCAGGGTTCGACGCCCACCGCGACGATCCGATCACCGAGATGGGTCTCAGCGCCGGTGACTACGCCGACCTGACGAGTCTGCTGATGGAGGCGGTTCCGCCCGGCCGCACGGTGGCCTTCCTGGAAGGTGGCTACGACCTCGGCGCCCTCGAGCGGTCGGCGCTCGCCACCATGTCGGCGCTGCTCGGCGAGCCGTACCATCCTGAGCCCCCGAGTACGGGGTCGGTCGGCACCAACGCCTTCGGACGAGTGGTGGACGCCGTCGTCGGACTGCACGGTCTGCGGTGACCGACCGGCCCGCGGACGAACTGCCCGCCGGTGCCGAGGCGATCCTCGCTGAGTGCGCTCCGCTGGTCGACGCCTTCGCCGCGGCCGGGCGTCGCCTGTACCTCGTCGGCGGGCTGGTGCGCGACCTGTACGGCGGCACGGCCCTGGACGAGGTCGACCTCGACTTCACCACCGATGCCCCACCAGCGGAGGTGAAGGCAGCGATGGGGCCGATCGCCGAGGCGCTCTGGACCCAGGGCGAGCGCTTCGGGACGATCGCGGCGAAGGTTGGGGGGCGACTCATCGAGATCACGACCCATCGGGCCGAGGCCTACGACCCCGAGAGCCGCAAGCCCGCCGTCGTGTTCGCCGACGATGTCCTGGTCGATCTGTCGCGACGGGACTTCACGATCAATGCCCTGGCGATCGAGCTGACGGCGGGCACGCCCCGTCTCATCGATCCGTTCGACGGGGTCGGTGACCTCCGCTCCCAGGTGCTGCGCACCCCGCTGCAGCCGTCGGAGTCGTTCTCCGACGACCCGCTCCGGATGATGCGCGCCGCCCGCTTCGTCGCTCGCCTGGGAGTCGTCCCGACCCCCGACGTCGTCGCAGCGATGACGGCCATGAACGCTCGCCTCGACGTGGTGAGCCACGAGCGGGTGCGCGACGAGCTCGACAAGCTCCTCGGTGTGGCCGACCCCCGCAGCGGTCTCGAGCTGCTGGTCACCACCGGTCTGGCCGACCGCTGCCTTCCCGAGCTGGTCGATGGACCCCTCGACGCCGTGGTCGCGGCCCGGCCCGATGCACATTTCCGCCTCGCGGTCCTGCTCGCCGGACACGGTGAATCGGCGGCGCGGCGTCGACTCCGGTCATTGCGACACGCGGGGCACGTCGTCGATCGAGTGGCCCGGCTGGTCTCGGTCGCATCGTCGGTCGGCGGTCACGGTCCGGTGTGGACCGACGGTGAGCTGCGCCGGCTCGCCCACCGAGCCGGGGCGCACCTGACCGACGTCGTCGAACTGCTCGGTCTCGTCGGGCTGCCGAGCATGGTCGTGGCGGCGCTGCGGTCCGCGCTGGCCGACCTGGCCGCGCGCGACGATCTCGACGACTTGCGGCCGGCGCTCGACGGCCAGCAGGTCATGGAGATCCTCGGCCTGTCACCCGGACGCGACGTGGGCGCGGCCCTCGAGTTCCTCCAGCAGGTCCGGTTCGACGTCGGCGTGGTCGATCGTGACACCGCCGTCCGGCTCGTCTCGGACTGGTGGGCCGCCCGACCGGTGTAGCCGGCCGTCCGGGCCGCTCAGATGCCCTGCTTGCGGCCCCGGATGATCACTGTGGCCGGTACCCACTCGTGCACCGGGCTGGAGAACCCGCCCTCCGCCGACGGGTCCATCGGCGGCTCGAGCAACGCGTCGACGCGGAAGTTCGACCGGGTGAGCGCCGTGAAGATGTCAGTGACACGGTGCGCCTCGATCTGGGTCGAGGCGCCGGGAATAGCGACACGGCTCTGGTCGAACGCCGATCGCCGCAACCGAACCCCCTCGCCGTCGGCGTCCGCCTCCGCCATGAGCTCCAACGGGTGCGGCAAGGAGATGACGAACGGCGCTTCGGTGCGGAGCACGCGGTGTACCTGACGGAACACCCGCGACACGTCGGCCACCTCAGCGAGGGAGTACACCGCGAGACAGAGGTCGATCTGGTCGGCGCGGACGAACGCGAGGTCGGCGAGGTCGCCGTGGTGGAACTCGATGCGAACGTCCTGGGACTCGGCGTGGTTCCGGGCGACCGCCAGGCGGGCCGCCGACGAGTCGACCACGATGACGCGGGCGCCCTGCCGGGCGAGCGCGATCGCGTTGCTGCCGTCGCCGCAACCGAGCTCGAGAATGCGCCGGCCGTCGCCGCTCCCGACCAACCGGTCGATCGAGTCGTCGGTCAGGCCGGGACCGAGGCGAACCGAGCCGGGGGCGAACGCTGCGCCGGCCGGATAGCCGAGGGTCGACACCGACGGCGGGGCGTCCGTCGGCGAGACGAGCGTCGGCCGGTCGCCGAGGTTGCCGGCGGACGGGTGACGCGGCCGGGAGCCGGGCCCCGAGGGGGCGCCGCTACCCGAGGACTTCCTGGGAGGTTGCTCTGCCACGGGACAACTCTTGCTGATCGTCGCACGGCGCGTGGGGACCCCTCGCGCCGTGGGTGAGCGTCCCCGCCGTGTACTCCGTCACCGGGGGTCGATAGCCTGCCGAGGTGCTGTTTCCGCAAGCGAACTCGTCGGGCCGACCGGGTGACACCCCGGGCACGGTCGACTACCGGCTCGATCGCCGGCGGCTTCTTCGTGCGGTGCGGGCCGGTGAAGTGGACCGCGAAGAGGTCTGCGACGCGCAGATCGAACTCATGCGCGTCGGTCGCGACTACTCGCGGGCGGCGTCGAAGCCGTGCCCCATCTGCGGCGAGCGCACCCTCAAGAACGTCCGGTTCGTGTTCGGCCCGCGACTCCCGTCCCAGGGTCGGTGTGTGACGTCGGCCAAGGAGCTGCAACGACTCGCCGAACGTGCGGGTGAGCATCGGTGTTACCTCGTCGAGGTGTGCATCGGCTGCCGCTGGAACCACCTGTTGTCGAGCTACCTGTTGGGGCCGCGGAAGTCGGCGTGACGCGGCGATGACCGAAGATCAGCCCCGCCGGCGTCCTCCGGCGAAACCTCGGCCGAAGCCGACCCCTCAGGCTCGGCGCGCCCCCGAACCTGAGGGTCGCACGGCCACCAAGCAGCGTCCGCAACCGAAGAAGACGGCGGCGCGCAAGCAGCGGGCGTCGTGGCGCGTGTGGTTCCGTCGGTTGACCTTCGCTGCGGTGTTGCTCGGGGTGGCCTCGGTGGGAGTCGGGTTCGTCGCGCTCAATTCGGTCAGGATTCCTGACCCGACCCGAACCGTGAAGACCACCTCCTTCGTGTGCCTCGCCGACGTGGCCGACGGTCAGTGTTCCCCGTCGAACTCGGTCGCCCAGTTCTCCGCCGGCGGAAACAACCGGGTGATCATCGACATCGGCGACATGTCGGGGAACCTGATCAACGCTGTGGTCGCGGCCGAGGATCGGTCCTTCTTCACCCATGGCGGCGTCGACCCGTGGGGCATCGCCCGTGCGCTCTACCGCGATTTGCGGGGTTCGGCGTCGCGGCAGGGCGGTTCGACGATCACCCAGCAGTACGTGAAGTCGGTGTACCTGACGGCTGACCGCACTCCCGAGCGCAAGCTCAAGGAAGCGGCGATTGCGATCAAGCTCGAGCGAAAGCTCACCAAGACGGAGATCCTCGAGCGCTACCTCAACGAGGTCCCGTTGGGCCGAGGTGCCATCGGTATCGAGGCCGCGTCACGGGCCTACTTCGACAAGGACGCCGCCGACCTGACCGTCTCGGAGTCGGCCTTCATCGCGGGGTTGATCCGTGCACCGAGGTACGCCGACGATCCCTCCGATCCGAGCAAGCCGGAGGAGAACAAGGAAGCCACTCGCCGCCGCCAGACCGTCATCGACGCCATGCTCGAGGAGAAGTACATCACCAAGGAGCAGGCGGAGGCCGCTGCGGCCGAGCCCTTGGATCAGCTGGTCTTGCAGACGCCGCCGACCACGACGGGTCCCATCGTCAAGAAGACATTCGCCGACGTCGGAGGCAAGTACATCACCGAGTGGACGCGCCAGCAGCTCAAGGCGATGCCCAACGTCGGCGAGACGAAACTGCTCGAGCAGGGCCTGAAGGTGTACCTGACGGTCGACCCGCGCCTCCAAGCGGCGGCGCAGCTGTCGACGGCGTCGGTGCTCAACCAACCCGACGATCCGTCGAGCGCCATGGTGTCGATCGACGACAACGGCCGCATCGTGGCGTTGATCGGTGGGCAGAACTTCGACGCGTCCGAGGTCAACTACGCGCTCGGCAAGGCGGGCGGTGGCAGCGGGCGCGGGCCGGGGTCGACGTTCAAGACGATCGCGCTCGCCGAGTACGTGAACGAGGGATTCTCGGTGAAGTCCGAGAAGTGGGCACCACCGGCATGGATCTTCCCCGAGATCAACAACGGCGAGCCGTGGGTGATCAGGAACTACGAGGAGAAGGACCTCGGGAAGCTCACGGTCGAGCAGGCCACGTGGCAGTCGGCCAACACCGTGTTCGCCCAGATCATGCTCGAGATCACCCCGGAGAGGTTCGTCGAGATGGCCCGCAAGCTGGGCATCACCGGCAACGTCCCGAAGGAGCCGTCGGCCGTGCTCGGCTCGGGGGAGGTGTCGGTACTCGACATGGCCACCGCCTACTCCACGCTCTCCAACCGGGGCACTCGCAAGCCGCCGTACATCATCCGTCGTGTCGAGGCCGCTGACGGCAGTGTGCTCTACGACGTCGGCACCGATCCCGA
>Ga0209023_10004631_pt1 | contig 15535 bp, 11 predicted proteins | sample LakOneMetagenome_FD_187468 | JGI IMG/M metagenome (GOLD analysis project Ga0209023, IMG submission 187468) | Freshwater and sediment microbial communities from Lake Erie, Canada (SPAdes) (version 2) | ecosystem: Environmental > Aquatic > Freshwater > Lentic | place: Lake Erie, Canada... | reverse complement strand
CTCATGTACCGACGGGGTACAAGAGGCGCCACTCCTGGGGCCGATGGGCCCTCGCCGACCGGCCCGACGTCCCGGGCCCGTCGGCCGGGCGCGGGATACTTCCTGCCATGGCCGCCCGTCCGCACCGCCCCGCCCCGCCGATGCCGCACCTCGACGGGGTCCGTCACCGCGACGTCCAGGTGCGCGGCGTGCGCCTGCACGTGGCGGAGGCCGGCCCGCGGGAGGGCGAGCCCGCCGACGGCCCGCCGATCCTGCTGCTCCACGGCTGGCCCCAGCACTGGTGGTGCTGGCGGCACATCATCGGCCCCCTGGCCCAGACCCGGCGGGTGATCGCCCCGGACCTGCGGGGGTTCGGGTGGAGCGACGCTCCCGCCGGCACCTACGCCAAACAGGAACTGGCCGACGACGTGCTCGCCCTGCTGGACGAACTGGGGATCGGCCAGGTCGATCTCGTCGCCCACGACTGGGGCGCCTGGGTGGGATTCCTCCTGGCGCTGCAGCACCCGGAGCGGATCGCGCACTACCTCGCGCTGGCGATCGTCCCGCCCTGGCCGGACCCGCCCGCCCCGCGCGAAGCCCTGCAGCTGTGGCGGGTGGCGTACCAGGTCGTGCTGGCCACGCCCGGGGTCGGCACGACGCTCCTGGAGCGCAGCAACCTCGTCACACGCGCGATCCCCGGCGGCGCGGCCCGCCCGGACGCCTGGACCCCCACCGACCTGGCCCTGTTCGCCGATGCGCTGCGCGACCCCGCGCACGCGCAAGCGTCGAGCATGGTCTACCGCACGTTCGTGACCCGGGAGGCCCGCGCCTTCATGGCCGGCCAGTTCAACGATCTGCGCCTCACCGTCCCCACCATCCTGCTGCTCGGCCGGCACGACCCGGTCATCCAGGCCCACCGCCTGGGGCCGTGGCGCGAGCACGCCGACGACATGGTCGTCGAGGTGCGCGACGACGCCGGCCACTTCCTCCCGGAAGAGGTCCCGGACACCGTTGTGGCCTACGCCCGGTCCCTGTTCGGGGCCTGAGCGGGCCATCACGCACCGGCGGCCGCCGTTGCGGATACGGTTGGCGTATGGGTCGGGGCAACCGGGGAGCACAGGTCGTCGCGCTCATCGCCGTCCTGGCCGCCGGGTGGGCGCCCGTCGCCACGGCCACGCCGCCACCGCAACCCTGGGTGCAGGTGGCGGTCACCACCTATCCCCTCGCCACCGGCGTCTTCCTCACCCAGGGCATCGCCTCGGACGGCGCCAACCTCTTCTTCTCCTACAAGTTCGGCGTCCTGCGCGCCGGCCTGGACGGGACGCTGGACACCCCGCCCAAGCCGACCGGGATCCCGCCGGCGATCGCCGCGCTGGGCGGCGACCACATGGGAGACATCGACGTCCACGGCGGCTTCATCTACGCTCCGATCGAGGACGGTGCCGCGGGCTACCACCACCCGTTCATCGCGCGGTACGACGCCGCGACGATGGCCTACACCGGCACGAGCTGGGAACTGGACCACACGCTGCTGACCGACGGGGTGCCGTGGGTGGCGGTGGACGGCCCGCGCCACAGGCTCTACACGGCGAGGTGGGACGACCCGCAGGTCCTCAACGTCCACGACCTCGACGATCCGACGTCGGTGACGACCGTCCCCCTGCAACTGCCCCCGGGGACGGACGTGAGCCGGATCCAGGGGGCCAAGATGCTCGACGGCCTGCTCTACGCCGCCCGCGACAACGGCGACGCCAAGTCGATCGTGGCAATCGACCCCGTCACCGGCACGATCACGCCGGTGATGGATCGCAACCTGGGTGCGGCCACCGAGGCCGAGGGCATCGCCTTCGTCCCCACCGCCGACGGGGTCCTGATGTGCACCACCGAGATCGGCCCCCTCCTGACCGTGCGGCTGCGCGCATACCGCCCGGCCGACGCGACCGCGACGGGCGACCCGTCTGCCTGCCTGCCCCGGCCGGTCACCGCGGGCCCCGATCCGCTTCCCACGCCGACCCCCGATCCGGCGCCTGTCCCCGGTCCGGTCCCCACCCCCGCACCCACCCCGAAGCCCAACCCCCTGGCCGTCGCCACCCCCTCCCTGCTGCGCCACGCCAAGGTGCAGCGCGCACCGGGCGCCGCCGGGGGGCGCTTCACCACCCTCACCAAGCGCGTCACCGTCGGCCGGCGCACCTACCGCGTGCGGATCACCAGCGGCACGCTCGTCCTCGCCACCGGCACCGTGAAGGCCCGGCGCCTGACGCTCACCGTCCGCCGCGCCACGAGCGCGGCCGGCCGCCGGCGCGTCGTGGCGCTGGTGACCGGCCGGCTGCGCGACCTGCGGTCGGTGACGATCAGACGGACCTGAGCGTGCCGCTCAGGCCGCGTCGCCCGCCCAGACCGTCCACCCCGGCGCGTCGAACCGCAGCGCAGTGGCCCGCAGCCGCGGGGCGATCACGGCCGACGCCGCGCCGAAGTCGTCCATCAGCAGCCGCACCAGGGCCCGGGCGTCGGCGCCCTCCCCGAGCACCACCGCGGCCACGTGGCCCAGCAGCTCCTTCTGGGTGTAGGCGGGCGCCGTGCGCCGCTGCGCCGGGACGGCGGCCAGCGCCACCACCCGCTCGTCGATGCGATGGGCGCCCAGCCGTGACACGTACGCCAGCACCCGTTTCAGCCGCGGGGCGCCCTCCTGGTCGGGGTCGAAGCGCACCCCGTCCAGGCGGCCGAAGGCGTAGCTGATCTCCGTCCACGTCATCGCGACGACCTGCTCGAGCGTCAGCCACAGCACCGAGGCCCGGATCACCGTGCCCGGGCTCGGGAAGATCGTGCCCGGCATCGCGCCGTAGACGGTCGGATGGGCCGAGGCGCCGACGTCGAAGTCGTACAGGTCCCCCGCCAGCACGAGCACCCGCCGCTTGGCCTCGGCCAGGTGGCCGAACTTGCGCACGAGGGCCTCGGGCGCGCCGTTGGAGCCGAAGGCCAGCACGGGCCACCGCCCGCGCGGCGCGTCGTCCAGCACCGCCCGGCGCTCCTCCTCGGGCATGTCGTCCAGCAGCCGCACCTCCTCTCCCACGAGCAGGTAGGACCGCGGCGGCCGCGCCCACGGGTAGCCGAGCGCCCGCGTGTAGATCTCCTCGGTGAACTCCCGGCGCCCCAGCGCGCCCGTCATGGCGACGAGGTAGGCCAGGAACGCCTCATCGTCCAGGGCCAGCCGCTCGCGCAGCTCGGCGTTGTCGATCGGCGGCCACCCCTGCATCGGGGCGAGCCTATCCGTGCAGCAGCTCGGCGATGGTGACCGGCCGCAGGTGCTTGTGCTTCAGGATCCGCAGGATCCGCGGCAGCGCCTTGGCCGTGTTGGGGTAGTTGCCGTGCATCAGCATGATCACGCCGGGCTTGGCCCAGTAGTGCACGGCGTTGAGCAGGTAGGGCACGGTCTGCGGCGAGGAGTCGGCCAGCGTCCCGGACCACAGGATCACCTTCGTGTACCCGAGCTGGCCCGCGGCGGACAGCGTTCCGTCGTTGTAGGAGCCGTAGGGCGGGCGCACCCAGGGGCGGCCGCTGACGTGGAAGGTGTGCTGGATCCACTGCTCGTTGCGCTGCAGGTCCGCGCCGAACACGTCGGGGGACTGGGTCTTGGCGTCGCCGTGGCTGAAGGTGTGGTTGCCCACGACGAGCTGCCCCAGGGCGATCAGGCGCCTGATCCGCTTGGCCTGTGGCCCCCAGGAGTCCTGGTAGCGGCCGTTGGGGAAGAAGGTGGCGTGCGCGCCGGTACGTTCCAGGACGCGCACCAGCCGCGCCACGCAGGCGGGGCAGAAGCCGTCGTCGAAGGTCAGGGCGACCTTGCCGCCCGCGGTGGGCCCGCGGCTGATCACCTCGGCCGTGCCGGGGCGGGCGGGACGGATCGGCGGCAGCCTGGGCACCGTCTCGGTGGTGCGGGCGGCGGTGGTCGTCCGGGCCGGGGCGGCCTTCCCGGCACCCGTCGCCGGGGCGGCGGCCACCACCCGTGAGGACGACGATGAGAAGGCGCCGGTCCCGGCGGCGGCCGCGAGCCCCGCGAGGATCCCCACGCCGCAGATCGCGGCCAGCCGCAGCAGGCCGCAGCCGCGGCCCTGCGCACCCCTGCGCCTATGGCGGTCCCCGGTCATCCGGCGCGGACCCTACTCGCGAGCGGCGACGGCCCGCGCCGCACGACCCCGCGGCCCCCGTCCGCTGGTACGACTGCCCCATGGTCGACGTCCCCGAGCTGTGGTCCGCGGTCCTCGAGCGGGCGGCCCCGGATCGCGACCGGATGCGGGCGGTCCCCCGGCACTTCGGCTACTGACGCTGGCCGGGGGCTGAGGAGCCCTACGTGTCCTCGGCGGTGGCGATCCGGTCGCCGAGTCGCTGCAGCGCGCCCGGGGCCAGGCGGGCCTCCAGCAGGACGAACAGCTCGCGCTCCTCGAACCGCACATGGTCGTTGAGGAGCGTGCCGAGGTCGTGCGCGGTGGCGAGCCGGTCGCCCCCGTCCTGCTCCAGCGCGTCGGCCAGCGCGCGCAGCCGCTCGTGCTCGGCGCGCATCCGGGCGATCTGCTCGCCCCACCCCGCCTCACGGGCGGGAAGCGCATCGGGAAGCAGCTCCTCCTCGATGGCGAAATGCCGCAGCCCGGCCGGGTGCCAGAACGCGGCGAACCGCGCGACGGCCGCATCGAGGTCGTCCGCGCCCGCCCGCCGCAGCCGCAGCGCCACCTCCAGCGCGACGTGGTGGTCGTGGGAGAGCGGGGTCAGCGCGGCGGATCGCTTCATAGGCCGACCATACGCCCTCGCCCCTACCAGTCGGCGACGGCACTGCGCAGTTCGTCGGCCAGCGCGCTGACGCCGGCCGACGGCTCTCCCACGGCGGGGAGCACCAGCTCGAAGGAGCGGGGGAACCGCAGGTCCCGCTCGATCGTCACCGGCGTGAAGTAGCCCGCCGGGAACACCTGGCGGGAGAGCAGCACCGGGGCGTTGCGCTGGAGGGCCTCGCGCAGGGCGGCGACCGGGGTCGCCGCCTGCACCAGGGGGTCGGCGTGCTCCCAGCCGTGCTTGCGCAGGACGGACTCGACGGTCCACCGGGAGTTGGACTGTGGGTCGCGCATCACCATGGGCGTGCGCAGGAACTCCTTCAGGCTGATGCGGTCCAGGCGCGACCACGGGTGGGCGGACGGCACGGCGCACACCACCTCGTCGTCGACGAGGTGCACCTCCCGGACGGCGGGGTTGGGCGTGGCCCCGGGGCGGCTGGCCGCGACGCCGAGGTCGGCGGTGCCGTCGGCGACCATCAGGCGGACCACGTGGCTGTTGGCGGTGAGCAGCTCCACCACCGGCCCGGCATCGGCGACGTGCTCGGACAGCGCGACCGCGACGAACGCCTCGGCCGCCGAGTGGCTGGCGGCCAGCCGGATCGGCCCGGCGTCGCGGTTGATGCCCTCCAGCACCATGTCGATCGCGTCGGCCTGCTCGAGCAGGCGGCGCGCATGCTCGTACAGGCGGCGGCCGGCGGGGGTGAGCGTCACCCCCGTGCTGGACCGGGCCAGCAGCTGGGTGCCGGCCACCCGCTCGAGGGAGGCCAGGCGCTTGGAGAGCGCCGGCTGGGAGACGTGCAGGCGGATCGCCGCCCGCCCGAGGCTCCCCGTCTCTGCCGCCACACAGAACGTGCGCAGTTCGGGGATGTCGGGGGTGCGCGCGGGCTGCCTCACCGGTCCACCATACGCGCCCACGGAGACGTGCCCGGGCGGCTGCGGACCCTCCGGACCAGCTGCGCGTAGTCCTCCCCCGGGCGCCTTCGGACATCCACTGACGCCATAACGTAAAGGAATGATGCCCTCGCATGTGTGGAATGACTTTTCCCACAAGCGGTCACACATCGCCCGACGCAACGCGCAAGCTTGATCCACCAAGGGAATCACCCGACCGTCCCACAGGGAGCGCACCATGAGCACGTCGAGCAGCCATCACGAGGAAGACCAGCACGAGGGCTCCACCACCTTCGAGGGCCAGGTGCAGGCACACATCGCCGAGCAGGAGACGCGGTCCTGGCGCCAGCGCCTGATGATCGGGATCGGCCTCACCGCCCTGCTGGCGATCCTCGCGATCGTCACCTCCGTGTTCGCCATGGCCAGCGGCGGTGCGGGCACCCGGACCACCACCGTCGTGCGCGCCGCGGCCGTCGCCACACCTGCGACGGCCGTCGCCGCTCCCACCATCGCGGACGCCAAGGGCGTGGGCTTCGAGCCGTATGAGTGGGTCGACCCCACCCTCCCGGCCGTCCCCGCGGGCGCGGTCAAGAAGTTCACGGTCGGTGTTGACGAGCACGTCGTGCAGGTCAGCAAGGACCTCGCGCCGACGCAGGCCTGGACCTACACCGTCAACGGCACGATCTACAAGGGCACCGCCGCCAGCCCGCCGATGGTCGTCAACGTGGGCGACCACGTGGCCGTCACGTTCGTCAACGGCGCCGGCAAGGCCATGCACGTCTCAATGGCCCACTCGGTCGACTTCCACTCCGCCGAGGTCAACCCCGGCAAGTACTACGTCGACATCGCCCCCGGCAAGAGCGAGACGATCACCTTCGTCGCCAAGCACCCCGGAACGTTCATGTACCACTGCGCCACGCAGCCGGTCCTCATGCACGTCGGCAACGGCATGGCCGGGATGATGGTCGTGAAACCACGCAACCTGGCGCCGGTGGACAAGGAGCTGTGGGTCACCCAGGGCGAGTACTACCTGGGCAAGCCGGGCGCCCCCGCCGACATGAACAAGCTGGCCGCCGAGACCCCCGACGTCGTCGCCTTCAACGGCTACGCCGACCAGTACAAGGCCAAGCCGATCACCGTCCGGCAGGGCGAGAGGATCCGCCTCTACGTGCTCAACGAGGGCCCCAGCAAGTGGAGCGCGTTCCACGTCATCGGGACCATCTTCGACAAGGCGGTCGTGGAGAACACCGTGTTCCGTGACAGCCAGACGATGAACCTCGCCCCGTCACAGGGCGGCTACGCCGAGTTCACCCTCGACCAGAAGGGCAACTACCCGTTCGTCACCCACAACTTCGGCGACATGGTCAAGGGCGCCGCCGGCATCCTGCACACCGCGGGGGCACCGATGCCCGCCACCGCCGTCCCGGCCGCCGCCACCGCGGGTGCCGCCAAGACCTCCACGGCGATGCCCGGTGCGGTCAACATCACGCTCGGCGACATGTGGATCAAGTCCAGCCAGCCCACCGTGAAGGCCGGAAAGGTCATGTTCATGGTCGACAACACGGGCGCGACCACCCACGGATTCGGCATCGTCGCCGCCCCCGCCAAGATCTCGGGCGGCATGGTCGACGAGAGCACCTACCTCGCCAAGGGCAAGCAGCTCGACGGCGGCCAGGGCAACGACATGGTGTCCGCCACCCTCAAGCCGGGGAAGTACGAACTGGTGTGCATCATGGCCGGCCACTACGCGGCCGGGCAGCACATCCCCTTCACCGTGACCTCCTGACCCGGGACGGTCCGGGAGCGACGCGACGCGGGCGGCCACGGTGGCCGCCCGCGCTCGCGTTCGGCGGCGTTACGCCAGCGCCCGCAACAGTCGCTCGCGGACCGGAGCCCAGTGCCCCTGGGCGCCGGCCGGCGAGCCGCCGTTGGCCGCACGCAGCAGTGCCAGGCCCCGGATCGCCGCCAGGGCGAACTCCACGTCTTCGCGAAAGCCCGGTCGCGCCGCCCGGGCGGGGAGCGCCTCGGCGGCGGCGGCCATCGACTTGCGCAGGACGTCACGCTCCAGCGCGAGCAGCCCGCCGCGGAGGTCGGGGTCGGTGCGGGCAGCGACCCACAGCTCGAGCGTGGCGTCGAACACGTCGCCCTGATGGGTATCCCACAGGGCGTCGAGGATCACCGGCAGCCGATCCTCGTCCGGCGGCACCTCGGCCATGCGCGCACGCAACTGGTCGATGCGCTTGCCGGCGAGGCGGGCCACGGCCGCCGAGACGAGGTCGGCCTTGCTGCTGAAGTAGTGCAGCTGCGCCCCGCGGGACACACCCGCCAGGTCGGCGACGCGGGCGGTCGTCGTGCCCGCGTAGCCGTGGTCCACGAGGCAGGCGATCGTGGCGTCGAGCAGCGCGCCGCTCGTCGCCGCGCGGCGCTCGCGCTGCGTGAGGCGGACCGGTCGGGATCGCGGCCGCGAGACGGCCATCACTTCAGGCGCTGCGCGAGCCACGTGTCGGTGTCGGCGCGGCCCGCTCCCACGACGCCGTTGTGATCGGCACCCGGATACTTGCGGTAGTCGACGGTCGCGCCGTTCGTGCGCAGCCCGTCGACGACCGCGTCGGTGAAGAACGGGAAGACGAGCTGATCGTCCGTCCCCTGCTGGGCGAGCACGGGCACCTTGATCGTCACCCGCATCGGGTCGCTCTCGTCGAAGGCGCGGTAGAGCGCGGTGCGGTCGTAGCCGTCCTTGAGGATCTGCGCAGGCGCGATGCCGCCCCACGAGTCGCTCTTGCCCAGGTCGTCCTGGCACCGCTGCTCGACCTGCGGGAGCAGCGCCTGCGCGGCGGGGGTCAGCATCCCGGACGCCTTGAACGTGGCCGGGTCCGACGCGATGACCCCGGCCACCAGCAGCGAACCGATCACCGACAGGGGGCTGGGGCTGGTCAACGACCTGGCGATCTCGACCTCGTCCTTGATGTGCGAGCCCGGGGCGAGCGCGTCGACCCCCACGAGCCGCAGCTTCGGCGCCCACGTCGGCCCCACCGCGCCGGCGAAGAGCGCCGCATGCCCGCCCTGGGAGACGCCCACCGCGGCCCACCGGCGGCCCACGCGCCGGTCGAGCTGCCCGGCCGCCGTCACGATGTCGGTGACGCTGCGGCCGGCCGAGGCGCCGATGAGGTACGGATGCGGCCCGGGCGTGCCCAGCCCCTCGTAGTCGGTGCGGGCCACCGCGTAGCCCGCCTGCAGCCAGCCGTTGAGCTGGGCGGCCACGCCGCCCGCCCCGGTGCGCGACGGCGCGCAGATGTCGGCGCCGCCCGTGGTGCCGTGCGCCCAGCTCACGACGGGCCACCCGCCCTTCGGCGCCTTGCCCTTCGGGATCGAGATGTTGCCCGAGACCGCGACGGGCTTCCCCCGGACCGACGTGGAGCGGTAGAGCACGAGGTAGTTGCGGGCGGCGGCGGACAGGGCCGTCGAACCGGTCACCGCACGGGCCCGGATCAGGTCGCCGTGCTTGCCGGTCAGCTTCGTGGGAGGGGTGTAGAACCGCAGGCCGGACGGCCCTTTCGGCACCGCGGCGCCGGCGGGCGCGACGACCATCAGCGTCGCGGCCGCCGCGAGGATCAGGCCCGGGAACAGGCGCCGGATCCCCGTGGCGAACCGTGGCGTCGTGGGCATGGTCGCGCTTTCCCAACATGTATGCATGTGCGCAGACTAATGAATCACCGCACGTCGCCGTGACGGTTGAGGGGGCCGATCGCCCGCGCCCAGCGCCCAGCGCCCAGCGCAGCGATCCGCGGCGCCGGGCCACATCCCGTCCCGACTTTACACAGCTAGAATAGGAAAACGATGACGCCCCGCCAGTCCCCGACCGACACCGGACGCCGCTGTCGGCCCCGTGCGCTCCCGGACGACGGGCCGCGGCCGAGTGACCAGCTCGCGGCGTTCTTCCTCGCCGGGATCGCCTTCCTGCTCGCCGGAGCGGTCTCCGGGATCGCCTGGGCCGTCACGGGGGACGATCACCTGCACTGGCTTGCGCTGCACCTGGCGCTCCTGGGCGGCGTCTCGCAACTCGTGCTCGGTGCCGGCCAGTTCTTCACGTGTGCGTTCCTCGCCACCGCGCCGCCCTCCCGGCGCTTCGCCGCCGCGGAGATCGCCACGTGGTGCGCGGGCACCGTGCTCGTGGGCATCGGCGTCCCCACCGGTCGCTCCTCGCTCGTGGACGTCGGTGCCGCGCTCATCGCCGCGGGCCTCGTGCTGTTCGCCGTCGCGCTGCGCACGATGCAGCGGCGCTCGCTCCAGCAGGCCCGATGGGCCGTGCGGTGGTACCAGGCCTGCGCGGCCTTCCTCGGTATCGGCGCGCTGGTCGGCGTCGCGCTCGCCCGCGGAGCAGCGTGGACGCACGGGTCGCTGCTCGGCGCCCACCTCTCCCTGAACCTCGCGGGGTGGATGGGCACCGCGATCGTGGGCACCCTGCACACGTTCTTCCCGTCGCTGACCCGGACCCAACTCCGCCACCCGCGCTTGCAGGGCCCGACGTTCGTCGCCTGGGTGTCGGGCGTGGCACTGCTGGCGACGGGCGCCGCCTGGGCGAGCGTGACGCTCCTCGCGTGCGGCTGGCTCGCGCTCCTGGTGGCAGCGCTCATGCTGGCGAGCAACATCGTGGGTTCCCTGCGCGGAGCACCGGTGCTGACCCTTCCCGCCCGGCTCGTCGCGCTCGGCCAGGCCTGCCTCCCGGCCGGGCTGCTGCTCGCCCTCGCCACGACGGTCGCCGACGGCGTGTACGCGCCGCTCGCGGGCGCACCCCGCGGCGCCCTGGCCGTCCTGCTGCTGGCGGGCTGGATCGGCCTGACGGTGGCCGGCTCGCTGCTGCACCTGCTGGCCGTGCTGGGCCGCGTTCGCCGGCGATCCGCCACGCTGCCCACGCCGCGTCCGGCGACCGACCGCCTGCTCGTGGCCGCGACGGGCCTGGGCATCGCCGCCCTCGCGGTCTCCCACTCCGACGGAGCCTCCGGGCTCCACGCGCCCGCGTCGATCCTGGTCCTCGCGGTCGCGGCGATCCTGGCGGCGCGTATCGCCACGCTGCTGTGGCAGGCCGTCGCGCCCCGGCGACCGGCCCGGCCGGACGCCGGCTGATCCCGAGGGCACGCCACCGCGTCCGCGGCGGGCGCGTTCAGGGTGCGGCCGGCCCGGAGTAGACCTCGAAGAAGCGGGCCAGCATGTCCTCGGGGACGGCGAGGTTCGCGTCGTGGTCGGTGCGAAGGCACACGAGGCTCGGGCCATCGTGCTCCCGGGCCCGCTGAAGCGCGGGCTCGAGGTCCTCGATGCGGTCGACGTATTCGCTGTGGCAGCCGAGACCCTGCGCGACGAGGTCCCAGCGGATCTCGCCCTGCGCGGTGCCGAACGTCGCGCCGTAGAGGCTGAGCTCGTTGGGCTCCTCCATGGTCCACGAGCCCTCGGCGAAGACGATGGTCGTGATCGCCACGTGCTCACGGGCGGCGGACTGCATCTCCATGATGTTGAAGCCCGCGGCACCGTCGCCGGTGAGGCAGACCACCTCGCGTTCCGGGGCGCCGAGCTTGGCGCCGATCGCCGAGGGGATGCCGGTACCGAGCATGCCGAGCTCGAGGATCGAGTGGTAGGAGTTCGGGAGGGTGGGCGGCAGGACGGAGTACGCCCACAGTGACGTGTTTCCGCCGTCGACGGTGTAGACGGCATCGGGACCGAAGACGGCGCCGACGGCGCCGATCGCGTGCGCGGGATGGATCCCGGGCCCCTGCCACTGCAGGATGGGCGCGGCCTGGGCCAGCCGGGTCTCCTGGTCGAGCGCGCGATGGCGCGCCAGGGCCTTCTCGTCGGCGGCCGGCAGGTCCATCGCCCGCAGACGGGCCGCGATGCCCGTCAGCGCGATGTTCGCGTCGGACAGGATGCCGAGGGTGAGGGGCCGGCTGACGCCGAGATGGCGCGCGTCGATGTCGATCTGGATCAGCCGCTGGCCGCTCGGGTCGCCCCAGTACTGGTCGTACGGAAGGTCGAGGTTGCCCATGCGCGACGCCGCCACGAGGAGCACGTCGGCCTCGCGACGCACGGCGTCGCCCGCCGGACCGAAGCCGAGGACGAAGTTCGGATGATCGGCGGGAACCGTGGCGCGGCCGGCCTGCGTGGTCATGACCGGGCAGCCGAGCAACCCGACGATCTCCAGCAGCGCCGCGTTGGCCCTCGCGCGGTCGACGCCGGTCCCGGCGATGACGACCGGGTGCCGGGCCCCGGCGAGCAGCGCGGCCGCCTCGTCCAGCTGTGCGTCCGAGGCCTGCGGTCCGGCGCCACGGGACTCGCGCGACGCGATGATCGGCGCGGTCGCGTCGTCGCCGGTGGCGTACAGGATCGGTGCGGGCAACTCGATGTGCACGGGTCCCGGCCGGCCGTTCCACATCTCGCGGAAGGCCAGGCGCAGCACCTCGGGGATGCGGCCCCACTCGAAGATCGGGCCTCCCCACTTCACGGCCGGGCGGAAGAGGTCGAGCTGGTCCTGACCCTGGAACGTCGTGGGCGGGGATGGGTAGACGATGCCGAGCCGGTGCTGGGAGGTGATGACAAGCACCGGCACGCCCTCGTGCAGGGCCGTCACGACGCCGGGCACGAGATTCGCCGAGCCCGGGCCCGGATTGCCGAGCACCGCCGCGACCTTGCCGGTGGTCTTGTAGAGCCCTTCGGCCATGTGCACGCCGGCCGCCTCGTGGCGGACCGGGACCAGACGGATGCCGTGCGCCTCGAGCTGGGCGAGCAGCGGGTCGGACTCGGGTGAAGGCAGCCCGAAGAGGAACTCGATGCCCTCGGCCTGCAGGGCGCGGGCGAACAGCTCGCCGCCGGTGATCTCGGTCATGCGCGTCTCCTGTGCGTTGCGGTGGGGCAGCGCTTCAGCTGCCGGTTGGGTCGGGCATCTCGCGCCCCAGCCACGAGTGGTAGAAGCCTTCGAGGTCGGGCAGGAACTCATGGACGACGGGGTATCCGGGTGCGACGGCCTCGACCTCGAGCTGCCGGGCACACGAGGGGCACAGGTACTCGCGCAGCTCCTGCCAGTCGGCGTCGCAATGGGCCATGCGCGGGTAGATCTCCTGGAGCGACTCGGCGCTGTCGCGTACCCGGATCACGGCGTGCATCTTCCAGTTGTGCCACCAGTCGCAGAAGTCGTGCCCGCAGTCGCAGCGCACGATGTGCCCCTCAGGGGTGGCGACGATGTTCAGTCCCTCACCGAACGGCAGCACGATCGGGTCGGCCCACGCGGCGCGGGACTGCAGGAGCGCGACCCACTGGTCGAAGCGGTCGGGATTCTTGTACCCCGACTGGATCTCCCGGATCTCCGCGCGGGTGAGCTGCTCGTCGTAGAGCGCCTCGAGCGTTGTCGCCTCGAGGGAGCGGCCCGCCGCCGGGCTGGTGTCGAGCGGCTGGGAGTCGTCCTGCCCCTCGGCCAGTGCGGCGTCGCGCAGGAACGCGTCGGCGGACTGTGCGGGGGTGGTGCGCCCGGGCTCGGCGTGCTCGATGGCGACCGTCGGGGTCGGTACGTCGAACGCGAAGTCCTCCGGCAGGTCCCAGAAGCCGCGGAACTCGGCGGCCCAGCGCGGCGAGAGCTTCATCGACTCCGCGTACATGACCTGCGCGTGGGCGGGAATGTCGCGGATCAGGACGCGATCGCGCTCGAGCGCCCACCAGTCGGCGGTCGGACAGGCCGCCGCCAGGCGCTGTGCGCGCAACCGGGCTCGCAGTGTCCGGGAGGCGTCGTCGTCGGCAGCGCCGTCCTCGGCCAGCTCGACGCCGTAGACGCTCGCCGCCAGGCGCGGCAGCAGGTGGCCGTCGCGCACGTCCTGCGCCACCGACCGGGGCACGCGCAGCAGGGGGTCGCCGAGACCCGAGCCGCCCTTCATGACCGAGAGGTACAGGTCGCCGTGCGCGATCGGCTCGAGCGTCGTGAAGTTGTCGTGCCCGTACTGGCGTTCGCCCTGGATCTCCATCAGCGCCGGGTGCTCGTAGTCGCCGTCGGCGACGGGGTAGGCCTCGCCCCGCAGCGCTCGCTCGCGCAGGTCGTTGTCGCGGATGTTGTGGATGTAGCCGATGGCGCCGGGGTACCCGCCGAAGATCCCCGGGGAGGAGAAGACAAGACCGTTGCCGAGGTTCTGCACCTCCCAGAACGGGGTCTTGTGCACGAGGAACAGCGACTCGTACGAGGAGCCGCCGCGGTGACGCCCGGAGCCGGCGGACGAGGCCTTCACCTTGCGGGAGAGGTAGAGGAACGGCGAGATCAGCTCCCACATCTCGACGTCGCCGGCGTCGCCCTCGGGGTTGAACATCGCCGCCGCGTAGTCGGTGCCGTCCAGGACGGACTTGGCGCCGAGCCCCTGCGACGCGATCTCGAAGTTCATGATCGCGCTCTGCTGGCCGTACTGGTCGATCCCGCCGCCCTGCAGCACGTTGCCGGACACGGAGTAGGCGCCGAGCACCTCCTCGATGAAGCCGCGCGCCTGCACCGCGCGCGAGATCGTGCGCGGGAAGCCCGTGAACGACGGTTGCAGGAACGCCCAGGCGATCCCGGTCGATCCCGGGGCCTCTCCGACGTTGGCGATCGTGCCCTCGGGGAAGTTGGTCCTGATCCCGTAGAAGGCGCCGTCGTTGACCTTGTCGTTGCAGATCAGCGTCTGCGTGAACTGCACCCAGATCGCGCCCTGCATGCCGCTCGGCGTGCAGTTCATCGAGTGGTAGCCCCACGCCGAGCAGCCGTCGTAGTCGAGCTCGAACGTACCGTCGCGGGTGATGCGCACCTCGAACGGGGAGTGCATGAGGAAGTCGCGCCGGGCGTACGCGGGCAGCCGCTCCTTGTCGGCGAACGTCACGTCCATGAAGGCCGGTGAGCGGTAGCGGCCCGGCACGGTCATCTCGCGGATGCGCGACTTGAACGAGCGGCGCCCCTCCTCGATGACCTCGCGCGTGAACTGCTTGTAGCGATCCAGGCCCTCGTCGAGGACGACCCGTTCGACGGCCTCGCGGACGAGGTGGCACCCCGACAGCCGCGTCTTCTCGTCGAGCAGGTAGTACATCGGCGCGCGCGTGGCCTGGCTGATGCGCTTCATGTGCCAGGTGGCGAGCTCGTCGTCCTCGCCGATCTTCATGCACGGCAGGTCGAGACCGTCCTCGAAGCGCGTCACCGGGCCGACCGGGACGCCGCCGGGCGTCGTCGCCCCGATGTCCAGCACGTGCGTGACACCTCCCGCCCAGCCGATCAGCTCGCCGCCGCCGTTCGGATCGAAGATCGGGACGAACGTCTGCACGTCGGCGTTGTGGACGTCCCCGATGCGCGGGTCGTTGTTGGCGAAGATGTCCCCCGGACGGATGCGCGGGTTGTCCTCGTAGTCGTTGCGCACCATCCACTTGATCGCGTCGGACATCGTGTGGACGTGCACGATGATGCCCGTCGACAGCGCGACCGAGTCGCCCTCGGGCGTGTAGAGCGCGAAGCACAGCTCGCCGAGTTCGCGCACGATCGGGGAGGCCGAGATGTTCATCGCCGTCTCGCGGGCGGAGACGAGGCCTCCGCGCAGCCGGCTGAAGAGCTTCTCGTAGCCGATCGGGTCGGACTCCATGAGCTCCAGGCGCTCAAGACCCTGGTAGTGCCCGGTCTCCGCGAAGCGCCGATCGGCGGATTCGAGCATCTGCCTGACGCTCTGGCCGTCCCACCCGATCGGGCGCGATCGGGGCTCCAGCTCACGGGTTGCGTCGATGATCGGCGGTGGGTTCATGGCCTTACGCCTCCTCGGCGCTCAGGTGGAAGATCAGGTGGCGGTCCAGCGTCGCCGTCCGTCCGGGCGGGA
>Ga0209023_10004630_pt1 | contig 15535 bp, 15 predicted proteins | sample LakOneMetagenome_FD_187468 | JGI IMG/M metagenome (GOLD analysis project Ga0209023, IMG submission 187468) | Freshwater and sediment microbial communities from Lake Erie, Canada (SPAdes) (version 2) | ecosystem: Environmental > Aquatic > Freshwater > Lentic | place: Lake Erie, Canada... | reverse complement strand
CAGGTTGTCCTGGAAGACCAGGTTGTAGGGGTAGAGCTCCTGCCAGCCCTCGGCGCCGGCGGGCGCGGGGAGGTCGTACGGCGAGGGAAAGCTTTTCTTCGGGGCGTCTTGCGTCATTGCGGTTGCCTTCTTTCCGGGCATGTTGGTGTTGCCTGGCCCACCACCGGGCCAAGCGGTCTCTCTTCTCGGGGGCGAAGAGAGAAGTGGTGCGCTAGTCGCGCTTGAGCTGGGCCATCATCGACTTGGTGATGGCCTCGATGCCGTGACCGGCCGAGACGTGGTTCGCGGGTGCGGCCTTCTGGCTCCACACCGTCTCCGGCCTCGACTGCAGAAGCAGCACATTCGCGCCGGCCGGGAGGTCGGCGTCGATGGCCCACTCGACATCCTGAACACTCTTGTAGTGCTTTTCGGCCGCCTTCGACAGGCGCGCGACGGTCAGCAACTCTTCATCCGAGAGCGAGGGTGAGTTGCGGCGATCGGCCTCGACCTCGCGGCGAACGATCGTGCCGTGATCCGTCGGCACGAGCTCCTCGTGCTTGTCGCTGATGATGCGGTTGACCACGCACATCATGACCTTGTCGATCACGAAGTTGTCGGGGGTGACCTCGCCCGAGACAACCATCTCGCCGAGACCCCAGCTTGAGTCGATAACGATCTTCGAGCGGTCGCCGTTGGTCGGGTCGATCGTCATCGCGACGCCCGAGGTGCGGGAGTTGACCATCTTCTGAACGGCGACCGCCATCGACAGGCCCTCATCCGAGATGTTGTTGGCCATCCGGTAGGTGATCGCCCGGGCGGTGTACAGGCTGGCCCAGCACTCGCGGATCTTGGCGAGCACGTTGGCACGGCCCAGGATCCAGAGGTAGGTGTCCTGCTGGCCGGCGAAGCTCGCATCGGGCAGGTCTTCGGCGGTCGCGCTGGAGCGCACGGCCACCGGGACCTCGCCGCCGCAGAGCGTCATCAGGTTGTCGTAGGCGGTGAGCGTCGCGTCGCGAACGTCGTCGGGCACCTCCTGGGTGAAGATGAGTTCCCGAACGTGAGCCGCGCGGCGGTCCACCTCGGCGACGTCATCCATGTCGAGGCCGTCGAGCACACCGACGATATGCTCCCGCAGCGTGGTCTGGTTCATCACGGCGTCGAACGCATCGGTCGTGACAGCGAAACCCGGAGGCACTGGCATGCCCGCGCCCGTCATGATCGCCAAGCTCGTGCACTTGCCGCCGAGGCGCTCGTGTACCGGTGTCTCGGCGCTGTCGAACGGGAAGACGTAATTCGACTTTGAATTGTCAGTCATTTTTTGGCCTTTGTCGTTATGGGGGTAGAAGGGCTAGCTGAACTCGACGGGCACCGCGGTGGGAACGCGGAAAGACAGGTTCTCGCCGTACTCGATCTGGGCGTCGGGGGCGAGGCGCAGCTGGGGCAGGCGACGGGTGAGTTCCTCGACTGCGACGCGCACCTGCAGCTTGCCCAGCAGGTTTCCGATGCAGTAGTGGATGCCGTAACCGAACGACAGATGGTTCCTGGCGTTGGCCCGCTCGATGTCGAAGCGGTTGGGCTCGGTGAAGACCTCAGGGTCGCGGTTCGCCGATGCCATCAGCAACAGCAGGTTTGAGCCCTTGGGGATCTTCACGCCGTCGATCTCGGTGTCCACGACCGCGGTGCGGCGCCAGGCGAAGATACTGCCGCTGATGCGCAGCACCTCGTCGATGGCCCCCGGGATCTTCTTCGGGTCGTCGGTGACGGCCTTGTAGCTCTCGGGCAGCGACAGCAGTTCGCGCAGCGTGTTGGAGATGAGGGTGGTCGTCGTCTCATGACCGGCGAACAACAGGCTGTAGAGGAACGACGCGATCTCGTGGTCGGTGATCTCGTCGCCTGCGGTCTGCAGGGTCACGAGGTCGGTGACCAGGTTGTCGCCTGGGGTGATCTTGGCGTCGGCGACGAGCTTCTGGCAGTAGTTCCAGTAGTTGACCAGGTTTCTGGCGTGCGGCTCCTGCTCTGCGTCGGTGAGGTCGCCCCAGGTGATTGCTGCACGACTGCCGGCCCACTCCTTGACCTCGCCGATCATGTCGTGAGGTACGCCGATCAGCGTGAAGATCGTGATCGTAGGCAGGTCCCACGCGATGTCGGTGAGGATATTGCCCTCGGTGCCCTTGGCCACCATGTTGTCGATGAGCACGTTCACGTTGTCGCGAATGAAGGGCTCGAGCACCTTGTAGCGGCGCGGCGTGAACGCCTTCGTGGCGACGGCACGGATGCGGGTGTGCTCCGGGGGAACGCGGGCCGAGAGACCGGAGTAGGTCGTGAAGCCGCCCTCGGCCATGATGCGCTTGGCGCTTTCGCCCAGCGGGCGGATGGGGGCCTGGGCGTTGGCGGAGGAGAAGGTCTGCCAGTCGTCGAAGGTTGCCTTCACATCCGCGTAGCGAGACACGACGAAGTAGCCGATGCGGTCATCGAACATGACCGGTTCCTCTTCGCGAAGCTCCTTGTAGGCGGCGAAGGGGTCGGCCAGCTTGAAGGGCTCGAAGCCGTGGTAATCGTGGGCCGTGGGCGCGGTTTCCGTCGACAGGCTCATGGGGTTCCTCCTTGAACGGGAATGAGATTCCTAATTGTGTGACGCGAATTTCACAACGCCAACCAATTTTCCCGTTCAGTGGGAATCGGGTTTTATTTGCCCGGAGGGCTTGCGCTCAGTTGCCCGGCGCAGAGCGGCCGAGCCGCATCGGAACACCGACCATCGCGCTTTCGACGCGCTCAGCCGTTCCCTTGATCAAGGGCAGGAACCGGCTGACCTCCCGGTAGCGGTTCGACTCGAAGACGAGCCCCACGGCCGCGACCACCTCGCCGTTGAACTCGATGGGGGCGGCGATCGACAGTGCCCCGGGGCGAAGCTGCTCGATGGTGACGGAGATGCGGGTGGCTTTGACCTCCGCAATCAGCTGGGCCAGCATCCGCCGATCGGTAACGGTGTTCGGCGACGGCGCCTCGAGGTCCCGCTTCAGATACTCCGTGATGAACCAGTCCGGCTCGAATGCCAGCAACACCCGGCCCACCGCCGAGGCGTGCAGCGGAACGCGACCGCCGACCCGGGAGACGACAGAGAGCCGCCTCGACCCGTAGACCTTGTCGACATACATCGCCTCTACCCCGTCGCGAACCGCCAAATGCACATTCTCATGGGTCAGATCGAAGAGATCCTGCAGATGCGGATGCGCCCGGTCGCGTAGCCTGCGCCCGGCCAGCTGGCCGATCTCCCAGATGCGCATGCCGATCTGGTAGCGGCCGTCGGAGCCGCGGCGGAGCCCGCCCCACTCCTCCAGCTCGCCGATCAGGCGGTAGGTGGTCGACAACGGCAGCCCGCTTCGCTCGGCGATGACCGCGGCCGAGAGGGAGCCGGAAGAGTCCTCGAATGCGGCCAGGACGCTGAGTGCCCTTGAGGTGACGCTCGGTCCGCGCTCCACCTGCTCTGTCATCGGTCTCGCGCTCCTTCGCCCGTTGTGGCACATCCTATGTTGCGGAACTTCGACATAGATTCTCATTGAGTGAAAATTTCTGTTGTGCTGGGCTGCGCCCGGGCAGGAAACTTGACCACACGCCCCCCTGGCTGAAGCAGTGCCAACAGATTTCAACGACCAGAGAGCCTGCCGTGCCCCCCGAAGAACTCCTCGAGCGCCTCGCCCGAGTCGATGGCATCATGTTCGACATCGATGGCTGCCTCGTGCTCTCGAACGGCCCTAGCGGCCACGACGGCGCCCGCGTGCTCGACGGCGCCCGCGAGGCTATTCAGCTGGCCCGTCGCACCTCTCGCAGGGTGTGCGTCTTTACCAATGGCACCGCCCAGAAGCCTGCCGACATCGCCGAGCACCTTCGCGGCATGGGTGTCGACGTCAGCGACGACGAGGTGCTGACCCCGGCCGTCGTTGCCGCGCAGGTCATGCGCGATCTCTACGGCGACGCTCCCCTGATGGTCTTCGGCGGCGAGGGCGTGCTCCACGACTTCCGCAGGCTGGAGTTGAACCTCGTCGACATCGACGCCCTGATCGCCGGGGAGGCAACCGCAGGTGCTGGCGCGCCAATCGCCGCCGTGGTCATCGGCTGGGACCGCGACTTCGGCGGCCCCAAGCTGCAGGTCGCCGCCGAGGCCGTGGCCGCCGGTGCCAAGCTCTACTGCACGTCGGCAGCCCCCATGTTCGCCTCGAACGACCGCCTGAACGTTGGAGTCTCGGGCTTCATCTCGGCCGGCCTGAGCTACGTCACGGGCGAACCCTATGAGGTTCTCGGCAAGCCCTCGGCCTACGCCATGGCGTTCATCGCCCACACGCTGGGCGTGGATGCAGCGCGCGTTCTCGTCATCGGCGACGATCTCGTGCTCGAGGCCTCGATGGCCCGGGCTGCGGGCGCCGTCGCTGGCCTCGTGCTCACCGGCACGAGCACCGCGCATAACCTCGCCGAGGCGATACCGGCGAATCGCCCAGACTTCGCGGTCGAGAGCATGACGGAGCTCGTCGAGCTGTTCGATACCGCCGATGCCCGCCACCCCGGACGACAGGGCTGAGTGCGTGAAAGACGAAGACTCGACCGCAGGCCTCGTCTGGCCGATCAAGGCGAGCTTCGTGGCTTACGTGCTGGGCATGGACGACGGTGAGCTCGCAGCAAGTGATGGCGCTACCGTCTCGGCCGGCAATATTTTCGTCTTCGAGCCTGCCCCTGTATCTGCTGCCGCGAATGCCACAGCCAACGCCAACGCCTTCGACGCGAGTACCCGGCAGGGCACACTGCAGTTTCGCGGCGATGTGAGATTCTCCGCTCACTTCGGAATGCTGTCTGTGCAGATCGCCGATCCGTCGATCGAGTTCGGGGCTGAATCCGCCGTGCTCACGGCCGCGTCAGACGGCCAACGCATCCCGCTGGCCACGCTGGCGCTGCCTGAAGCGTCTACGCACGACTCCCAACTCTCCTGGCACGGGGTCGTTCCCAGGCTGAGCAAGGCAGGCTCGAGCCTCTTCAACGGCGTCTACCCTCCCGGCGAGGAGCTAGACCCGCTCGACATCACGGTCGACCTCTTCCTCTGAACCCGGTGCCGCCCAGCAAACTGAAGCCATTTTCACAGGGGCATCACGGCGGGCCGATCTACCGTTGATCAATGACCAAAGACCCGGCTGTCGCAAAATCCGCCTTCGCAGCAACCGGCGGTGGCGGAGGGCGCTCCATGCTCCGGCGGGTGCCCGTCTGGGTCTGGCGAACACTGATGGCCGTGGTCGGCCCCAAGGAGCTCGTGCACCTGAACGAAAACCCGCTCGCGGGCCTCGTGCACCACGACGACATCGATTTCGTGGGCGACGGCATCCGCGCTCACCGGCTCGACGTGATCCACCCCGACCGCCGCCGCGCGGGCTCGGAATCCCGCCCCGCCGCCACAACGTCCCTGCCGGTCTACGTCTACTTCCACGGCGGCGGCTGGACCTCCGGCGACAAGGCCTCCCTCACCAAGTACTGCGCGACCCAGGCCCTGTCCGGCATGGTCGTCGTCAACGTCAACTACCGGATGGCGACCCGCCTGAACAACATGGGCCACATGCTGCATGACGCCAACGCAGCGCTCGCCTGGGTTCGGGCAAACATCGCCCGCTTCGGCGGCGACCCCGACCGCATCGTGCTTGGCGGCGACTCGGCCGGCGGCCAGATCGCCTCGCTGCTCGCGGCCACCGAGTCGCAGCCGAAGCTCGCAAGTCACTTCGCCATTGTGCCGGCTGTCGGCGCCGACAGCATCCGGGGCCTCGTGCTGCACTGCAGTGCCCTCGACTTCTCGGTGAACTTCCGGCGCGGTTTCGTCCTGAGCCACAACTTCATCCGCATGCTCATCCCCGGCCGCGGCCGCTATGGTGCCGATGGCCTTGAGCTGAGCCGGGCCCAGCGTGCCGGGGCGTTGCGCCGCGCTGCCCGCTTCCTCTCCCCCATCGAGTGGCTCGACCCGAAGTTCCCGGCCGTCTTCATCTCCACCAGCGAGCGCGACTTCTTCTACGGCGCGAACCTCAACTTCATGGCGCGCCTTCGCCGGCACGAGGTTCCGGTCGACTCCCTCGTCTACGCGGCCTCGAACGCCAATACCGAGCACACCTGGCAGCAGAACTACCGCTATCCCGAGTCGCAGGAGGTTTACCGACGCCTGCAGGCCTTCGTGCAGCGAGTGGCTGCCCCGCACACCGCCCTCCTCCCGCTCCCGCTCCCGTCTCTCCCCTCCTCGCTCCCATCGCTGCCCGCCCCAACCTCCGCTATCGCCGCCTGAGTGTTGGTCGCACGGACTTCTGCGTTCCGCACGCCAGCAACAATCGACCGCACCAGCCGCAATTGCGCGCGCCTGAGGCCTCGCCCCGGAGGTGCCGGGCACGTAGCATCGGAGGCATGGCACTCCTCCACAAGGCTGAACTGACCCCGCCCAAGCTCGAGCTCGTGCAGCCGTGGGTTCTCCGGCAGGACTGGTTCGAAGGAGATCCCGCAGGAGTTCTTGTCAGCGTGGGCTCGTTTCGCTTCGACGACCCTGCTGGCGAGGTCGGCATCGAAACGCTGCTGGTTCAGACGCCCGACGGCCCGACACTTCAGGTTCCCGTGACCTATCGCGGTGCTCCGCTTGACGGCGCTGAGAGCCTGCTCATCGGCACGATGCAGCACTCGGTGCTCGGTGAACGCTGGGTCTACGACGCGGTGGGCGATCCGGTCTATATCGCGGCGGTGACCGACGCCATCCGCTCGGCAGGACACGAGGCGCCGCAGTACATCGACATCGACGGCGAGCGCGTCACCCGCGAGCCGACGGCCCTCGTGCGAGGCTCAGGGCTCACGACGGATGCGCCGGCCGAGATCATCGGCCGGGTGACGGTTCTGCGCGTGCCCGGCGCCAAGCAGCCGCAGACCGATGCGGCCCGCACCGTAATCGGCACCCTCACCGGAACCTGGGCCGGGCAGCGCGAGCCGCAGGCCCTGGCCACGCTCGGCTGAACCTCCTGAACCTGGGCGCACCGGCCGCCACCCCGCCCTGCGCCTGCCGCACTGCCGCACTGCTGCCCATTCACCCTCCCGGCCTGCACCCGCATTCCCACCTGACCTGTTTCTCCGTGTCGCGCCCGGCCTCGTCCGCCCGGAGGCACACCCGGAAGCCGGGGTGCCTCGGCGGGAGACCGCGGCCTAGCGTCAGAGAATGTCCTCACCGCCCAGTGCCGGCGCTGCGCCCGGTGCAGACCTGCCCGGCAGGGACCTGCCGGCTTCAGCAGCCCTGCCCGCCGCAGCCCTGCCAACTGAAGACCCGTCATCTAAAGACCAGTCACCTGAAGGCCAGTCATCTGAAGGCCGGACGACCGCAAACCTCGCCGACGTCGACTGGCGCATCCTGCCGGCCGGAGCGGTACGCTCGTTTTTCGCAGCTCCCAGCGGCAGTCTGGCCGTCGTGTCCCTGGGCGACGCCGCCCATCCGCGCGTCGTGCTCGCGCCCGGTGTCACCGGCTCGAAGGAGGACTTCACCCTCGTGCTGCCGACACTCGCGGCCGCAGGGTTTCACGTCACGAGCTACGATCTGGCCGGTCAGTTCGAGTCGACGCATGCGGGGCCCGAGCGGCTGGTGCCCCCGCGCCGGCACTACGACTACGACCTGTTCGTGGCCGATCTCCTCGCCCTGCTCGAGGATGGCCCGGGACCGGTGCACGTGCTCGGCTACTCCTTCGCGGCCACGGTCGCCCAGCTCGCCCTCGCCCGGCGACCCGAACTCTTCGCGAGCCTCGCACTGCTCAGTTGCCCGCCCCGTAGCGGCCAGGCCTTTCGCGGGGTGAGCCGAATCGGCTGGCTGAGCACCGTGCTCGGCGCACGCGCGGGCGCCCGGCTGATGGTGTGGGGCATCCGGCGCAATTTCACCCAGGTCACAGCCGCCCGCCTGCGGTTCGTGAATGAACGTTTCGAGCTGACCCGGCACAGGTCGATCATCGATGTGATGCGGCTGATGAAGAAGACCCCCGACCTCGTGCGCATGCTTGCTGCAGCGCCGATCCCGCTCCTTGTGGCCGTGGGCGAGCATGACCTCTGGCCGCTGCCCCTGCACGCGGAGTTCGCGAACCGCATCGGTGCCAGACTCGCCGTCTACCCTGCCGGGCACAGCCCCTGCGAGACCACCCCCGATGCCCTGGCCCGCGACCTGCTGGCGCTTTACGCCAGCGCACCCCTCAGCTCCGGCCCCACGTGAGCCTGACTGCCGAACCTGCCGCTTGACCCATCCGCGCCGCTAGACGCCGCCGGGCCGAAGCCGTTCGGCGATGTTCCAGGCGGTGCGGGCCCTGCGCCTTTTGATCGGGGACTGCTCCCGAAAGTTCACGTCGAAGGTCGTATACGACCAGGTCAGCCGGCGTCCCAGCGAGCGCCAGGTGTCGAACGGCCGGGCCGAGACGCCGACCCCGAGGCTCCTGTCGTAGAGAACGGTCATCCCCGGCTCCAGATGAAAGCTGATGTCGAGGTCGTCGTGCACCTCTGCCATGTCCCGGTGCACGCGGTCCCGAACCCGCAGCCAGGCATCCCGCGAGATACCGAAGTTCGAGCCGAACAGCGGCGGATGCCCAAGCACAATGCCCAGCGCCCAGAAGTAGCCGCCGAGATAGAGGTAGCGGCCCATCCAGCCGATGATGCGGTTGGTGCCGTAGAAGACGCCCGGCCCCGTGACAGCCGAGGGCGCCCCCGGAGCCGTAAGGATCCCCTCGATGCGCTCGATCCAGTCGACCGGCGGCATCGAGTCGGCGTCGAGTCGCACGATGATGTCGCCGATTGCCGCATCCAGGCCGGCCGAGGTGGAGCCGATGATGCCGGCAAGCTCCTTGCGGATGACGCGCACGCCGCCCCGAACGCCCCCGCCCCGGCACACCCCTGCCGGGTCGTCGGTGCTCATATTGTCGACGACGATGATCTCGTCGGCCATCCTGGTCTGGCGCATCAGCGACGCCAGGCACCCCTCGAGCATGGGCGCGTCGTTGAAGACCGGGATGACGACAGAGACAGTAGTCATGATGTGCCGACTCTATGGTTGCGCCTTACCGGCCGAAAAGGGCCCGTGCGCCCCGTCTTCCGTGACGGAAACCCGCCCGAGAGGGGGCAGGATGGTCACTATGACGAACGCAGCCAAGCCCACGATTCGCTTTTACTCGCCCGACGGCAGCCTGCACGAGGTCGAGGGGCTCATCCACGACACCGTGATGGATGCCGCAATGGACAATGACATCCCCGGAATCCTCGCGGACTGCGGCGGACAGGCGGAGTGCGGCACCTGCCATGTCTACGTCGATGAGGCATCGTTCCCCCTCGTCGGCGAGGCAACCGGCTATGAGGCGGAGACCCTGGCAGATGTCAAGGCCGAGCGCCTGCCCACCAGCCGCCTGTCGTGCCAGCTGCGCATCCGCCCGGACTTCGACGGCTTCACCGTTCGGATCGCACCCGTTCAGGTCTAACGGCGCGCGCCGCGACCACAGTGTCGACCGGGCCAGGTCGACATTCTCGCGACACGCCTCGAGATGGCAGTGCTCGAGGACTTTTTTCGAGAAATGTCAGTCGGTGGCCAGAACCAGCCACAGGGGCAGGTCACCGCAGGCCACCCGTTCCGATCTCTGGAGCTCCGCCGGCGTGAGCAGGGTTCCCGGCGCCAGGGCGGCATCGGTCGCCACGATCACCCGGGATTCGCTGTTGACCAGGCTGCAGCGGCGACCGATCGCGGTCATCGACCCGAGCAGCAGTCGCTCAAGCGCCGCCACCGACACGTCGACGCCCGCGACCCCGACCATCTCCGCATCGGCCGCCGTCCCCGTGACGGGCATCGTCAGGGTCAGGATGTACTCATCCGTGCAGAGGTAGTCGACGTAGGGCCCTGCGACGTGTCGGCCGGCCCCCGAAGCTGCTCCGCGCCACCACTCGAGCCGGGTGTAGTCGCGGAAGAACTCCGACTCCGGGTCTTCGACGACGGCTAGCTGGTGCGGCGGGTTCCGATGCACCAGCGGATCCCCGTCGGGCGCCACCCACCACGCCTGATGCCACGGGGTATCGGGAAGAAGACCCGGCACCGTCACGAAGCCGGCACCGACGACGCCCGGCGCCGAGTGCCTCAACTCCTCGGTGGCCAGTAGGCGAACCCGCTCATCGAGAATGGCCCGGGTCAACTGCCCGGTCTCGGTTTCGGCCGCAGCGGCGAGCGCCGCGGTGAGGGACTCGCGGGCCAGACTCACCCGGGCGAAGACGGCCTCAACGCTCGCCGCGACCAGCCCGACACACTCCCCGACGGCGTCCGTAACAGCCGGGGCCCCGACATCGGCCATCGCGAGCGAAAGTACCTGAGTGATGAGACCGGTGAGATGCTCGTCGACGATCCGGCGCGCGAGGTCGGCATCCCGCGCGACCAGTGCCTCGACCAGCGCAACCTGAGCGGCATGCACCCTCTGGCGGCAGTCCGGCTCCGAGAGCGCGAACCAGAGCACCGGACCGAACTCGGCTTGGAGGCGCAACTCCTCGGCCACCAGCCGAGGCGATTGGGCGAGCGCCGCCACCTCCAGCCGGAACAGCCCCTCGCCACTGCGCACAGAGCGGTCGTCGTCGAAGTTGATGGAGTCGGTCACCGCGCGCAGCCCGATGAGCTGTTCGGCCGTGGCGCGGGCCGCCGCGAGCGCAGCAGCCTGACCGCCGATTGCGGAGAACTGCTGGGCGAGATCGTGCAGCTCAGCCCTGGAAAACTCGGCGAGCCTGCCTGCGATGAGCTCGCGGTGCCCCTCATCCGGTGCGGTGACGAAGCTGCCGCCCTCGCGCCCGCGCACTGTGCGCACGAGACCCTGGCTGCGGAGTGAGTCCAGCGCCTCGCGCACGGTCGAGACAGCGACCTTGAACTGGCGGGCCAGCTCGAGTTCCCGGGGCAGCCGCTCGCCATCGGGGATGAGACCGAGCACGATCGCTTCCCTGATGCGCTGCTCGACCTGTTCGCTCCGGCCCGGGCCGGCCAACGGGGCGAACGCCGCCGCTGAACGGGCTTCGGAGCTGAGACCGAGGGATCTGGACATCGGAGCGAGCGCCTAGCGCTTGATCGAGCGGGTCACCGTGAACTTGTCGTTCTGACCGATGACATCGGTTTTGCCGACCATCTTCCGCAGCACGCTGGCGTGGGAGAGGGCCGAGTTGAACACGGTCCAGAGTTCGCCGCCGGGGCGAAGAACCCGGGCCGCCTCCTCGAAGAGCCCATAGGCGACGTCGGCGTGCACCGCGGCGCCGACGTGGAAGGGCGGGTTGCAGAGGATGAGGTCGCAGCTCGCGTCGGGCTGCGCGGTGAGCAGGTCGTCACGCACGACGCTCACCCGCTCGCTCAGGCCGTTCGCCTCGACCGTTCCCCGGGCGGATGCGACCGCTGCGGCCGACTGGTCTGTCGCGATCACGCGCAGCTCAGGACGGGCCGCGGCGATGGCCGCCGCGAGAATGCCCGTGCCGCAGCCGAGGTCGATGGCATCGACGGCGTCGGGTTTCATGTCGGGCAGATAGGCGAGCAGGAACCGGGTGCCGATGTCGAGGCGGGTACCGGCGAAGGCGCCACCGTGTGCCACGATCCAGAGGCCGAGCGCCTTGGAGAACTCCCGCGCCGGAAACGGTCCGGTCGCGGTGGGGCGCGGCGTGCGCGCCACGATCACGCGCGACTTCTGGCGGGCCAGGCTGCCCGCAACGTCGGCGAACTGCTTGCCGAGCACCTCGCTCATGCTGGCGGTCAGGTGCTTCAGCCGGGCACCGGCGAACACGACTACGCCGGGGTCGGCGTTGGCGGCGATCAGGCTGGCCGTCTCCTCGAGTTCGGCGATCGTGCGGGGCATTTGCATCAGCACCACGGTCGCACCGGCAAAGAGCGCCGCGTCCTGGGGCAGTGAGGTGAAGGAGTCTCGGAGGCCGTAGCGCTCCGCGTTCTTGGCCAGTGCGATCTCGCCCGTCAGGGGATCTTGGTACACCCGGATTCCCCGGGCCCCGGAATTAGCGGCCGCCCCGAGGGTCAACGCCCCGTAGCGGTCACCGACGACGACGACCGTGCCGGGCTCGGCAACGGCCAGAGCAGCGGAGGCCTCATCGAGGATCAGGCGGTCGCTCGCGTCAACGGCGAAGAGATTGGGTGCCTCGACATCGGGCCTGCGCCGCAGAGTGTCAAAGGAAAAAGGCTGGGTCACGCTTCCCATCATCCCAGCAGTTGGGGGTGCCGGGCGGATAGCGGGCTTCCGAGCGCCCCCATTTTTCGGGGCCCGGTCAAGCCTGAGAATCCGTCGGGGCAAGATAACGAAATGGTAAACGCCTCTTCCGTCAGGTTATTGACCCGATAGTTTGAGAGATATGTTGCCTTCTTATACCAGCACTGTCGGTCTAGCACCTCGCACCCCTCTGGTGCGTTGGGTTCAGAGCGTGCTGCCAGAGAACGGCTGGTACGAGACGCCTCGCGGCCTCGTCTGGGGTTTTATCGTAGTGCACCTCGTGTTCCTCGCGGCCCTTCTGCCGAACATTATCAATGGCACAGTCGAGGGCGATCTCCCTCTCTACCGGGTGTGGGCCGAGGGCGCGGCGACCGCTGGCCAGTGGCCCGGCATCACCTTTGAGTGGGTTTACCCGATCGGCGCGTTCCTGCCGATCGGCTTCGCCAACATCTTCGGCCCTGCCAACTACCAGCTGATGTGGTTCCTGTTGACGGCCGCATTGAACGCAGCCTCGATCGTGGCGCTCACCAACCGCGGTCGTTCGATCAACGGCTACCGTGCCGCCTGGTGGTGGATGGGCATCCTCGTGATCCTCGCCCCCGTCGCCCTCCTGCGCCTCGAGGGAATCACCGCGCCCATCGTGATCATCGCCCTGGCCATCATTGCCCGCCGCCCCGTAGTGGCCGCCATCCTGCTCGCCGTGGCCACCTGGATCAAGGTCTGGCCCGCCGCGATCTTCCTCGCCGTCATCGCCGCCCTGCCCTCGCGTCGGTGGATCGTTGCCACCGGCGCCGCAGTCTCCGTTGGCATCGTCGGCATCGTCTACGCCCTCGGCGGCCTGCGCTTCCTCACCGGTTTCGTGCAGATGCAGTCCGACCGAGCACTGCAGCTCGAGGCCCCCGTGACGACGCCGTGGCTCTGGATGGCGATCATGCACCGCCCCGGCAGCTTCATCTACAACAACATCTCGATCTCCACCCGCGAGGTCGTTGGGCCCTACGACGACGTCGCGATCAAGCTGATGACCCCGGCCATGGCCGTCATCGCAATCGCCATCGTGCTCCTGATGGTCTGGGCCCGCCGCCGCGGCGCCGACGCCAACCGCCTGCTGCTGGTCGGAGCCCTCGCGCTGGCCGCAACGATGATCGTGTTCAACAAGGTCGGCTCCCCGCAGTACATGCTGTGGATCGCCCCGATCATCGCCGTCGGCATCACCAACGGATGGCGCCCGTGGCGCATACCCGCGATGTTGATGTTGTGGATCTCCGTGCTGACCACGCTCGTGTTCCCTATCCTTTACATGCCCCTCATCGCCGGCGACCCGACCGTGGCCGCCATCCTGACGCTGCGCAACGCCCTCGTTGTCGTGCTGCTCGTCTGGGCGATTCGCGAGCTGGTGCGCCTCGGCGGCCGGGCAGCAGCCCAGCGAACCGGAATCTTCGAGAGCAACCCGGCGAGCCTCAAGCAGGCCGTCTCCCGCTAAGACCTCCCAAGTTCGGGCACGGCTCGTGGTTCATACTGGAACCATGACCCGTGCCCTTCTTGTTATCGATATTCAGCGCGACTACTTCCCCGGCGGCGCTTTCCCGCTTGTCGGCCCGGTGGAGGCTGCAACCGCCGCCGCCCGGGTGATCGAGAGCTTCCGATCGCAGGGCGAGCCGGTCGTGCACATCTTCCACATCGAGGAAGACCCCGAGGCCAGCTTCCTCCGGGCCGGTTCGAAGGGTGTCGAGATCCACGAACTCGTGGCCCCGCTGCCCGGGGAGAGCACGATTCAGAAGTCCGAGCCGAACAGTTTTCTCGGCACGACGCTTCTCGAGCACCTTCGCGGCCTCGACATCAACGAGCTCGTGATCACCGGCATGATGAGCAGTATGTGCGTCGACTCGACCACCCGCGCCGCCGCCGAGCTGGGCTTCACGAACATCGTGATCCACGATGCGTGCGCCGCCCCTGATCTCACCCTCGGCGAGACCGTTGTCCCCGGTGCCACCGTGCACGCCGCGTTCATGGCCGCGTTCGACGGCAGCTTCGCCCACGTCGTAGGCGTCGAAGACTTCCTCACCGGCGAGACACTCACCGCGGGCGAGTAATGATCGTCCGCGTCACAGCGGAGGCGACGAGCCTGGAACTTGCCGACGAGTTCACCGAATTCAAGGTCGTCGTGGATGCAGACTGCGCCGACCCGGCCGCAACCCTCAAAGCGAACGGGGCGGGCCTGCTTGACGGAGACTCCGCCATCATCTTCTCCCGGTGGGTGGAGGCGAACGCCGCCGACTCTGGTTCAGCGGCGTGGCAGAGCGGATTCAGCCGGATGCTCGCGTACGCGGGCACCAAGGGCTGGCTCACCGAAGACGACGCCGGCATCAAAGCTCACATCGAGCGGCGCCCCTAACCGCACTCCTGGCCAGGAGGCCGCTGGGGACGGCATAACCGGGCATAACACCGGGTGAACGGTCCGCTGGTTCAGCGGAACAACAGCACACACAGAATCGCTATGACACTTCCCCGAAGAAACCCGCGCATTGCCGTTCCGTTTCCGCACGCTGGGCGAGCATGGACCACGCTGTCGCTTGGCCTCCTGGCCCAGACCGCCGGTGCGGTCTTCGTCTCAGCGCCCGCATTTCTCATCCCGCTGCTCAGCACCGAGCGCGGGCTAAGCCTCGCCCAAGCTGGACTGCTCGCCTCGGCACCGACGGTCGGCATGGTCATCACCCTCGTCGCCTGGGGTGCTTTGGCCGACCGCATCGGCGAGCGGTGGGTGATCAGCGGCGGCCTGGTACTCACAGCCCTCGCCGCCCTGGGCGCGGTCTTGGCCACAGACTTCGTGGGTCTCGGCATCTTCTTCCTCCTGGGCGGAATGGCGGCGGCCAGCGCCAACGCCGCCAGCGGTCGCGTCGTGGTGGGCTGGTTCCCCAAGAATCGACGAGGCCTGGCCATGGGCATCCGTCAAATAGCCCAGCCGCTGGGGGTGACGATCGCCGCCGTGACCATTCCCATGCTGGCATCAGGCTCCGGAATCCCCGCCGCCCTCATGGTCCCGTTCGTGATGACGTCGATCACAGCCGTTGCCTGTGCCATCGGCATCCGCAACCCGCCGCGCCCCCAGAGCGCCGCCGCCGCGGGCCTCCCCGTGGCGAATCCGTACCGCTCGAGCGGATTCCTCTGGCGGCTGCACGGGGTCTCGATGCTGCTCGTCGTTCCCCAGTTCACCCTCTCGACCTTCGGTCTGGTCTGGCTCGTCTCAGAGCTGGGCTGGAGCCCCCTGAATGCCGGGCTGCTCGTGGGCCTCTCGCAGTTCGTCGGCGCCCTCG
>Ga0209023_10004629_pt1 | contig 15536 bp, 12 predicted proteins | sample LakOneMetagenome_FD_187468 | JGI IMG/M metagenome (GOLD analysis project Ga0209023, IMG submission 187468) | Freshwater and sediment microbial communities from Lake Erie, Canada (SPAdes) (version 2) | ecosystem: Environmental > Aquatic > Freshwater > Lentic | place: Lake Erie, Canada... | reverse complement strand
TATTACACGTTTTAATATTTTAACCAAGATAAATAGTTTTAGGTAAATACTTTCTATTCGGCTGCGCCAAATACGATAATATCAGTACCGTCCAATGCTTTTTCAATAGTAGGAATCATCCTTGGTGGTATATGCTCTAATGCAGCAATAGTCTCGCTGGGAACAATATATTTTTTGCGTTTTTTATCGCAATTGGCAACCACAATAGTTGGGCTTCCATCATTTTCCTTGGCGAGAAAAACAATACAATATTTAGCTTCTTTCAGCTTTCGAAGAGTCTTACTATCGATAATATAAGCATTATGATCTGTAAGTTTGGTTAGAAATGCAGATGCTGGACCCCGAGATGTAGACTGCGCCGCTAAGTCCTGTAGCTGATCCCTGAAAATAACATAATTCCGGATAAGATCTTGTGCTTCTTTTAACCTGATAATTTTTCCGTTTGGCATAACATAATTTTTTAAAAAATTTAAAAATTGATTTCTGAATTTACTTCATTATAAATTCTCCTGCAAGCTTCAACGAAAAAATAATATTGCCTACCGTTAAATCACCCGTTTACTCCCGTTTTTTCACCTTTTCAAAAAGGGTTATTTAAACAATAAACTTTGCTCTTTATAAGAATAGTTTTACAGCAGTTTACAAAAAAGTCAACATACTGTCTGTTTTAAAAAGCATCCGTATGCTGAAACAGTAACCTGCCTCATCCGTGTAAACAATGGCACACAAATAAAAGCGGCGAAATTGCTAAAAGAATAAAACCTTAAATCCCTTCCCTCAGCCATGAAGGTATAAAAGCCTTCATGGCTTTTTTATCGCTGTATGCAGCCCTGTTAAAATCTTTTTTGTGCCCGGCTGTATTGCTGCTATAGGGCTTTCGTTGCGTCGCACACTTGTACAGTAAGGCAACCCTGAGCAGCAACAGCCCGCAACTATTCCAGGAGTACAAGTGTGCGACGCAACCGGGATACCATGAAAAACCTGCCGCCCGGCCCATAAAAAATAAAATTTTCATAACAGGCGTGCAGGTTATTTTTGCAGCAATTTATGGTTACAACACCTGGTAAATATGAAGCTGTTATTGGTTTGGAAGTGCATGCCCAGCTTGCCACACAAAGTAAATTGTTCTGCGGCGATAGTATTGCATTTGGGGCAGAACCAAATACACATGTGAGCCCTATTACGCTGGGGCACCCGGGCACATTGCCTAAGACAAATAAAAAAGCGGTTGAATACGCCATTAAAATGGGCCTTGCCTGCAACTGCGAAATTGAACGGTACAATTATTTTGCACGCAAGAATTATTTTTATCCCGATCTGCCAAAAGGCTACCAGGTATCTCAACACACCACCCCTATTTGCAGGGGCGGTTATATAACCATTAAAACAGAAAACGGTACCCGCAATGTGCAGCTTAACCGCATACACATGGAAGAAGATGCCGGTAAAAGCATCCATGACATGGATGATGAATTTACTTATGTTGACTATAACCGGGCCGGTACCCCATTAATAGAAATTGTAACAGAGCCCGACCTGCACAGTGCCGAAGAAGCCTACCAGTATGTAACAGAGGTGCGCAGGCTGGTACAATGGATTGGTGTTTGCGATGGCAATATGGAAGAAGGCAGTTTGCGCTGCGATGCAAATGTATCTATCCGTTTAAAGGGCGAAACAGAACTGGGTACCAAGGTGGAAGTAAAAAACCTTAACTCCATACGCAATGTAAAAAAAGCTATTGAGTACGAGATTGAACGCATGATACAACTGGCAGAAAGCGGCGGAAAAATTACCCAGCAAACAAGAAGTTTTGATGCATCGAACGATACTACCTTTTCTATACGCGATAAAGAGGAAGCCAACGATTACCGCTACTTCGCCGAGCCTGATCTTGCCCCTTTCTTATTAAGCGAACAGTTTATAACATCTGTACAAAATAGTTTGCCTGCATTACCGCAAAATTTGCAATACAAATATCAGCACGAACTGGGCCTTAGCGAGTACGATGCTGCACAACTCTGCATGGAAAAAGACATAGCAGATTATTACGAAGCACTGATAACACATACCGGTAATTATAAAGCCGCGGCCAACTGGATGAATGGCCCCGTAAAACATTACCTGCACGAACATAAAATTTCGTTGCAGCAATTTTCTTTGCAAACGCAGCAACTGGCGGAACTTTTAGCATTAACAGAAGAAGGTAAGGTTAACTTTTCTGTTGCGTCAGCAAAACTGTTCCCGGTTCTTGTAAATACAAAAGATACAACTGCCCTTCAGCTTGCAACAGAACTGAACCTGCTGCAGGTAAGCGATACAAATGAACTGGAAACCTGGGTACAAACGGCACTGGATAAAATGCCCGATAAAGTAAAAGAATATCAAAAGGGCAAAAAGGGATTGATTGGTTTATTTGTAGGCGAAGTAAAAAAACTAAGCAGGGGCAAAGCCGATCCTAAAGTGGTTACAGAATTATTAGAAAGAAAACTTAATCAATAACAGTACGAATTTTTAAAAAGACAAAATGAAACAGACAGCCGCAATAATTTTAATAGCCATCGTAACCCTTACTTCGTGCAATGCCGGCAGCGATCCCAATAATTTTACCGTAAGCGGAAAGATTGAAAATGCACCTTCTTCGGATATATTTCTTGAACAGGTAGGTTACGACAACACTGGCCAGAAAACAGTTGATTCCGGTAAAATAGCGGCAGACGGGAGTTACAGCCTGAAAGCTGCTTCCAAAGAACAAAGCCTTTATGTACTAATGGTTGACCATAAATCTGTAGCCGTTTTTATCAACGACAATAGTGATATAAAGATCAGCACCAACCTTACCACCACTTACCGTTCGCCTTATGTAAGCAACAGCGATGCTACAAAAAGCATTTACGAATTCCTTAATACTTTCCGCGAAAAAGATTCTTTGCTTGGCATTACCTATTACCAGATCGATTCTATCAGCAAAACAAACCCGAACGACAGTTTACTTTTTGTACTCGAGCAATATGGCGGTAAAATACTCAGCTCCCTGGACGATTACATGAAATCGTTTATACAAAAATCAAACAGCCCGGCAGCCATTTATTATGTCCTTAATATTGCCGCATCAAAAAATGCCATGCAGCTTGCTGAAATTGATTCGCTTACCGGTCAGGCTGTTGCAAAGTTTAAAGAACATAGCGGGCTGGCTGCTTTTAAAAGTCTTCTTACACAGGCGGTAGCCGCTAATACAGCGCAGCAAAATGGAGCAGCTTCTACATCTTATCCATTGCTGAATCAGCAGGCGCCCGATCTTATCATGAACGATATCAACGGAAAACAAATGAGCATCAGCAGCTTTAAAGGCAAATATGTATTGGTAGACTTTTGGGCAAGCTGGTGCGGCCCCTGCAGGCAAGAGAACCCGAACATAGTTGCTGCATACAATAAATTCAAAGACAAAAATTTTGCCATCCTCGGCATATCGCTCGATGAAGATAAAGATGCCTGGCAGGCAGCCATTAAAAAAGACGGGCTTTCCTGGAACCAGATGAGCGATCTTAAACATTGGGAAAGTGCAGCCGTAAGCGCCTACCAGTTCAATGGCATTCCTTTCAATGTGCTGATAGACCCTGGCGGCAAGATCATAGCACAATCTTTGCGCGGCCCGGCTTTAGAAGCCAAGCTTGCCGAAGTTTTGCAGTAATTTTTTTAGCCCGGCAGTAAATCTTTGCGCACCGTTCCTTGCGTCGCACACTTGTACCGTACAACTTTGGGTGAGCAATGCGTTGCGAACCTTTTACAATGCAGACCCTGACGGTTTTTAAAAACCTTCAGGGTCTTTTAAATTCAACATTAAAATTCTATGCAAAAAAATTCATCGTAACGGTACTATTCAATTTTATAACATTTGTATTTAAAAGTATAATACCTGTATTTCTGATTTTCAGGAATTGATGCAGGAATTTTGTAGCAGCAATTTTTAAGAATTGAAATGGCTTGAAAAATAATATTGCCTCCCTCAATGTTAGCCGGCTACCGGCAATACTTCGCTTCAGTCTAAGATAAAAGCTGAACATTGATATGAAAGTACAAGCGTGCGACGCAAGAAAAGCCTGGCAGAATTACTTTAGCCGGGTACAAAAAATTCATTATTTTCCCGCAACGAATTGCACAACTATGCGGATAGACAGCCACCAGCATTTCTGGAAATACGATACACAAAAACACAGTTGGATAGATGATAATATGGCTGTGCTTAAACATGATTTTCTTCCTCAAAATATTCAGCCGCTGCTGCAGCAGCAACAGTTAGACGGCTGTGTAACTGTGCAATGCGAAACAACTACGGATGAGATACACAGCATGCTGCAGCATGCACAGGAAAATAATTTTATAAAAGCTGTTGTTGGCTGGGCTGATTTTACTTCGTCAGAAATTGAAAAGGAACTGTCTTATTTTTCGCAGTTTGAATTATTAAAAGGTTTTCGCCATGTGGTGCAGGCAGAACCTGATGACCGTTTTTTATTACGTGAAGATTTTTGTAAAGGCATTGCTCATTTAAGCAACTACAATTTTACGTATGATATTTTGATCTTTCCGCACCAGTTGCCTAGGGCTATTGAGTTTACACGCATGTTTCCCAATCAGCCATTTGTACTGGACCACATTGCAAAACCCAATATTGCCAAACAGGAAAAAGCGCCATGGGGGAAATATATAGCAGAACTGGCAAAGGCAGAAAACGTTTTTTGTAAACTCTCCGGCATGGTAACCGAAGCCAGCTGGCAGGGTTGGAAGCAGGAAGATTATCTTCCTTATATTGAAACTGTGTTTAATGCCTTTGGTACAAAGCGTATTATGTTTGGCAGCGACTGGCCTGTATGCCGGCTTGCCGCTTCTTATGATGAAGTGTGCGGCATAGCACAGCATTACGTTTCAAAACTTTCGCAGGATGAGCAGGCAGATTTTTGGGGTAACAATGCAGTAAAATTTTATAATCTTAAATAATCAGTAACATGGATCTTGGATTACAGGACAAAATAATTATTGTAACAGGCGGCGCCAAAGGAATAGGAGAAGGTATTTCAATGGTATTGGCGAAAGAAGGGGCCATCCCGGTAATTGTAGGCAGGAGCGAAGAAGATAACCTTATAACGGTAAAGAAGATTGAGGCAGATGGTGGAAAAGCTTTCCAGTTTGTTGCAGAACTTACTGATGAAGCAGCCTGCAAAAAAGCAGTTGACAGTGCAGCAGAAAAGTTTGGCCGTATAGACGGGCTGGTAAATAATGCAGGTGTAAACGATGGGGTAAATCTTGAACATGGATCATATGAAAAATTTATGCTGTCGCTGCACCGCAACCTGGTGCATTATTATTTGATGGCGCATTATGTATTGCCTTATTTAAAACAAAGCAAAGGGCATATTGTAAACATAGGTTCTAAAACTGCGGAAACCGGTCAGGGTGGTACTTCGGCTTATGCTGCCGCCAATGGTGGCCGCAATGCATTAACACGTGAATGGGCGGTAGAACTGCTGCCTTACAGTATACGTGTTAACGCCATTATTGTTGCCGAATGCTTTACACCGTTGTATGAAACATGGATAAAAACTTTCCCCAACCCGGAAGAAAAATTAAAGCATATAACGGCTAAAATACCGTTTGAGAACAGGATGACAACAGCGATGGAAATTGCAAATATGGCGGCATTCCTGTTATCGGAAAGATCGAGCCATACTACCGGGCAGTTGATACATGTAGATGGGGGCTATGTGCATTTAGACAGAGCAATAAGCAGTTGAAACTGATTTTTAAAAGATATATACATTCAAAAGCGGATTGGTTTGTGAACACTAAAGCACAATAGCCATACAAAAGATGAACGGATTGCGACGCAACGAAGATGCTATGAAAAGATTTGCCGGTATAAAGCCGGCTTTTATTCTTTTACAATTATCCTGGTTACTGAACTTTTGCCGCTTGTAATTACAACATAATAAACACCTGCGGGTTGCTGGCTGATATTGAATGTAAAAATATTTTTACCGGTTTCTAATACTTTATTCAGGATGGTTTTTCCATTGCTGTCATAAACCATAAGAGAGATCTTTTTGTCTTGCATACCTGAATAGGTGATGGTGACGTATTCCTTTGCGGGGTTTGGGCTTGCCTGCATTGTTAACTTTTCAATATTGAGCTGAACGGCGGTTGCTGCAGGGCTTTCCTGGCTTGTGCGCTTCTCCCGGTTTTTTGCAGAAGGCGATGATGTGAGCCGTACAATCCAGTAATCACTTATACCATTGTTACCAACCGTCTTTTTTGTTTTATCGCCGGATGCAGTAGAATTAGATGTGCCTGCCAAAATATATTCCCCGTTGCTTATTTCTTTAACAACGGATAGCCTGTCATTGCCGCTTCCGCCAATTGTTTTATCCCATAACTTATTTCCATTTTTGTCTAATTTCATGATCCAGTAATCATCCAATCCTTTTGAATTTTCCGATTTATCGGAAGAAATATTGGAATTGGAACTGCCTCCGATAATATATCCGCTGTCTGTTGTTTGCTGAACTGATCTCAGATAATCGCCGAGTGTGCCGCCAAAAGTTTTATCCCATTTAACAGCGCCCACAGAATCTGTTTTAACAAGCCAGTAATCAGTAACACCTTTCCAGCCGGCAGTTTTGTTAAAGGAAACGGTTGAGTTGGAATAACCGGCGAGTATATATCCGCGGTCAAAAGTTTGCTGAATATCTGTTTCATAATCGGAGCGGATGCCACCTATTGTTTTATCCCATTTCTTATTGCCCGACGGATCAATTCTAACGATCCAGTAATCATTGTTCCCTAAAAAATTTTGTGACTTGTTGCCATCTTTTTTAGAGTACGAATAACCGCCTAATATGTAGCCGCTGTCTTTTGCAGGTTTTATACAGGTAACTACATCTGAGTTCTGCCCGCCATAGAGATAATCGCCTGCCACTACGCCGTTCTTATCTAATTTTACAAGCCAGTAATCAGACCAGATGCTTGAGCCCATGTTATCGGCAGTTTTATCGCTACCTGCAAAATTGGTGTACGAAATACCCGCTATCCTGTAAGTTGAATCCTTTTCCTGCACCAGGCCGGCAAGCTTCTCAGTTTGTATAGCCCCGATCGTATTATTCCATTGTACGTTACCATTTCTATCAAGCTTTAATACCCAGTAGTCATTGCTTTGATTAATGGCATCCTCGGTTTTATTACCCGAAATATCTGAAATGGAAGTACCTCCAAGCAGGTAGCCGCCATCTAAAGTGGTAATGATATATGGGTTCTTATCTATGCCTGATCCGCCAATGGTTTTGTTCCATGCAATTTTGCCCTTGCCGGTAATTTTTACAACCCAGTAGTCGTAGCTGCCATAAGAGTTTTGTGTTTTACTGCCGGAGATATTTGAGTTAGACTGGCCCGAAATTATAAATCCGCCATCTGCTGTAGGCATAATAGAAACAAGGCTGTCGTTACCGGTTCCGCCAATGGTGTTTTGCCACTTTATTACAGGCACCTGTGCATATACAAAAAGCATGCTTACAGCTAAGATCAATGCAAGGGATGTTTTTTTAAATTTCATGATATGGCTATTACAAAGTTTGTGTGAATTGAAATCGAAAACCGGGGCTAAAAATTTCTGCATGGCTACCGGCAACTGGGATTATAATTTGTATAAATACCGCTATATGTCCTGCCTTCCATAATGGCTTTAAAGAAACAGGAAGCCTGCTCCACGCAAAACTCGTCATCATAAGCTGAATGGTTTCCATTGGCTAATTCATAATACACACAGGCCCTGCGCTGGTTTTGCATCCTGGCGTAGATGCCCGTCCTGGCGTATAAAATATCATAGTTAGGGCAGTTGTCTAAATGCCCCATACTGTCTGGCATACTATCATCGTTTGAGCCATAACAAATAATTGAAGGGTAAGCCCTGTAATTGGTATCTATTAATTTGTCATCCCTTAGCGCCCCCCACAGGCACATGATACCTTTCAGTTTATATGTATTGGGTAAGCTGTTCCCACTTGTGTTTAAAGATCCTAAAAGCTGGTAAGAATCATTGTATTTATCGCCAGGCGATTGAACTGTAGAATCGCTTATATAAGCAGTTTCCATTGCCAGGTCAGCGCCGCCACTCGATCCACCGATAAACATATTTGCTGTATCAATATTGTACTGACTGGCATTTGCATAAATAAACCTGAAACAGGCGTTAATATCCTGTACAGCCCTGTAAATAGCATAGCTCCTTGTGGGTGATGTATTTGCGCAGGGCGGACGGTCTACTTTATCATAACCGGTTCTGTAATCGGGGGCTACAACGATAAATCCTTTATCGGCCATCATATCGCAAATGGCCGTTACAACTGTGCGTGAGCCACCCGTAAAACCACCGCCATAACAAAATACCAGTGTGGGATATTTTTTGTCTGACGTAGCTCCCGTAGGATAAAAAACATCCATTACCAGGCTGTCAACCGGCTTATTGTTCCAGTCACGCAACCCTGTCGCAAATTTTGTTCCCTGAATATCGGAAAGCTCTGAACCCGAAGTAATAACGGGTTTTGAATTAATGCCCGGTTGGGGCACAATAAAAAAAGATAGCAGGCATATAAACGGAAGATAAAAGAGTGGTGATGTTTTCATATAAAAGCTGTTGCAAATAAAGATAGCCAATAAATAAATCAGTAAAGAAAAAATAGCCTGCCGTTATCTTCAGGCAATCACAGATTTACTTATAAAAAAATGAAGGAATTGTTACGAAGTAATCATTTTTTGAGCCGGGCATTAGAATATGAATGAAACTTTTCTTGCGTCGCACTCTTGTACAGAATAACATTATGAAGCAACGCGAAGATTGCGGAGGAGAAATGGCATTTGCCTTTAATGCTTTAAAACACTTACAAGAAAATCCTGTGCATAGTTGGCAATAAAATATACGATTACCATATTTATAATACTTTTTATAAGGACTACCCATTTATTTGAACTGTTGAAAAAATTTAGATTGGTAATAGCATTATATATAAGCAGTAAAGAAAGTTCAATATAATCGGTATTGATCGGCGGCCAGATGAGCCGAAGCGATGCCACAACATCTGTAATAAGAAAAAAGGCTGACAACGTGTATAAAAGAAACACCACGATCTCTGCATAATTATACTTTGACTTATAAAAGATGAGCCAGGTGATGAATGCGTAAAAAGGCAGTAACAATGAATGCATCAATACCATGTACTCATGAAAGAAGTTACCCTCAGTTGCATTGCCGCTGTTGAAATAATCTACCAGTGCAAGATTGATCCGGTAACGTATGAGCGCGGTAATACTGGCACAGAGAAAAAACATTGAAAATGGTTTCTGCTGTTTGGCACGATAACCTTCTACATATTCCCGTTGTGTAACTCCGGGTGCTGTGAACAATTGCTTTAGTGTATATCCGAAACCTTTATCAAGATGTGTAACGAAATGAAAAACATCGTGGAGGATACTTTTAATTGTAATGCGTTTTGTTGTATAGGTATTGCCACAGTTACTGCAATAAATGCCGCTACCCTCAACTTTGCAATATTTACATGTTTGGCTGCCAACAGTATTATTCATTATTATTTATTCTATCGTAAATGTAATAAAGAGAAATAAGATTTACGTGTTATGTATTTTTCCATCTTCGCTGTGGTAAAAGCTCAATAAATAATCCAACCGCAAAAGGGTGCGACGCAACCAAAGCTTCATTCATATCCTACTGCCGGGCCCATAAAAATTTTAATTGTTTTCTTTATTGAGTATCTCGAAATTTCTGGTAACGCTTTCTCCATTCTCATCAACAACAGTTAAGATATGTTTGCCCGCAACAGGGCTTACCGCCATTTGATGAAACTGCGTAGTAGTACCAATATATTCATCGTCAAGGTGCCAGAAAAGTTTTGCATTACTGTTGCGGTGCGTGGCAGTAAAAACAGTTTTGCCACGTTCGCCGCTGATCTCTAAAGGCACATAAATCTTCGAACCTTCTTCGGGATAAATAATATCGAGTGTTTTCACCGTTTCATTAATGCAGCCGGGCATAAAGAGCGGCAACGTTTTATAATCAGCATGTTTTTGTTTGTAATAATATTCCATGGTTGGCGGCAGTATAAACCAGCCCTGGTGCTGCATTTCAGAAGGCGACATACAATTTTCTGTAACGCGGTAGGTTCCGGTTTTATCCAAATGAATGATGCGGTGATAAGGGCAAACCGTTGCCTTCTTTGCATTCTCTGAAACCATGATCGTATCAACTTTTACACAATCAGGCCCGGCTTTAAAACCAGACTCGTGGCAAACAGGCATATAAATAACCCCGGACGATGGAGGCTGAAACCATTCTGCATTTGGCAGCAAACGAAAAATATCAAAGAGGATTGGTGCCGCTGTATTGATGCCTGTAAGATCGGGCCTTCCTTCGCCGGTTGTGTTGCCCACCCAAACGATCACACAATATTTTGAAGTAAAACCAACGGCCCAGCCATCCCTGAAACCGAAGCTGGTACCGGTTTTCCACGCAATGCGTTGTGCGGAAGAAAACAACCCCCACAGGCCTTCTTCACCAGGGCGCATTACTTCGTTCATGGCGTTGAAAGTGTGCCAGAGTGCGGTGTAATCGAAGAGGTTTGTAGTAATCCTGGTCGACAGTCCACCGTCAACCGTCGACCGATGAATGGCGGTTGACAGTTGACGGTCAGCGGTTGACGAAATATACTTTGGCATAAACCAATCTGCAGCATTCCATTCACCTTTATTAATCCGCTGATGATTGTACATTCTTGCCATACTGCTGTAAACGCCTGCCAGTTCATAAGGTGAAATTTCGCAACCGCCGAGTATTAAACTCATGCCATAATTATCTGCAGGCCTGTTCAAGGTTGTAAAGCCACATTGTTTCAACACATCGTAAAACTTCTGGTACTTGAACTGCATCAGCATGCGCACTGCGGGAATGTTTAAACTCCTTGATAAAGCACGGTTGGCGGGAACGGCACCATCATAACCAAGATCAAAATTCTCGGGCATATAGCCCCCCATTTGGGTAGGAATGTCAGCGATCAATTGCCGTGGTAATAGGGAACCTTCTGTAAGTAATGATGCATACAGCAAAGGCTTCAAAGTACTGCCGGGACTGCGTTTGGAAGCAAGTACATCCACATTACTTTGCAGGGATGAATCAGCTGGAAGGTACACATTGCCAACATAAGAGAGTATATTACCTGTTTCAATTTCAACCACCATTGCAGCAGCATTATTGATCTGGTTTCCTTTCAATTGCTCGTGGTGCTGAAAGATGATATTGTTTACCTGCTGCTGAAGCGAACTGTTAATCGTTGTTTGAATTTCTGTTGGCCTCGAAGTTTTATTTTTTACAAGGGTATTGTAGTCTTTTTTACAACGGTCGAGCAGATGTGGCGCAAGCTGTGGCAATGGCTTTGGGGCACCGGGCAAGGGCTCCAGTTTTGCAAGATCGCAGGTGGTTGAATCAATGGTTTTATTGGCTGCAAGTTTATCGAGCAATTCATTTCTTTTGCGTAACAATATATCACGGTTCTTACCGGGATGTACCAGTGATGGTGCATTGGGAAGCACAGCTAATGCAGCCGTTTCGCCCCAGCTTAATTCATTGGCAGCCCTGCCGTAATAGCGCCACGAAGCAGCATCCAGGCCAACCACATTGCTGCCAAAAGGTGCGTTAGATGCGTAGAGCGCAAGAATACTTTTTTTCGAATACGAACATTCCAAACGCACTGCAAGAATCGTTTCAGAAAGTTTGTTCCAGATACTGCGGTTATTGTTTTGCTGCTGCATGCGCATTACCTGCATGGTTAATGTACTGCCGCCACTTACAACACTTGTATTTTTAATGTTTTGTGCAATAGCCCTGCACAATGCAATCGGGTCAACACCCGGGTGATAGAAAAAACGTTTGTCTTCGAATGTGGTAATACAATCAACGAATTTTTCAGGTACGTTTTTATCGTAAGGAAAACGCCATTGTCCATCTGCGGCGATGGATGCGTTTAATAAATTCCCATCCTTATCGGTGATTATAAAACTGGTTGGCGTGTTAAAAAGTTTCGATGGTAAAGAAAGCCAGAACCAGGTAATACATACGATAAATATGCAGTACTTTATTTTTGATTTCAGCGAAAGATTTTTAATATAACCAATTGTATTTTTCAGAAGATAATAATACAATTTTTTTGAACCCCGCAGAAGAATATCTGGTAAACTTTACCTGCATCAAATGCTTTTTGGTTGCCAATACTATTGATTTGTTATTATAGAGAACAAGCGGGCAATTAACAAACATTAAAGAAATACATGCGATTCAATTAAGTAAAATTGCGTGGAGGAAATGAGAAAAATACAGGTACAGGGCAGATATTTTTTTCAGCTTCATTGCACGCAGCAAATTTTTCTTTGAGAACTTTGAGTTACCGGATTCGGGCAAAGCGTCAGATGCTGATCTGCTAATTTTAAAATGATTTTTGGTATGATGACGCAGGTGTGTACCATTAGGTACCGGGTTTCCATCTTCACTATATTCCTGTATAAATATTAGTTTGCCTGATTGGTTCCATTCACCAATCGTGCCACCGTTATTGAGATACAGATTTTTATTGCATCCGTTAAAAATATGGTTTAGCGTTGAAACTACCGGTATCGCATTTGAAGCGGTAACATTTGCATATACAGCGCGTGCCAGTTTTTTGCACATTAATACCCCATTATTCGCTTTTGAATAAATGGCGGCGGCGGCACATCCATGTATTACAATACTGCCAACTTTAAACCTGAGCGGTTCAAATATTTTCGCAATATTTTTATCATCTACAAGTCTTCCCAACTGCAGGCCTTCTTCTGTACCGTTGCAAATTACATGAAGAACATGCATCCAGCCAGGTTCAACGGAAATAAGCTTTTCCTGAATCTGAATTGCCAGTTCCTGTATTTTTTTATTTATATCGTCGGTTTCTTTAATGCTCATTACAATATCTGCCTTAATACTGTTTTCTAAAGAACCTGTATGTAAAACAACCGCTGCCATGCCGGGTAAGATTTAAAATTCAAATGATATACGTTATTTTTTAAAACCCGGCTTTTATTCCCGGTTTCCTTTTGACGAAAATTTACCCTGTGAAGGTAACTTGGGCCGGCAGACCGGTACTATAGGTGTATTTGTCTTTTTGATGAAGGAAAAACAACGGCAGGTTTGTAGTATTATCACTACACAAACAGTTCAGGTAATACATAAATACGGTATTGACCAGGCAGAAAAACCGATATGAAGCTTTTCTTGCGTCGCACACTTGTGCTGAAGAAGGTTTAGCAACAAAGGTTAACAAGTTCCAAAGTTCACCCGTTGCAAAATGTTTAAACAACTTGTGAACGTTTGAACCTCGTGAACTTTGAAACCTGTGAGCTGATGAAATCGGTTCTGCCCGTACAAGTGTGCGACGCAAGAGGCGATGCCCAAAGATTTTTTGCCCGGCCCCAAAAAAAATATTTTAAAATTCAGGCTTAAAGAAAATGCAGTATTTTTTTGCGGGTGTCTTTTTGCAAAAGGTCAATAATAACGCCTGCTGTTAATGCCAAACAATAGGTCAATGGTTACAGCATCGCCATGTAAACTTGTACCACCTTTATTTCCGTAATTAATAAAATTGTACCGCGACTGAAGACCGATAAAAGAACGGGCATTAAAAAAATAATTAACCCTGAGGCCGGTATTAAAGTTGAAAGAATTTATAGACAACGGTTTAAGATAATCATTGCTGTTATCATACTCAGAAGAGCTGGCTACATCAAACCCGTCAAACCCCAAACCGCCAAGCCAGCCCAGTTCGTAGGCTGTTGTATGGATAAAATACTTTGTATAATCAAGACCTATATAGCCGCCAAAAAAATTATTCCTGCTGTACAAAGTATTCTGCCGCAATATCTCGTAACTGTTGGGGGTTTTTAAAAATTTAAACTGGAGGGTAAAATCCAGCTCATCGTTCCTGGTTCTGCCGCCAAAAGAAATACCCAAAGATGGGTGTGTGCCAAGCACTTTAAGATCGCTGGTTGGCATCCAGGCGCCGGCTATAAATGCAGAAGTAAAGCCACCACTGTTCCTTGCATCGGTATAACCCTGTTTTAAGAGGGCATATAATTCAGGATACTTTTCTTTATTGTCGAGAAGTTCGCGTTCAGGGTTTTTTATGTTGCCTGCCAGCACATTGCAGAAAAAAATTTCACCGGAAGCAAGTTTTCTTTTTTTCAGCAAGTCTGTTGCCCATTCCTGTATAAAAGAAATCAGTTTATATTCATCGCTGTTATAAACCTGGGCGTTGTGATTTTTGAGCAATTGTACCGATGCTGCATAACTGTTTAGTTTATCAATAAAATTACTGTCAACACTTTGGGGCATTAAAATAGATGGCCGTTCAATGTTGAGCAATGTTTTTAAACAAAACAGTTCTGTTATATCCGGGCACGAAGCATCAATAAAACCAATTGCTTTTTCAAGGGAATCCAAACTATGCTGTGCATACAGTTCGGGCAGTACGGAAGCTGCATTGGTCATTACTTCGCGGCATGTTGGTTTTTTTTGAGATAACCGTTCTTCAACTGTTTGTGCCTGCAACTGTAATACAGTTGCCAATAACAGAAGAATGCAGAGTATAAAGGCTTTCATACGGCAACAATAAAATTTTCATGGCAAACGCGGTAACAATATAATGTTAATTACGCATAAAGAAATGAATTAGGGATCATTGATTCTGCAAATTAAAAAAATAACAGCAGCAAATAAAGGATCAGCAGGGAACCCGCTCAATCCGGGTAAGTACCCTAACAATGTGAAAGGATGCTTAATGCACAATGGCCAGCCGAAAAAATATATATAACAAAAGTTGTCGCAAAGATTTGCAATACTGTAATGATATAACCGGCACCTTGCAGTAATTACTTTATATCAGAAGTGGCATATACCGTTTTGCATTCTGCCAGGGATATAAACAACACTGCCATTACACAGATCATGACTATTCATTTTTTATACATCATTTATAAAACTTGTCTCATAAGCGGTTTAAAATAACTGGCTTATAAGGGCTCTTTTTTTAAGATTCCTTATTGGTTTAAAACATAAGGGATGATGATTTTGAAAAATATTCCTTTTAAATAAGGCATTGTGCGGTTTAAAGATTCATACTTTTCCATGCAGGTTTTTTTTAGCATATACTCCTGTATATGGGTTATATTTCGCTAATTTCATTAAGCCAATTAAAGAAATATGAAAAGAAATACATTCATAAAAATATCATCCGCACTAATGACCGCTCCATTATTTTCGCCGCTTAGCGGCTTTGCTCAAACAGAAAAATTAAAGAACTGGTCTGGTAATTTAACCTATAGTACAGACAATGTATTTTATCCAAAATCAGTTGAAGAAGTACAGCAGCTCGTAAAAAAATTAAGTAAATTCAAGTCGCTTG
>Ga0209023_10004628_pt1 | contig 15538 bp, 16 predicted proteins | sample LakOneMetagenome_FD_187468 | JGI IMG/M metagenome (GOLD analysis project Ga0209023, IMG submission 187468) | Freshwater and sediment microbial communities from Lake Erie, Canada (SPAdes) (version 2) | ecosystem: Environmental > Aquatic > Freshwater > Lentic | place: Lake Erie, Canada... | reverse complement strand
ACATCGTCCGCCCCCGACAGTACGCAGGAGTGCCGTCATGACCGACCTTGGCCAACTCGCCCCGGCAGCCTTCGAGCTGGCGGGCACCTCGCTCTACCTGCAGCCGACGCCTGCCGGCGCCTACTACGCAGTCGGCAACCCGGACCTCAACCCGGAGCGGCGGCTGCTGCTGGCGATGATGAGCGGCGCCAGCTCCCGCCGTCCGACGATCGCCGAACTGTGCCAGTGGACAGGACAGCGCACCGAGCAGGAAGCGCTCTCCGTCACCTACCGCGCCCAGGAGCGCGGTTGGATCGAAGGGTTCCGCCAGCAGCAGGGCCCGGCGCCGGGACCGCTGGAACCGATCGCCGCCCGTGCCCTGCTCTCGCTGTCGAGCACCGGTCACGGCCTGCTGGCCGATGCGCAGGGCTTCTGCATCGCCAGCCAAGGCTTCGACGCCACCGCCAGCGACTTCCTCGCGGCCGTCAGCGCGGACATCGCGTCGATGCACGAACGCCATGCCCGCTACCTCGCCGACGCGTCCGGCACCGCGACCGGCGCATGGGCCCTCGTGGACATGGCCGGCAACAGCCGCGTCGGTTTCTGGCCGCTGTTCGTCGGCGACCACCGCTTCGTTCTCGCCCTCGGCGGCCTGCCCGCCCTGAATCACCCCGCACTGGTCGAGATGGTCTGGTCGCTCGTTGCCCGCTACGGCGGCAAGTAGCACGACCGGCACCAGGCCCACCCGAAAGGAACTTCGATGAGAGACGACCAACTGATCACGATCCTGTCCCAGCTGAACTCGACCTCGGCCGACATCCAGGCCTCGGCCGTGATCTCGATCGACGGCTTGATGATGGCGTCGCTGCTCCCCGCGGGCCTGGACCAGGACCGGATGGGCGCAATGAGCGCCGCACTGCTGTCGCTGGGCGCGCGAGTGGCACGCGAGCTGGAACGCGGCACCTTGGAACAGGTGCTGGTCAAGGGCGACAACGGCTATGTGCTGATGATGCAGGCCGGCCAGGACGCGGTACTCACCGTGTTGGCATCCACCCAGGCGAAGTTGGGCCTGATCTTTCTCGACGCCAAGCGTGCTGCGGCCGCCATGGCACAGGCATTGTGATGGGACGGCCCGTGGAACTGCATTCGATGGTGGACAGCATCCTGAGGAGCTTGGTGCCGTCGGCGCTACCGCGTCCGGAAGATCACGAGACGCTCGCCCGCAACCGCGCCTGGCTGCTGGGCCTGGAGGACGAGCTGGTCGCACTGTTCTACGACACGTTGTACGACTACCCCGTGACCGCGACGGTGTTCGTCGACGGCGAACGGCCGGACCGCGAACAGACCCTGCGCGGCTGGTGGCAGCGGACGGTCGGCGCCCCCATCGACATGGAGTACTTCCGCTGGATGGCGTTCGTCGGCATCGTCCACATCAAGCGTGGCGTCACCAACCCGATGATGCTGTCGATGCTGCAGGTCGTCAGCGAGCACGTCGTCGACCAGGCGCGCACCGCGCTGGGCGAGACAGAGGCCACCCGCTTGCAGCAGGCCTTCGCACGCGTCAGCACGACGGTCGGTTCGATCATCTCGGAGGCGTACACGACGGGCTACGTCGGCGCGCTGGAGGACCTGGCAGGTCTGGACCCGAAGCTGACCGCGCGCATGCTGGCCATGGAAGTGAAGCGCATCGAGCAAGAGGGCCGCGCCCAGCTCGGCTGATCGCCCTGGCTTCGAGCGGCGCTGAGCCGTTCGTCACACTTGCCAGAGCAGTGACCTAGGTCCCTTTGAAGATACCCCCAGGGGTAGGAGACTCTCCCTCATGCGCTGTCCGTCCCGCCGCACTGTCGCGGCCGTCGCCCGTCACGCACTGTTCGTCACCACCACACTCGCCGCATCCGTCGGGCTGTTCTCCGCCTGCTCGCAGGACTCCAGCAGTTCCGCCGGCAACGGCGGCGGCGTGTTCGTGCCCAGCGGCCCGCCTGGGGAGGCGATCTACCTCCGGTCCTGCGCACGCTGCCACGGCAACGACCGGATCGGTGACGGCACGGCGCCCGCGCTGGATGCCACGCGAGTGGCCAGCCTCGGCGACGAGCCGATGCGCTTCACCATTGCGTACGGAAAAGGCCAAATGCCAGGCTTCGGGGGGCTCACGCCCACCGAAGTGGACGACTTGATCAACTACCTGAGGAACTTCTGATGACCGGCTCACTCGGCGGCCTGCCCGCCCACCCACTGCTCGTCCACATCCCCGTGGTGCTGCTGCCGTTGGCGGCGATCCTCGCGATCGTGATGCTGTTCCGGCCGGCTTGGTTGCGCACCTTCGGCTGGTTCGTCGTCGGCCTGTCCGGCATCGGCTTCCTCGGCGCCATCTTCGCGGCCAGCACCGGCGAAGAACTCGAAGACACCCGCCGCGCTGCCGGCGAGACGATCTCGGCCACCCTGCGCGACCACGCCGAGGAGGGCGACGCCGTCCAGCTCTACGCCGGCATCTTCTTCGTCCTCATGCTGGCGTGGGTGCTGTTCGCCTGGTGGCGCCGTCGCGCCGGCGAGGAGCGCGCCACTGCCGTGGCACGCAAGCCGAAGGTGGTCGCGACCGTGTTGGCGTCGCTGGCGATCCTGGCCGGGGCAATGACCACCGTCTCCGTGACCATCACCGGGCACAACGGCGCGAAGAGCGTGTGGGAGGGCGACAAGTAGCGCAGGTCAGGCGCAGAGCGCGTCGCCCGGGAGGGCGCCGACGACCGCCACCTGGTACACGACGTCGCCTTCCTTGAAGAACGTCAGCTGCGTGGCCGTGGTGAACAGGTCGCCGACCTTGCTCTGAGCGATCGTGGCGCACTGCGCCGCGTCGGCGAGCTGCAACCCGGTGGTGGCCGGCCAGTCGGTGATCGTGGGCGATGGGTCGGTCCACTGCGTCGGATCGACGGGCGTGGCCTGCAGACGGTAGGTGTCGGCCAACCACTCCGTCGTGTCGCCGACATTGTCGGGACCGCCCACCTTCTTCAGGTCGCTCACCAGCAGGTTGACGAACGTGTTGAGGTTCTCGCGAGCGGGCGTGCTCTTGTGGCCATCGGAGAGCTCGAACCCCAGTGCGTTGGCGCGGTGCTCATAGGTCTTGCCGTTGACGGTGATCGTGACGACCGTGTCCGGTACGTCGGCGATGGCGAAGTCGGGCGGCATCGCGTAGTCCGGCGCCGGGCCCAACAGACCGGCGTCGTCGGCCAGCTTCAGTACTTTCTCGATGCCCAGCTTGCTGATGCTCTGCACGAACAGGGGCGACATCAGCGGACCGGGGTACTGCTCGGTCATGATGCCGGGCGTGAACGCCTTGCCGTCGCCGCTGATGAGGAGCGTGGGCAGCGCCACGAAGTTCGTACCAGGGGCGACGAACCCGCCCTCCGACGCAATCCGCAGGACGACCTCATCCTTCACCTCGGGGAACGAGTACTTGCTGCCGGTCTTGGCGGAGTCGCCGCAGGCGGCGACGAGGGCGGCGAGCGCCGGGGTACCGGCGAGGGCGACGAGGAAGGTACGGCGGTTCATGGCCGTTTCGACGTCCGCACGGCCGAGGTGGTTCCCGAGAGCAGTTGCCGTCCCTGGAGCTCGACGACCGCCTCGTACAGCGCGCCGGGCGAGTCGACGACATTGTGCAGGTGACCGAACAGCTCCAGGCTGATCGCGCCCATGACGTTGGCCCAGGCGACCATGCCGTGCATCAGCATCCCGTCGCTCGCCGGCACCTCGAACTTCTCACGGAAGATCGCGTAGTCGTGGCGGAGCGCCGCCGGCACCTTCGCCGGCTGCGAGTGGCCGGCGGCTTCCATCTCCACGAGGAGCGCGATCAGCACGACGAGGTAACGACTGGCCGGGCCGATCGTGTCGGGCGGGGCCGCGTAACCGGGCACCGGGGTGCCGAAGATGAGGCTGTACTCCGCGGGGTTGGCAACCGCCCACTCGCGCAACGCGCCACACGTGGCCCGCCAACGAGCCAAGAAGTCGCTGCGCCGCCGGACGGCCGCGTCGGCCTGCTCGACGGCCTCGCCGACACGTTCGTAGGAGTCGATGATCAACCGGGTGAGCAACTCGTCGCGGCTGCCGAAGTAGCGGTAGATCGCGGAGCTGACCATGCCCAGGTCGCGAGCGATGGCACGCAGCGACAGGTTTGCCGCGCCCTCCTGCTCGATCTGTCGACGGGCAAGACGAACGATCTCGCCGGTCAGCTCGGCGCGTGCACGTTCGCGAATGCCTGCCATGCGGCCACTGTAGCGGATGTCACGTCAATTCGAGAGCAGTGCTCTTGCTTTTGTCGAACATTGTCGGCAAAGTGAGAGCACCGCTCACATTCGTGAGCATTGCTCGTCAAGGAGAACAGTCATGCAACATCACGTCGTCGTCGGTGCCGGCCCCGTCGGGTCCGGGGTGGCCACCCTGCTGGCCCAGCGCGGCACACCCGTCACCGTGATCACGCGCAGCGGCAGCGGACCGGACCACCCGCTGGTCACCAAACTGCAGGGCGACGCCGCCGACGCCGAACTGCTGGCCCGCGTCGCCACGGGCGCAGCTGCGATCCACAACTGCGCGAACCCGCCGTACCACCGCTGGGCAACGGACTGGCCGCCGATCCACCGTGCGCTGATGACCGCAGCAGAGCGCACCGGCGCGGTGCTCGTGATGATGGACAACCTCTACGCGTTCGGGCCGGGCGGCACGATGCCCATGCGCGAGGGCGACGCGATGAAGGCCACGGGTACCAAGGGCGCGATGCGCGCCACGATGGCGCGTGAACTGCTGGCGGCACACGCGGCGGGTCGACTGCGCGCAACCCTCGCCCGGGCCAGCGACTTCTACGGCCCGCAGGTGATCGGCTCCGCGTTCGGCGACCGCGTGGTGCCGCGTGTGCTGGCGGGCAAGAAGGTCAGCATGCTCGGCGCGATCGACGTGCCACACAGCGTCAGCTACATGCCGGACGTGGCGCGCACGCTGGTCGCGATCGCGGACGACGAGCGGGCCTGGGGCAAGCCCTGGCACGTGCCCAATGCTCCGGCCACCACACAGCGCGAGACGGTCGACGCATTCGCCGCCGCAGCCGGCACGACCGCCAAGGTGGGTGCGGTGCCGCACCTCGCCCTGTCCGCGCTGGGCCTGTTCGTGCCGATGATGCGTGAACTGAAGGAGACCTGGTACCAGTTCGCCGACCCGTGGGTGACCGACAGCGCGCTCACCGAGCAGACGTTCGGGCTGACTGCGACACCGCTGGCCGACGGTGCCGCCGCCACCGTCGCCTGGTGGAGGGCGAAGGGGGCCGGCAAGTGACCGCGCTCAAGTCGACCGCGCTCGCCATGACCCCGAGCCACGCTGCCGTGCCGGATCAGCGGACGATGGTGCAGCTCCTGCGTCGCAACGCCACCGTCTTCCAGGCGGCGTTCGCCACGCTGTGGGCCGCCCGCTTCACCCTCGCCGTCGGGGCGCCCGAGGTGATCGTCACCGTCGCCGTGGCAGCGTTCGTGGCGGTTCGCGTTGCCGTTCGCGCCACGCATGGGCTGCGGGCGCGCGAGACGTTCCGCACGCCCGCCGGACGCCGGTTCCTGCGTCCCGTCACGTGGCTGACGGTCGCCCAACTGGCGGCCAGCGTCGTGCTGCCGATCGTGGCCGGCCTCGTGGGTGCCGAGCGATGGGCCGTGCCGCTCGTGGGCGTCACCATCGGCGTCTTCCTCGTCGGCTTCGCCCGGTCGCTGCAGGTCGCACCGGTCGCGTGGGTCGGCGCTGCAGCGACGGCCGTGCCGCTGGGGCTGCCGCTGCTGTGCACCGGAACGGCCCTGCTCGCGTGGACAGCGGTGTCGATGATGCTGGCGTTGCTCACGTCCACCTGGCTGTGCGCCGTCGCCACTCGACGGTCCTGACCAGCGGCACACCTGCACGGGGCCCCGCTGACGGCGTGCGACAATCGCGCCTCGTGAGCACCACCGAGCCCTCGGCCGACGACGAAGCCGCCCGCGTCGACGCATTGCGCGACCACCTCGCCGCCCACAACGGCATCGTCGGGCTCGAGGTGTTGCAGCCACACGAGGTGGAGCGGGCGGTGCGACTGTTTCGCCGTGACGGTTTCGTGGTGGTTCGTGACGCACTCGACGCGGATCAGCTCGAGACGCTGCGGGCCGGCGTCGCCGAGGCCGTCGACGGCATCCTCGCGTTGAATCCCACCCGCAGCGGGAACCGGGGTTCGCACCGGTATTCGTTCGGCGGGTCCAGCATGACGCGGAGCATGCTGCATCGACCCGAATGGCAGATGCTGGTCGACCTGCCCACGGTCACGCCGATCCTGCAGGCGATCTTCCAGTCCGACGACTACATCGTCCGCGCAGCCAGCGGAGACTTCTGCCTGCCTGGAGCCGTCGGGTACCAGCCGCTGCACAGCGACATGCGCGACTTCGTCGATGCCGCGACCACTCCGTACAGCTCGTTCCGCGATCCGCTCGGCCAGTTCTCGATACGGGACCTTCCCTGCCCGTACGTGTGCGTCAACTTCATGCCCATCGACATGACCCGGCTGAACGGACCGACGCGACAGATCCCCGGCACCCAACACTCCCGGGAACCGATCCCGCGGTTGCGCGACGAGCCCGACTGGATGCGCCTGAGCACCGTCTGCCCGGCACCGGCGGGTGCGGTCCAGATCCGCGACGTGCGCGCCTGGCACGGTGGCACACCGAACCTGTCCGACGAGCTTCGGGCCATCCCCAACGTCGAGTACTACGCACCATGGTTCCGCGAGCCGATGGTGCCCGGCATCACCCGCGCCGACCACCGCCGTCTCTCCGACCACGCCCAACGCATCACACGCCACCTCGTCGCCGACTCCGCCGACGGGTTGACCACCGGCTTCACGATGGAGCCGCCGCGCTGACCGCGACGAAGGGCGGCCACCGACCGGGAACCGTTCACCTGTCGCCTACCGTCGAAAGCGCATGATGGGACGACGGGTGAGACGAACGATGATGGCTGCCGCGGCTGCCGTACTGCTGGGCGCGTGCGGGTCGGCGACTCGTGCGGCGACGGACACAGCCGGCGACAGCACGGACAACCGGACGACCGACAGCCTGCCCGGCCTCGACGAAGGAGTGATGATGCCGACCGACGGTTCACCGGTGGTGCAACTTCGAGTGCAAGGGCAGTTCCCGATCGTGCAGCCGTTCCTGCAGACCGGCTGGACCGCCATCTACGCCGACGGCACCGTGCTGCTGCCCTCGCGGGCGAACGCGTTCGCGCAGCCGCAGGTGTGGCCGTACGACGTGGGGCACGTCGACAAGGCCGACATCGGCGCGCTGCTGATGCACGCGAAGGCCTATGGGCTGTTGGAGCCGCCGACCGCGACACCGTCTCAGCCGACGCCGCCAACCGACGTGGCCGACGCTCCGATGACCACACTCGTCTTGTCGAGCGACACCGACTCGGTCACGCACACGGCCATCGGGCTCGGCCAGGGCGCCGACCCGACCGACACCTACCGCAAGGTGCTGATGAAGGTCGTCGGCGAGATCTCCGACCTGGTGAACACGTCCGTGATGCCGACGGACGGCTCGTCCGGTCCATCAGCGTTCTACGAGCCGACCGAACTCGACGTGATTGCGGTCGACGTGACCGAGGTCGACACCGGGAACGGCACACCCACCGTGATCGAGTGGGGCGGCGCTGCCGACCTGTCGGCGTGGACCTCGTGCACCACGATCGATGATCCCGCGGACGTGTCGTTCCTGGTCGGCCAGCTGGCCGGACCGAAGTTCCAACAGGGCGACCGCCTGTACCGCATCGCCTCACGCGTCCACCCGCCCGGCACCAGCTGCGACTGACAGCAGCGCAACCGGCGCCGCTGTCGACGCCAGTGTGATCGCCGGCCCGTTGCCGACACCGTGCAGCGGCCCCGCCCCGGGCTGCTCCACAGTTGTGCCGCACAACTGTGGTTCCACAGATCGATACGTACGGTTCTGTGGCACCACGGTTGCGGCCTCAATCATCGAAATCCGGCTGTGGTCGGCCCGGCACACGCGACAGACTCGGCGGATGGATGGCTTCGCCCCACGGCACAGCTTCGGACCCGAGGTCGCCGCGCGCTACGACCACCACCCGCGCGGCGACGAGCAGGCCGCGGCCGAGTTCCTCGCCGCACGCGCAACCGGCGGGCGGGCACTCGAGTTCGCGATCGGCACCGGCCGCATCGCGTTGCCGCTGGCGGCGCGCGGGGTCACGGTCGACGGCATCGAACTGTCCGCGGACATGGTCCAGCAGCTCCGCGCTCGGCCGGGTGGCGCGGGGCTGCGAGTCGAACAGGGCGACATGACGACCGTCGACATGGGCGGCCGCTACTCGCTCGTGTACCTGGTCTACAACACGATCTTCAACCTGCTCACCGAGGACGACCAGGTCCGCTGCTTCGAGAACGCTGCCCGGCACCTCGGCCCGAGCGGCGTGTTCGTGGTCGAGGCAGCGCTACCGCACGCGTGGCTGCAGCCGGGCAGCGCGGACTATGTGCACACCGAGTTCGTGGGGCTGCAGGCGGTCGGCTTCGACGTGGCCCAATACGACCCCGTGACACAACTGCTGTCGGAGAACCATGTCCACATCACGCCCGAGGGCGTGCGCTTCAACCCGATCCTGTGCCGGCTGATCACGCCCGGCGAGATGGATTTGATGGCCCGCATCGCCGGACTGCAACTGGTCGAACGGTACGGCACATGGCGGTGCGAGCCCTACGGAGCGACGAGCAACCTGCACGTCTCGGTGTACGCGCGCCGAGGCGACTGACCGCGACACCGATCAGACTCGGCGGGCGATGAACACGAACTCGCAGCCTGGACGGTCCGGGTCATCGGCCGGCCGCCGTGAACATTCCGTCCAAGCCATTCGTGGCCGACTTCACACAGCGTTCACACTTGGGCAACGGCGTTGAAACCGCTGTTGGGCAGCATGTTGCCGCCCCTTCCAATCTCTCAAAGGAACACCGTGGCTTACCAAGCTGAATACATCTGGCTCGACGGCACTGAGCCGACCCCCATGCTCCGCTCGAAGACCAAGATCCTGGCCGACGGCAAGACCCCGCCGATCTGGGGCTTCGACGGTTCGTCCACCAACCAGGCCACGGGCGACAAGAGCGACTGCATGCTCACCCCGGTCTTCACCTGCCCGGACCCGATCCGTGGCGGCAACAACGTGCTCGTGCTCTGCGAGGTCGACAACGCCAAGGACGGCAAGCCGCACCCGACCAACACCCGCGCCGCCTGCGTGAAGGCTGCCAAGAAGTTCGCCAAGCACGAGATGATCTTCGGCATCGAGCAGGAGTACACGTTCCTCAAGCTCGACGGCACCCCGCTCGGCTTCCCCGCCGGCGGCTTCCCCGCCCCGCAGGGCCCGTACTACTGCGGCGTCGGCGCCGGTCGCGTTGCCGCCCGTGAGATCATCGAGGAGCACACGCAGGCGTGCATCGATGCCGGCCTGATGATCGAAGGCACGAACGCCGAAGTCATGCCCGGCCAGTGGGAGTTCCAGATCGGCGCCGCCGACGCGCTGACCGTCAGCGACCACCTGACCGTCGGCCGCTGGCTGCTGCACCGCATCGCGGAGGATTACGACGTGGTCGTGTCGTTCGCCGCCAAGCCGCAGAAGGGCGACTGGAACGGCGCCGGTGCGCACACCAACTTCTCGACGAAGGCCATGCGCGAAGACACCGACATGAAGGCCATCGAGGCCGCCTGCAAGGCGATCGGCAAGAAGATCGACCTGCACGTGAAGAACTACGGCCACGACATCGAGAGCCGCCTGACCGGCGCCCACGAGACCGCCCCGTACAACGTGTTCAGCTACGGCGTCTCCAACCGTGGCGCCTCGATCCGCATCCCGTGGCAGGTCGAGCGCGACGGCAAGGGCTACGCCGAGGACCGTCGCCCGAACGCCAACTGCGACCCGTACACGGTCACCCGTCTGATCATCGAGACCGTCTGCAGCGCAGCCGGCTGACGATCACGATCTGACGATCCTTCGAAGGGTCGGTCGCACGGCTTCGGCCGGCGACCGGCCCTTCGCCGTTTTCGGCGGCCGACCGAAGCCACAGGTCAATTCTCCGTCATGTCTGCCGACGCTGAGCGTCTACTTCCTGACACGTTCGGTAGAACTGTCAGGAACGTTGTGACCCGCGGGAGGGCCCGATGACACTCACATTTCGCAGGCTGTTGCCCTTGCTTGCCGTCGCCTCCGCGTCGGTCGCAATTGCCGCGCCCACCGCGCACGCGACCACCATCGTGCCCAACCCGAGCAGCTTCTTCGTCGAGGGCGAATCCGGCGACACACTCGTCGGCTCGCAACACGCCAGCTTCGTGTCGCCCGTGCTCACCGGCACCGCCGCCGGCGTGACCGTCATCATCGCCGAGATGGGCCACACGTGGACGCTGGAACTGCAGCCCGCGAGCGGCGGCACACTCGCGGCCGGCACGTACACGGACGTGATGAAGGCCGGCACCCAGACCGACACCCACCCCGGCCTCGGCCTCGCCGGCGACAACAAGAGCTGCACCACGATCACCGGCCAGTTCATCGTCGACCAGATCGCCTTCAACGGCACCGGCAACGCGACCACGCTGGTCGCTCGCTGGGAGGTCCACTGCAACGGCGCCGTCGCCGCCAGCTTCGGCGGCGTCAGCATCAACGGCAGCGTCGCCTACCGGAACCGGCTGCTCGCGCCGCGCACGCTGACGTTCCCGGCGCAGGCCATCGGCACCACGTCCACCGCGATGACGACCACGATCACGAACGGCGGCCCGTCGCCGCTGCACGTCACCTCCGCCGCGCTGACCGACACCGACGCCGGCGAGTTCACGATCACCGACGACCCCTGCAGCGGTACCGACATCGCGTCAGGCGGCACGTGCACGATCAGCGTCGCGTACTCGCCGGTCACCGATCTTGGACCGGACGCTGCCCGGCTGACGATCCTCGACGACGTCGCGCCCACCGGTGAGGACATCGTCCTGAAGGGCACCGCCGTGCCGTCACACCGCGCGATGTTCCTGGAGGGCGAGATCGGCGACATCCCGGTCAGCGCACAGCACCTGTCGTTCACCGCACCCACCGTCGACGGCACCACCGCCGCGATCGTCATCAAGGGCATCGAGAACGGCCACAACTACACGATCGAACTCAGCCCGGCGGGAGGGCAGACGCTGGCCGTCGGCGCCTATGAGGATGCGCAGCTCAACGGCAGCCAAACCGGCACCCACCCGGGTCTGAGCGTGCACGGCGACGGCCACGCATGCACCACGGTCAGCGGGCGGTTCGTGATCGAGGAGCTGACGTTCGGAGCCAACGGTCTGGTCCGCAGAATGGCTGCGCACTGGGAGCAGCACTGCGAAGGGTTCGAGGCCGCCAGCTTCGGTGCGCTCGACTACGACGCGACCACGCCGTACCGCGACCGCACGATCTCCCCGAGCACGCTCGCGTTCGGCGCGGCAGCCGGAGGCAGCACCACCGCCGCACAGACCGTCACGGTCACCAACAACGGTCCGGCCGCGTTGCACCTTGCATCCGCCGCACTCACCGGCCCGAACGCGACCGAGTTCACGATCACCGCGAACACGTGCGCGGGGGCGACTGTCCCTTCGCCCGGCACCTGCGCTGTCAGCGTGGCCTACTCACCGATCACCGCGGCCGGCAGCCACACGGCCCGGCTGACGTTCGTGGACGACGTCGCCCAGGCCGTCGGCATCGGCAGCGGCGAGGACGTGGTGCTCACCGGCAACGCCAGCAACTCCCCCGGCGCCGGCGAGTTCACCGGCGTCACCCCGGCCCGCATCGTCGACACCCGCAACGCGATCGGTGTACCGAAGGCGCCGCTGCAGGCCGCCACGCCGATCGACCTGAAGGTCACCGGAGTCGGCGGCGTGCCCGCCACGGGCGTGGCCGCCGTCGTCGTCAACGTGACCGCCACCAACGCCTCCCTTCCAGGCGGGTTCATCACGCTGTGGCCGACCGGTACGTCGATGCCAGTCGTGTCCAACCTCAACCCAGTGCCCGGCCGGCCGGTACCGAACATGGCGACCGTGCCCGTCGGGCTGGGCGGCAACATCAGCGCGTTCAGCAAGCTGGGCACCGTCGACCTGATCGTCGATGTCGTCGGCTACTACTCGAACCTCGCCGGCCCGACCGGCGCCCGCTTCCACCCCGTCGACCCGAAGCGCCTGGTCGACACTCGCAACGGCACCGGGCCCGTCATCAAGGCCGCGCTCGCCCCTGGCGGCAGCCTGCGGTTCAACGTCAACGGCAAGGGCGGGCTGCCCGCCACGGGCATGACGGCGATCGTGCTGAACGTGACCGCGGTGAAGCCCAGCGCCGCCGGCTACCTCACGGTCTTCCCCGGCGACGCCGCCCGGCCGACGGCGTCGAACCTGAACTTCGTCGCCGGCGGCACCGTGCCCAACCTGGTGACCGTGCGGGTGCCGGCGAGCGGCATCGTCGAGTTCTACAACTCCGCCGGGTACACCAACGTGCTGGCCGATGTCGTCGGCTACTACTCCGTGCCGGCCAGCCACACCGGCGACACGGGCCGCTTCGTCCCTGTCATGCCCAAACGCGCCTGGGACACCCGCACCGACAACTCCGCCCTGTTCGCCCACGACAAGGCCTCGTTCCCGATCGCCGGGTACGACGGCATCGCGCTCACCGCCACCGCCGTGGTCGCCAACGTGACCGCCGTCCGCCCGACCAGTGCCGGCTACCTGACCGCCTTCCCCGACGATCTGTGCAGCATCCCCACCGTGTCCAGCCTGAACTTCGCGGCCAACCAGACGGTGCCCAACATGGTCATCTCACGGCTGTCGCCGGTCAGCGCCTGCTCGCAGGGCGCCGGCTACCTGGCGATCTACAACGACGCCGGCGACACCCACGTCCTGATCGACGTCGTCGGCTACTTCATGGCGTAGACGCGCCGGTAGGTTGCGGAGATGACGAAGGGCTCGGCTTCCAAGAGATGGGTGCTTCCGTTCGCGGCGCTGATGGCGACGGTCATCGGCGTCGTTCCTACTGGTGGCGCCACGACAGCGTGGGCCGCTGTTCCGTCCGTCATGTATCTGGAGGGCGAGGCAGGGGGCAGTCTCGGTGAGATCTCGCTGATGCTCTCGTACCCCACGTTCACCGCCACATCCACAGATGTGACCGTCGACAGCGTGAGTGGCTTCGGCGAGTTCAAGGTTGAGTTCGCTGCTCCTGCCGCCCAAGTGCTGGCCACTGGAACATTCGACAACGTCGGCGCTGTCGCCTCACGGTCACTCGGCCAATTCGGGCTCTCCGTGACCCGCAACGGCATCACTTGTGCGAACAGCACCGGGCACGTGACGCTCACTGACATCTCGTACGACAAGTTCGGGCTCCAGTCCTTCCAAGCCCGCTTCGAGTATCACTGCGCCGGAGAGGCCGCAGCCGTCTTCGGCGTGGTGACGCATAACAGCAATGTGCCGTACCGCATCGGCTCCATCGGCCCTCCTTCCGATTTCGGCGTCGTCGAGACCGGTACCGAACCCACCAACTCGATGGTGTACGTGGGGAACGCTGGCCCGGCAGACCTGCACATCCTCAACGTCACCATCACCGGTCCGAACGCCGATCGATTCGGCCTGGTCGGCGGTGGGTGCATCGGCGCGGTTGTCACCAGTAACAACCACTGCATCATTCTCGTCAGATACCGACCGGGCCTGGGGGAGCACGACGACGTCGCCGCGATCACCGTGTTCGATGACGATTCGTTGCGCGACCACCCGTCCGAGGGTGTGACCTTTCCACTGCACGGAGCGTCGACCACCTCGGCGGACTCGCCGTACGGTGAGTTCCACGCGATCACGCCGGCACGGATCCTCGATACTCGACACGGAATTGGGCACGCACTTGAGCCGTTGTACGGCGGGCTGGCCAACGTCGTCACGGTGGCGGGGGTCGGCGGGGTGCCTGCCAGTGAGGTCACCGCTGTCGTCCTCAACGCGACCGCAGTGAATGGCGGCGTCGGAACGTTCATCACCATCTGGCCGGCGGGGCTACGACCTGCCGTCTCCACGCTCAACCCGGCCGCGCATCAAACGGTCGCCAACATGGTGGTGGTTCCCCTCAGCCAGGAGGGCGAGATCCACACCTACACCGACGTGGGCGCGACCGATCTCATCCTCGATGTCGTCGGCTACTACTCCGGGCACGACGGGCAGGCGGGCTCGCGCTTCCATGCCGTCACACCGTTCCGAGCCGTGGACACACGGGACGGTACCGGTGGGGTCCCCGCCACCGCGATCGCACCGGGCGGGACATTCGCCTACAACCTCAATGGTGCGGGCGGGAGGTTGCCCGCCACCGGCATGACAGCGGTGGTGCTGAACGTGACCGCTGTTCGACCGACTGGAACGGGGTACCTCACGGTCTACCCCGGCGACGTCGTCAAACCGTTGGCTTCCAGCCTCAACTTCACGCCGGGCGCCACTGTTCCGAACTTGGTGACCATTCGGGTGCCGGCCTCGGGTGTCGTTCAATTCTTCAACTCCAACGGAAGAACTCACCTCTTGCTCGATGTGGTCGGTTACTACGACGACGTCCGGCTTGGCAACACTGGCCGGTTCGTTCCACTCGCGCCGGCACGGCGCTGGGACACCCGAAGCTCCGCCCCACTGTCGTCCGGGGCCACGGCCTCAGTTCCGTTCGCCGGACACGACGGCGTCACCGCCGAAGCACAGGCGGTTGCACTCAACATCACCGCCGTGCGCCCAACGAAGGGTGGATTCCTGACGGTGTATCCCTCCGATCTCTGTGCCACCCCAACGGTGTCCAACGTCAATTTCTCGAGCGGGCAGACGGTGCCGAACATGGTGATCAGCAGGCTCTCCACCGCCGGGCCGTGCGGTCCGGGCGCGGGTTCGCTCTCCGTCTTCAACTCGTCGGGCAGCACGCATTCGCTCATCGACATCGCCGGCTACTTCGCCTGACCGCCCGCCCGCGTTTCACACGCCGTTCACAGACCGACCGGCGACACAACCGCAGGCAGGTGGCACACTGACAGCGTCCCTTGAGCCCCTGAGGGAGCCACCAATGCTCGACCAACAACGCGACTATGTGCTGCGCACTGTCGAAGAACGCGGCGTCCGCCTGATCCGGCTGTGGTTCACCGACGTCCTCGGCAACCTGAAGAGCTTCGCGATCAGTCCCGCGGAGCTGGAGAACGCGCTCGAGGACGGCATGACGTTCGACGGCTCGGCCATCGACGGCTTCAGTCGCGTGCAGGAGGCCGACGTGCTGGCCATGCCCGACGCGAACACCTTCGAGGTGCTGCCGTGGGGCGACCCGAAGTCGGTCGAGGCTCGCGTGTTCTGCGACATCCACCACCTCGACGGCTCACCGTTCGAAGGCGACCCGCGGCAGGTGCTGCGCCGCAACCTGCGCGCAGCCCACGAGAAGGGGTTCACGTTCTACGTCGCCCCCGACATCGAGTTCTTCTACTTCGCCCCGCCGGAGAAGGGCCAGGCGCCCACCCCGCTGGACGAAGGCG
>Ga0209023_10004627_pt1 | contig 15540 bp, 10 predicted proteins | sample LakOneMetagenome_FD_187468 | JGI IMG/M metagenome (GOLD analysis project Ga0209023, IMG submission 187468) | Freshwater and sediment microbial communities from Lake Erie, Canada (SPAdes) (version 2) | ecosystem: Environmental > Aquatic > Freshwater > Lentic | place: Lake Erie, Canada... | reverse complement strand
CGAGTTCGAAGCGCAGCGCGTTCGGGAAACATTCCCGTTCGTCGCCGGAGTTCGGTTCGCCATCCACGATGAAGGCGTAGATCCGATCGCCGCGTCCGCTGCGCTTGAACGCCAGCACTTCCGAGTCGACGAAGGGCGAACGCGCCGCCTCGGGCGAGCACACGACGACCAGCGCCTCGGATTGGGCCAGCGCCTCTTCGATCTGCGGCGCGAGCTGGCCCGCGCTGGAGAGGTCTTCCCGGTCGCGGAAAATCGGGGTCAACCGTTCGAGCAGCGGACCGTGCACGCCCTGGCCGCCGCGCAGGCGCAAGGGCAGGCGGTAGGACTCCAGGCTGCGATGCAGCCAGCGGCCCCAACGTCCGTCGGCATGGCTGTAGCTGATGAAGGCGCGATAACGCAGACCACACCCCCGGGGGAGAGCCGACCCGCCATCTAGGTGAGAACGCGGGCAGCGCGGTCAGCCGGACAGGACGGAGGTCTCGATCGGCCGTTCGCGGTGCAGCAGGATCCATTCGGCGTGCTCCTCCAGGCAGGCATTGCCCAGTGCGCGCAGCAGGTAGCGCGATTCCGCCGGGTCCCGGGCCAGGTCCAGCCGCGCCCGGCAGCTGCCGAACAGCCGGCTCATGAAGCGGAACTGCTTGATGAGTTCCTTGTCGGCGTTCTTGTAGGAGAAGGCTTCGCGGATGCCGGCCAGCAGCGGCAGCAGGCCCATGGCCACGAGCAGCTGCGCCTGCGCGGCGGCGCCCATCCGGCTCCCGCCCAGCAAGAGGGTGATGGCGCCGAGAATGCCGCCGGACAGGGCCATTTCCCCCATGAGCGTCGTGGTCTTGTACGCCTGTTCGCGACGGCGAGTCCCTTCGTCGAAGTAGGCCAGTTGCCCGCCGCCCGGGGCGGAACCGCGTTGCCCGACCCAGGCATCGATCACCCATTGCAGCCAGCGTTCGTCGGCGCGGAAGGCCTCGTCGTGGGGCAATCCGGTGCTGCGCATCGCATGCCGGATCCAGCTGAGGTCGACATCCTGCTTCTGCAGGAAACTGTCGTAACCCAGGCTGTCGTTCGGCGGCGGTTCCACCCCGGCCAATCGCCAGTACAACTGCACGCGCAGGCCTTCGGCCAGGCCGCGGTAGTCCAGGTACTTGCGATGCCACCCCCGGCGCTTCCCCGCCCAGCGGATCGCCAGGCCAAGCGCGAACAGCAGCAGGAAGACCGCGATGTAGGCCCGGTTCGTGTCGAGGTCGGAATACAGGATGAAGGCGAGGCCCATCGCCGCCGCGAAGGTATGCGTCAGCAGCATGCTCGCGCGGACGCGACGCCGGAAGTGCGCGGCGAGCCAGTCGGCGGCACCGAACAACGCATCCAGTTCGCGCACTGCCGCCGGCGTCGTCGATGGCGTCGCGGGTGCGAGCAGGCGAACGGCATCGCGTTCGATCGCGGCGGCATGGCGCAGTACGTCGCGGTTGAAATCCTGCATCTGCCCGAACACGTGGTGGTATTGCTCCGGCATCGGCGATCCAGCGCCCAAGGCGCCATCCGCCGTCAGCCAGCGCGGTGCCCCGGGCTGGTCGGATGCATTGGCCGCATGCGCCAAACGGCGCGGGCAATGGATGTGGTAGACGAGGTCGCTTTCGTCGTCGGCGAGCAGGTTGGGCGCGGCGTCCGCGGCGCTGAAGCCGGGCATCGCATTGTTCAGGTGATAGCCGACCACTTGCGCGGTTCCGCCCGGGGCATCGCTGGGTTCGCCGTCCCACAGCGCCAGCAACACCTGGCAACGCGAAGACACGAACATCCCCAGTTGTGCGTACTGCCGGTTGCGCGCGGGTCCTCGCTCGCGCACTGCCGCGAGGGTGTTGCCGGGCGCCAGCGGCAACGTGCGCTGGTGCGTCCTCGCGAGCAGTTCGCGGAAATGCGCCAATGCACGCGCCTGGTGGAAATCGTGCTCGTATTCGGACTGCGGCAACGGCAGGGGCACGATGACCTCGATACCCAGCGCCAACGCCTCTTCGGCCGCGAGTTGGTCGCCGCCGCTGGCCAGTGCCGAGATCAGGCGCAGGGGGAGGGACGGGAACGCGCGCTGCAATCCCTCGAAGAAGTCCCGGCATTGCGTGCGCAGGCGCGGGATTTCCGCATCGACCACGTCGCGATGCGCGGTGACGCCGATATTGAGGTACAGCCGCGTTCCCGCGCCGCCGGTGGGGACATCGCCTTGCGCCATCGTCCTCGTTTCCCTGCGACCGTCGCGGCCCCTCGTTCCTGCAAACGCCATGTGGCGTTGCCATCGGCCGTTAAACCCGGCGCCGCCCGGGCGCATCCCAATGGCTATGCTGAGCGCCGTGGCCACCGCACCCGATCTTCCCTTCGTCGCCGTCCCGGTCGGCGAAGACCCCGACCACGCGCTGGCGCGCCGTGCCTGCGCCGGCGAGGTTGCGGCCTTCGAGGCCCTGTACCGGCGCCATGCCGGCCGCGTGCACGGCACGATCGCGCGCCTGCTCGGCGGCCGCAGCGGCCGTACCGAGGAACTCGCGCAGGACGCCTTCGTGCGCGCCTGGCAGGCGTTGCCGCGCTATCGCTTCGAAAGCGCGTTCTCGACCTGGCTGCACCGGGTCGCGGTGAACACCGCGTTGATGGCGCTGCGCGCGGCGCGCGCGCGGCCACGCGAAGACGAGGACGAACTGGCGATGGAACTCGCATCGACGCCGGATTCCGCCGGCCATGCGACCGCCTTGGCGATGGACCTCGAGCGCGTGGTCGCGACCCTGCCGCCGCGCGCGCGCGCGGTGCTGGTGCTGCACGACGTGGAAGGCTGGACGCACGAGGATATCGCCGCCGAACTCGGCATGGCGGTGGGCAGTTCGAAGGCACAGTTGCATCGCGCACGAGGACTGTTGCGCGCGAAGTTGGGAGCATGACGATGAACGACGATTTCGAACACGATTCCGACAAGCAGGAACTCGACGAACGCCTGCGCTGGCAGTTGCGCGCCCTGCGCACGGACGCACCACCGCAGCACGACCTGTGGCCGGGCATCGCCGCGCGCCTCGACACGCAGCGCCCGCGCGTCCCGCGTCGCCATGGCCGCGCCTGGCTCGCCGCCGCGGCCGCGGTGGTCATGGCGTTCGGCATCGGCTGGCGGTTGCGCCCGGTCGCGCATGCGCCCGCGACAGGCGCGTCGCTGGTGCAACAGGAAGCCGCGGCCATGACCCGCGACTACGACACGGCGATGCGGCGCCTGCGGGCATCCGCACCGGCCGCGATCCACGACCCCGTGCTGCGCGAACTCGACCGCAGCGCCGGCCTCATCCGCAATGCGCTGCAGAGGGATCCCGACGCCGGGTTCCTGCTGCAACGCCTGCGCCACACCTACGAGAAACGGCTCGCGCTGACCCAGCGCGCGCTGCTCGGTTGAACCGGAGAACATCCATGCCCCGACATTCGCAGTTGCACGCCGCCTGTTTCGCCACGCTCGCCTTCGTGGCCGCGGTGCCGGCGTTCGCCGCCACGCCCATCGACCAGACCCGTCCGCTCGACCCCAACGGCCAGGTCGAGATCGAAAACCTCAAGGGCCGCATCCAGGTGCGCGCCTGGAACCGCAACGAGGTCCGCGTCACCGGTTCGCTCGGCGCCGGCGTCGAAAAGCTCGTCGTCGAAGGCGGCGGCCGCCACCTGCTGGTGAAGGCGCAGTACCCGCGCCGGACCAACGACGGCATCGAACCGACCACGTTGCTGCTGCAGGTGCCGTTGCAGGCCTCGCTGGACATCGATTCGGTCGCCGCGGACATCGACATCGACGGCGTCGCGCCCGGCGATTTGCAGATCGACAGCGTCAGCGGCGACATCGTCGTCGCCGCCGCGCCGCAACGCGCGAGCATCGAGAGCGTCAGCGGCGACCAGCGCCTCACGCTCAATTCACCGCGAGTCGGCGTGGAAAGCGTCAGCGGCGATGTCGTTCTCAATGGTCGGCTGAAGGCGGAGGTTTCGGTCGAAACCACGTCCGGGGACATCCGCATCGACAGTCGCGGCGAAGCGTTGCGCAGCCTCAAGCTCAACAGCGTGTCCGGCAACGCCGATGCGCGAATCGCGCTCGCATCGGGCGGCGAAGTGCAGGCGGAAACCGTCAGCGGCGACGTGCGCCTGGTGCTGCCGCGCGCCTTGTCGGCGAGGGTCGAGGCGAGCAGTTTCAGCGGCGACCTGGATGCGCCCGGCGCGAAGGTGGACAAGCAGGAATTCGGCCCGGGTTCCAGCCTGGAACACCGTTACGGCGGCGGCGATGGCGAGATCCACATCGAGACTTTCTCCGGCGATGCCGAACTGGTGCTCGAATAAGGTTCCTCAGCGATCCTTGCGCGCCATCAGCACCACCAGAGGCAACGAAATCGCCGAAATCGCGGCCCCGCACCAGAACGTCGCGGCGGAGCCGTGCGCCTGCCACATCCAGCCCGCGAGCGCGCTCGCCACGAGCAATGCCGCGCCGGACACGAGGTTGAACGCACCGAACGCGGTGCCGCGGAATTCCGCCGGCGCGGTATCGGCGACGAGGCTGGCGAGGATGCCCTGGGTCAGTCCCATGTGCAGTCCCCACAGCGCGATGCCGGCGAACAGCAGTCCGATTCCGTTCGCATTCGCCAGCAGCACGTCCGCGAGCAGCAGCACCGCCATGCCCCAGGCCAGCACCCTGCGCCGCGGCATCGCGTCGGAAAGTTTTCCCGCCGGGTACGAACTCAGGGTATAGACCACGCTCATCACCATCAGCACCGCCGGGATCCAGGTCGCGGATACGCCGCGTTCCGACGCGCGCAATACGAGGAAGGCTTCGCTGAAGCGCGCCAGCCCGATCCAGCCGCCGAGTGCGGCCACGCGCCAGAACGCGGGGCCGAGGCTGTGCAGGCCTTCGCGCGTGAGCGGCAGGCGCCGCGGCTTGCGTGGTCCATCCGCCGGTTCCGGCACGCGCAACAGCAGCAACACCGAAACGATGCCGGGCAGGACCGCGAACCACAGCACCGTGCGGATGTCGTCGGCGAAATGCCACATCAGTGCGATCGCGAACATCGGGCCGAGCACTGCGCCGACCGTATCCAGCGATTGCCGCAGGCCGAATGCCGCGCCGCGGATCTCCGGCGCGACCAGGTCCCCGATCATGGCGTCGCGCGGGGCGCCACGGATGCCCTTGCCGAAACGGTCGACCAGCCGCGCGGTGGCGACCATCGCGATCGAGTTCGCGAGCGGAAACAGGGGTTTCGATGCGGCGGCGAGGCCGTAACCGAGCAGCACCAGCGGTTTGCGCTTGCCGATGGCGTCGCTGATGTAGCCGGAGAACACCTTCGTCACCAGCACCAGCGCCTCGGCCGCGCCTTCGATCAGGCCGATGGCCAGCGCGCTTGCGCCCAGCGTGCCGGCCAGCAGCAGCGGCAGCAGGCTGTGCACGATTTCCGAGCCCATGTCGGTGAACAGGCTGACCAGCCCCAGCGTCCATACCGTGCGCGGGATGCGCGGGCGATCCCTGGTCGATCCACTGCCGGTATCGGGGTTCATGCGCGACTCGCATTATGGCGACGGGCGATTGTCGCCGAAGCCGGCGTGATCCATTCGTGGTTCGACAGGCTCGCCACGAACGGTTGATGCTCAACCCGCCTTGCGCGGCGAAATCCACATCGCGATCCGCGCGCGGAACACGATGTCGCCGTCCGGATCGGACACGGCGACGTCGAACGGCAGCTCGTAGCCTTCGTCGGCCGCATGCGGCGCGAACCCGGGCGTGGCCGTCGCGCGCATCGTGCCGACCGCCTTCTTCAGGTAGCGCACGTCCATGCCCTTCGGGATCCAGCGCATGGCCGCCGGAATGCTTACCTCGCAGGCGAGGCCGCCGATGAATTCGGCGAGGTTGCACAGCGCGATCGCGTGCACGGTGCCGATGTGGTTGGTCACCGCCCGCCGATGCCGGATCCTGGCGACGCCACGGCCCGGTTCCAGCACTTCGATCCTTGGCGCGATGCTGGCGAAGTAGGGCGCCTTCCAGCACACCAGCTTCGAGAACAGCCAGCGGCCGACGGGCCAGCGCGAGAGTTTGCGGTAAGAGGCGAGAACCGGACCGGACATGATTTGGCTCTTCATCCCGGCTTTCGCCGGGACGACAACATCTATGCCACCGCGCGCGACGACTTTCGTTCGCCGGCGACGAGGTCGGCGTAGCCCGCGGAACGCAATTCCTCCGGATCGAAGTCGTCGACCGTGATCGCATCCAGCGTCAACGCGCGCAATTCCTCGAGCTGCTTGCGCTCGTCGGCGGTGATCCAGCCTTCGCGCACGCCTTCGTCGAGTTGCGCGTCGAATTCCAGTGCCTCGATGTCGCTGTTCTTCAACGCCTTGAGGAACTTGCGTTCCACCGGCTCGGCCAGCACGAACTTCGGCAGGTAGCTGACGATGCGCCCGCCCGGGTTGTGTTCGGCCGGGGTGGTGAACACGCCGGCGGCGAGGCGATCGCGCGCGTCGCAGGGCGTCATCAGCAGCGCCGCGACCTTGTGCCCGAGGCGGTCGCTCGGGGCCTGCGCGCGGCGACCGATGGGGAAGATCAGCAGCCACAACAGCCAGCCGACCGGGCGGATCGGGAAGTTGCGCAACGCGGTCGAGAGCGCGGTTTCGATCTTGTTGATCGCGTCGTGGAAGGCGTAGGCCAGCAGCGGCTGGTCGCCGGCCGGGCTGCCCTCGTCCTCGTGGCGCTTCAACATCGCGCTGGCGATGTAGAGCTGGCTGAGCACGTCGCCGAGCCGGCCCGACAGCGATTCCTTGAACTTCAACTTGCCGCCGAGCAGCAGCATGGAGGTATCGGCCATCACCGCCAGCGCGGCGGAATAGCGGTTGAGCTTGCGGAAATAGCGGCGGGTGTCGTCGTCGCCGGGCGCGGCGCCGATTTTCGACGCGGTCAGGCCGTACCACCAGCTGCGCACCGCGTTGCTGATCGCGAAACCGATGTGCCCGAACAGCGCGGTGTCGAACTGGTCGATGCGCTGCTTCGGATCCGGCAACTGCGCGGCCTTCATCTCCTTCATCACCCACGGGTGGCAGAGGATCGCGCCCTGGCCGAAGATCATCAGCGAGCGGGTCATGATGTTCGCGCCCTCGACCGTGATCGCGATTGGCGTCGATTGCCATGCGCGGCCGGCGAAATTGCGCGGGCCGAGGATGATGCCCTTGCCGCCGAGGATGTCCATGCAGTCCTTGGACACTTCCCGCCCCATCTGCGTGCAGTGGTATTTCGCGATCGTCGAGGGCACTGCCGGGTTTTCGCCGCGCGCCACCGCCGCGGCGGTGGCCTGCGACAGCGCGCTGATCGCGTAGGCGTTCGCGGCGATGCGCGCCAGCGGTTCCTCCACGCCTTCGAAGCGCCCGATCGACAGCCCGAACTGCTTGCGGATGCGCGCGTAACTGCCGACCGTGACCGCGCCCATCTTGCTGCCGCCGCTGGCGGTGGAGGGCAGGGTGATGGAACGCCCGATCGACAGGCATTCCATCAGCATGCGCCAGCCATGGCCGGCCATGTCGCGGCCGCCGACCAGCTGCGACAACGGAATGAAGAGGTCGCGGCCGTGGATCGGGCCGTTCTGGAACGGCGAATTCAGCGGGAAATGGCGACGGCCGATCTCCAGCCCCGGCGTGTCGCGCGGCACCAGCGCGAGCGAGATGCCGACGTCGCGCTTGTCGCCGATCAGCCTGTCCGGGTCGTACATCCGGAACGCGACGCCGATCAGCGATGCGACCGGCGCCAGGGTGATGTAGCGCTTGTTGAGCGTGAGCTTGAAGCCCAGTACTTCCTCGCCGTTCCACATGCCCTTGCAGACGATGCCGTAGTCGGGGATCGAGGTCGCGTCGGAACCGGCGAACGGGCCCGTCAGCGCGAAGCAGGGCACGTCGCGGCCGTCGGCGAGGCGCGGCAGGTAGTGGCGCTTCTGCTCGTCGGTGCCGTAGTGCATCAGCAATTCGGCCGGACCGAGCGAGTTGGGCACGCCAACGGTGGAGCTGACCACCGAGGAAATCGAAGCGATCTTCTGGATCACCTTGTGGTTGGCGAGCGCGGAAAACCCGAGCCCACCGTAGTCCTTCGGCACGATCATGCCGAAGAACTTGTTGCGCTTGAGGAATTCCCACATCTCCGGCGGCAGGTCGGCGCGGACGTGGGTGATCTCCCAGTCGTTCGTCATCGCGCACAGTTCTTCGCACGGGCCGTCGAGGAAGGCCTGTTCCTCGGCGGTGAGTTCCGGCTTGGGCAAGTCGAGCAGCTGCTTCCAGTCCGGTTTGCCAGAGAACAATTCGCCTTCGAACCCGACCGTCCCCGATTCCAGTGCGGTGCGTTCGGTGTCCGAAAGCGGCGGCAACAGCCTGGTGTAGAACTTCAGCAACGGCGGGGTGACGAGCGACTTCCGGATCGGCGCGACCAGCAATGGCAACGCGATCAGCGCAACGATGATCCCGGCGGCGATCGTCGCCGCATGGTTCGCGCCCAGCAGCCAGCAGCCGAGCAGCAGCAAGGCGGTGACTGCGGCCCAGGTCGCGAGGCGCAACCGGTGGTAGGCGGCGAATGCCCCTGCAAGGAGGAAAACCAGGAAGGGAAGGACGACGCTCATCGCGGATCTCCGGCATGTGGGGCGAAAGCCGGCCCGTACCGGGCCAACCATACGGTAAAGTATGGTTTACTGGCCGTCCCTGTCAACGGCCGCATCCGGGACGGGGCGTTCCGGACTGCATACTCGAACCGGCGTCACCGTACGGTAAACTTCGGCCATGACCGGACTCGCTACCCGCCAGGAACCCCGGGCCGGTCGCCTCAGCGCCGAAGATTGGGCGCAGGCGGCCTTGGACATGATCGCCGAGCAAGGGGTGGCCGCGGTGGCGGTCGAACCGCTGGCGCGGCGGCTTGGCGTGACCAAGGGCAGCTTCTACTGGCACTTTCCCTCGCGCGACGCCCTGCTGCAAGCCGCGCTTGAACGCTGGGAATCGATGGAACAGGAAACCGTGTTCGGCACCCTCGAGGCCGTCACCGATCCGCGCGACCGCCTGCGTGCGCTGTTCCGGGTGGTGGCCCACGAGGTCAAGTCGCACGTCATCTACAGCGAGCTGTTGAAGGCGCTCGACCACCCGACCGTGCAGCCGGTGATCGATCGCGTGTCGCAGCGCCGCCTCGATTACCTCACCGTCTCGTTTCGCCAGGCCGGCATGGGCCGCGCCGACGCCCAGCACCGCGCACGACTGGCGTATGCCGCCTACGTCGGCTTCCTGCAGCTCAACCTGCAGCTGCAGCAATCCAAGCTTCCGCACGACGAGTTCGAGGCCTATGTCGAACATGTCATGTCCACGCTCATCCCCCCCATCCCGCCCACCGCGGCGGCCTGAGGTTTCCCGCATGAACGCCATCGCCAGGCCCGCGCCCAGCGCGCTCGACGCCCTCAACGACTGGGTCGCCTCGGTCGCGTCGTTGACCAAGCCCGACAGCATCCACTGGTGCGACGGCAGCGACGCCGAGAACGCGGAACTCATCGCGCGCATGCAAGCCGATGGCACCTTGGTCAGGCTCAACCAGGAAACGCATCCGGACAGTTGGCTGCACCGTTCGCATCCCGACGACGTCGCGCGGGTCGAACACCTGACCTTCGTGTGCACGCCCGAACGCGACGACGCCGGCCCGAACAACCACTGGATGTCGCCAGCCGAAGGCCACGCGAAGATCGATGCGCTATTCGACGGCTGCATGCAGGGACGCACGATGTACGTGGTGCCCTATTGCATGGGCCCCATCGATTCGCCGCTGTCGCGTTGCGGGGTCGAGATCACCGATTCGCCCTATGTCGTCGCCAACATGCGGATCATGACCCGCATGGGCGCGGCGGCGCTGGCCCGCATCGAACGCGAAGGCTCGTTCGTGAAGGGGTTGCATTCGACCGGCGAGCTCGACCCGGACCGCCGCTACATCATGCATTTCCCCGAGGAACTGGCGATCAAGTCGTTCGGTTCCGGCTATGGCGGCAACGCGCTGCTCGGCAAGAAGTGCCATGCGCTGCGCATCGCCTCGCACCAGGCGCGCAAGGAAGGCTGGCTGGCCGAGCACATGCTGATCCTCGGCCTGGAGAATCCACGGGGCGAAACCCATTACATCGCCGCCGCGTTCCCGAGCGCTTGCGGCAAGACCAACCTGGCGATGCTGATTCCGCCCGAGGGTTACCGCCAGGATGGCTGGAAGGTCTGGACGATCGGCGACGACATCTGCTGGATGCGCCCCGGCGCCGATGGCCGGCTGTACGCGATCAACCCGGAAGCGGGTTTCTTCGGCGTCGCCCCCGGCACATCGGAGAAATCCAACCCGAACGCACTCGCGTCGATCCAGTCGAACACCATCTTCACCAATGTCGGCGTGACCGCGGACGACCAACCCTGGTGGGAGGGCATCGACAACGGCCAGGTGCCGGTCACCGACTGGCAGGGCGAAACCTACGATCCGGCCAAGCGCCCGGCCGCGCATCCGAACTCGCGCTTCACCGTGTCCGCCAAGCGTTGCCCCAGCTATTCGGACAAGGCCGAGGACGCGCAGGGCGTTCCGATTTCCGCCATCGTCTTCGGCGGCCGGCGCGCCTCGCTGGTGCCGCTGGTGTTCGAGGCCCGCGACTGGACCCATGGCGTGCTGGTCGGTGCAGCGATGGGCTCGGAAACCACCGCGGCCGCGACCGGCGCGGTTGGCGTCATGCGCCGCGACCCGATGGCGATGAAACCGTTCTGCGGCTACAACTTCGCCGATTACTTCGCGCACTGGCTGTCGTTCGACAAGCCCGGCGCGAAGCTGCCCAAGGTCTTCCACGTCAACTGGTTCCGCAAGGGCGACGACGGCAAGTTCCTGTGGCCGGGATTCGGCGACAACCTGCGCGTGCTGGAGTGGATGATCAAGCGCGCGGACGGCGAGGTCGGTGCGGTGGAAACGCCAATCGGCAACCTGCCGGCGGAAGCCGACCTCAATCTCGATGGCGTCGCGCTCAGCCAAGAAGCGCACGCCAAGCTTTTCGGCTTCGATGCCGAAGGCTGGAAGGCGGAATTCGCCAGCATCGGCGATTACCTCGAGGAATACGGCCCGCGCATGCCGGCGGCGCTGAAGGACGAGCAGCGGCGGATCGCCCGCGCCATCGATGCCTGATCGATGCGGACGCGCCGATTGATTCGCGCGGCGGTTGCCTGATGCCTCGGCCCGTGCATACGCCATGCTGACCGGCGGCGGATCGCTGCCGCCGGTGGCGCGGGAACTGGTCTCGCAAGCCATGGCCCTGGCCATGCGGGGCGACCTGGAGCATGCCGCGCAGGCCTCCTTGCGCGCGCATGTCCTGGCGCCCGGGTCGGGCGAGGTTTCGACCTTGGCCTCGATGATCCTGTTGCAGTTGGGGCGCTATCGCGAAGCCCGCGTGCTGGCCTTGCATGCCGCCGCCCAGCCGGCGCGGCCGGACGATCTGTTCCGGATCGCCCGGCTTCTCGCCCGGTTCGAGGAGCCGGAAGCGCTGGAGCGCCTGTTCCTGACCTCGCAATGGCGTGCCCTGGACTCGGTGCCTGCGTTCGCCGAACTCGCGCAACTGTTGGGGTTCGCGGGTCTCTACGATCTTGCGTTCGAATGCCTGGCGCACGCACATGCGTTGGATCCGTTGGCGCCTGATGTCCATTACCTGCGTGGCCTGTTCGAGATGTTTTCCGGGCGCATGGCGGCATCGCAGGCCTCGATCCGGCGCGCGATCGAACTCGAGCCGCGCATGGCCAGTGCCCATTGGCTGCTGTCGATGCAGGAAAAGGCGGACACCGCAGGCCAGCACGTGGAACAGATCCGGCGGGTGATGCATGCGGCCGAATCCGGGTCCGAAGCCCGCGGATGTTTCGACTACTGCCTGCACCACAGCCTGCATGCACTGGGACGGCACGAGGAAGCCTGGCAGGCGCTCGCCCACGGGCATGCCGTGCAGCGGCGTCTGAAGCGTTACAGTCCGGAGGAGCAGCGCGCGTTGGTCGAATCGCTCGAACGCATGCAATTGCCGATCCGCGAACCGTCGCCGTTGCGCGAAGGCCGGACCGGACTGATTTTCATCGTCGGGATGTTCCGGTCCGGGACCACGTTGCTGGAACGATTGCTCGCGGGTCACCCGGACGTCCACGACGGGGGCGAAACGACCCAGTTCAGCGCTTCCATGCGGGATGCGACCGATTGCGACAGCGACCAGCCGCTGTCGCTGGAGGTGGCCCTGCGTGCCGCGGGCGCGGACTTCGCTGCCGTCGGGGCGCGGATGCAGCGGTTCGCCGATTGGCGTGCGCAAGGCAAGCGCTGGCTGACCGAAAAACTGCCGTCGAATTTCCTCAATATCGGGTTCATCCTGCTCGCGTTGCCCGAAGCGCGCATCCTGCATATGCGACGCGACCCGATCGATACGTGTTTCTCCAACCTGCGCACGCTGTTCCGGGGCGGTGCGCCCTACGCCTGCGACCAGCGGGATCTCGCCGATTACTACCTGCTTTACCGCAGGTTGATGCGGCATTGGCATGCGGTGGCGCCGGGCCGAATCCTGGACGTGGATTACGCCGAATTCGTCGCCGACCCGGAAGCCCAGGCGAAGCGGGTCATGGCCTACTGCGGGCTCGAATATGTCCCGAATGCCCTCGATGCGGGCAGTCGCAAGGGCATGGCGGCGACGGCGAGCGCGGCGCACGTGCGACAAGGCGTATTGACCAACCGCGGACAGGCATGGAAGCCGTATGCGGCGCACCTGCGGCCCTTGTTGGACGGCCTCGCGCCGGCCTACGCCCCGGACCTGCCTGACTGACGACGCCTTGCGGGCCCCGCGTCCAAGCGGGCCTCCCCGCGCGCCCTTCGATTCCTTCCCGGAAAAAACTACGGCCCCTTCCGGGGCCGTAGCGTTTGCAGCAAGTGGAGCCTGGATCAGAACTTCTGCGTGTACCTGACGTACCAGAAGCGGCCGATGTCGAAGCCACCGTAGTACGGGAAGTTGCTGTTCGGAGCCGTGAACATGATCGGACCGCGGTGGTTCGTCACGTTGTTGGCGCCGAGCGCCGCAGTGGCGTTCCAGGGCAGCTTGACCGAGAACTGCAGGTCGTGGAACACGTTCGAACCGGTACGGTTCAACGGATCCGCGTTGCCATCCTGGTCCAGATGGTCGGCATCATTGCAAGGACGCGGGGCCGAGGCGCAGTTTTCCTTCATGCCCGAGTAGTAGCGGGCCATGTAGGAAACACCGTAATCGCCCTTCTCCCAGGTCACGCCGAAGTTCGAACGGACGCGGAACAGGCCCGGATAGCCGACGTTGCCGACCCATTCCGTGGCCGGATCCTTGTCCGCCAGGGTGTCGTACACGCTGGTGTAGCTCGTCTGCCAGTCGATCACGAACTTGCCGATCGAGAATTCCGGCAGGCGATAGTTCACGCCCAGATCGTAGCCTTCGGTACGGGTCGCGCCGAGGTTGGCCAGGCCGAAGAACATGGTCTGGATCGAACCGTTCGGATTGCGGACGATGCCGGCGCAGCGCGAGGCGATGCCGCGGACGTAGCAGTCGTTCAGGATGCTGTCGACCGAGTCCGACGCGATCGTGTTGTCCAGCTTGACGTCGTACCAGTCGAGCGACAGGTCGAGGCCGTCCACCCAGCGCGGGCTCCAGACGATACCGGCGGTCTTGGAGGTCGAGGTTTCCGGAGCCAGGTTCGGGTTGGAACCGGACAGGAACGGCGAGTTGGTCTGGCAGGGCAGGGCGGTGCAGGGCACGTTGGCCTGGCCGAGCTGGACGTAACCGGCCGGGACGCCAGCCGCGGTGCAGGCTGCATTGCCATTCACGCTGCCGGGGGCGCCGACGCCGCAGGGGTCGGTGTAGAACTCGAAGCTCGAACCCACGCCGCCGAACAGGTCGGAGATCGCCGGGGCACGGAAGCCTTCCGCGTAGGTCGCGCGGATCAACAGGTCATCCGTCGGGCGCCAGCGCATCTGGAACTTGCTGTTCAGCGTGTTGCCGAAGTTCGAGTAGTTCGAGTAGCGGGTCGCGACGTTGAAGGTCAGTTCCTTCGCACCGGGGACGTCCGCCAGCACCGGGATTTCCAACTCGGCATAGGCTTCGTCGAGCTTGTACGAACCGGCGGTGATCTGCGCCGACAGGCCCGTGCTCTGGCCCGCCTGGTTGACCGCGTCCGGAACGAAGCGGCCGCTTTCGTTACGGTGTTCGACGCCGACCGCGAGGCTCAGGTCGCCCGCAGGCAGGCTGAAGAGCGGCCCGGCGATGTTGGCGGTGTAGTCCGTGGTCTTGGTTTCGCCGTGGTCGTGGTATTCCGGGAACAGGAAGGTCTGCAGGTCCACGTTGCCGAGCGAGCCCGGGCCCATCTGACCGTAAGGAGTAAACGGGCTGAACGGGATGCACTGGCCCGCGGAGAGGTTGGTGCCGTAGGTGATCGGGTTGGCCAACGAACCGCACTCGACGCGGCCGGTGGCCGTGTTGAGGTAAGACGGTCCCAACGCTGCGGTCAGCGCCGGAAGATAGGCGTCGCCGTGGCCGACCTTGTTGTTGTCGTTGGTGTTCGACAGGAAGCCGACGTCCCAATCCCACTGCTTCTCGCCGAAGTTCAGCACGCCTTCCAGGCCCAGCGAAACGCGCAGCGTGTCGAGCGTGCTCTGGGTGGTGCGCGGCACTTCCCAGAAGCGACGGAACCAGTAGGCATCCGTTCCGGCGGGGTTGAAGTAGCTGTCGGCCGACAGCAGGCCGTAGTAGTACTGACCCGGATAGCCGGCGATCTGCTGGTCGGTGGTGCGGCGGTTGAAGCCGATGTCCGCCTTGAAGCGCAGCGTATCGGTGATGTCGAGGTTGCTGGACACGAACACCGACTTGCGCTCGATGCCCGTCTGCGCGTACATGATCTGGTTCGGGTTGGAGCGTTCGGCCGGGGTGATGTCGTGGTAGTTGTTCGGATCGCTCGGATCCTCGCCACGATTCAGGGTGCACAGGCCGCTCGGGCAGTTGCCGCCCAGCCACACGCCGTTCTGGCTCACCAGGCTCCAGCCGGAGTACGGGAAATCCTTGCCGGAGTTGCCGTACTTGGAGAACCAGCGGTCGCCGCCGAGGACCGGATCTTCCTTGCTGTATTCGGCGCTGAAGGTGATCCCGCCACGGTCGTTGGTCGCGCCCATGGTGAAGGAGTAGGTCTGCTTGCTTTCGCCTTCGTCGAAGGCGCCGACGTAGGCGCTGGCTTCGGCGCCGTCGAAGTTCTTGCGGGTGATGATGTTCACCACGCCCGCGATGGCATCGGAGCCGTAGATCGAGGACGCGCCGTCCTTCAGCACTTCGATGCGTTCGATGGCGGAGAACGGGATCTGGCTGAGATCCTGCAGGCCCGAGGTCGAAATGCCGAGGCGCTGGCCGTTCACCAGCACCAGGGTGCGGTTGGTGCCCAGGTTGCGGATGTCGATGTAGTAGCCACCGACGTCTTCACCGCTGGCGAGCGCATCGGCGCGGCTGATCGCCGGGGAGCCGGCGGATGTCAGGT
>Ga0209023_10004626_pt1 | contig 15540 bp, 17 predicted proteins | sample LakOneMetagenome_FD_187468 | JGI IMG/M metagenome (GOLD analysis project Ga0209023, IMG submission 187468) | Freshwater and sediment microbial communities from Lake Erie, Canada (SPAdes) (version 2) | ecosystem: Environmental > Aquatic > Freshwater > Lentic | place: Lake Erie, Canada... | reverse complement strand
GCGCCAGGAGTTGGTCTCGCGGCGGATGGTGGCCACCGTCGACATGCACAGCAAGGCGTAGGCGAAGAAGATCAGCAGTGCCACCGTCGTCCCGGCGGTGAACAGATGCTCGCCGCCCGGCCAGGTGGCGGCCTGCAGCGCCGCCGACGGGTCCTCGGCGTCGGCGGCGAAGATCTGGGCCATGGTGGAGACGAACACCTCGCGGGCGGCCATCGCGCCGATCAGGCCGACGACGATGCGCCAGTCGAAACCCAGCGGGTCGAAAATCGGTTGCAACAGTCTGCCCAGGCTCGCGCCGAAGGAGTGGTCCAGCACGTAGGAGGCGGCGTCCTCCTCGCTCATTCCGGCGATCTCGCCGGTACGGGTCGGCAGGTTCAGCAGGAACCACAGCACGATGGAGGTGGCCAGGATGATGGTGCCGGCGCGGCGCAGGAACGCCCGGGTGGAGTCCCACAGGGTGAACAGCACGGATTTCACGGCCGGGAACCGGTACGGCGGCATCTCCATGTAGAACGGCAGCAGCTCACCGCCGAGCACCCGGGATTTGAACACCCACGCCGCCAGCATCGCCGAGACACCGCCGAGCACGTACATGCCGAACATCGCGGTGCCCTGCATGGAGAACGGGCCGACGCGTGACGCCGGGTCCACCAGCAGGCCGATCAGCAGGATGTACACCGGCAGTCGGGCCGAGCAGGTCATCAGCGGCGCGGCCATCGAGGTGGCGATCCGGTCCCGCGACGACGGCATGGTGCGGGTGGCCATGATGCCGGGCACCGCGCACGCCACCGAAGACAGCATGGCGACGAACGCGCGGCCTTCCAGACCGGTCAGCGCCATGATCCGGTCCACCAGGAACGCCGCGCGCGACATGTAGCCGACGTTCTCCATGATGGCGATCAGCAGGAACATCAGCACGATCTGCGGGATGAACACCAGCACCGCGCCGACACCGCCGATGATGCCGTTGGCCACCAGCCCGGACAGCATCGTGTTGTGAGTCACGTTGCTGATCGCGTCGCCGGCCTGGGTGCCGAGCCAACCGATCCCGGTTTCGACGAGGTCCTGCAGCGGTGCGGCGACGGTGAAGATGACCTGGAAGAACAGGAACATCACCACGAAGAAGATCAGCGTGCCGAAGATCGGGTGCAACAGCAGCTTGTCGATCTTCGCGCTGCGGGCGTCGGGTTCGGGCACCCGGTACTTCGCGGCGTCGAGCACCGAGGTGATCCAGGCGTTGAACTCGTCGTCGTCGCGCGGCGGCGCGACGGGCACCGTCGGCCAGTTCTGCGGTGCGGCCATCAGCTCGCGGACCGCGCCGAATCCCCTGCCGCGGCTGGCGACCACCCCGACGGCGGGGACGCCGAGCGCCGCGGAGAAGGCCGCGATGTCGATGTGCCCGCCGCGGGCGGAGAGCTCGTCGGTCATCGTCAGGATGACCATGGTCGGTTTGCCGATGGCCAGCACCTGGGCGACCAGCGACATCGACCGTTCCAGCACGGTGACGTCGACGACGACGGCCAGCGCATCGGGCGGCTCGATGCCGGCGATCTTGCCCTGCAACACATCGGCGACGATCTGCTCGTCGGGGCTGATCGGGTGCAGGCTGTAGGCCCCGGGCAGGTCCTCGATGCTGAACTGGACGGTCGGCGAACCGTCGTCGGGCTTGTAGCGACCGGTGCCGACGCTGCGGGTGACCGTCACCCCGGGGTAGTTGCCGGTCCGGGCGCGCATCCCGGTCAACTGGTTGTAGACGCTGGTCTTGCCGGCGTTGGGGCTGCCGACGAGCGCGATGCGGACCAGGCCGGGTGTCGGCTCGACGGGCGCGCCGGAGCCGTGGCAGGCGGTGGTGGTCATAGTTCGGTCACGGTGATGTGCCGGGCCTCGTGGTTGCGCAGGCACATGTCGTAACCCAGCAGTCGGTACATGATCGGATCGTTGAGCGGGGCGCGGCGCCGTGCTTCCACGATGTTGCCCGCACGGAAACCGAGGTTGCGCAGCCGCAGTGAGACATCCTTCGGAGCGTCCTCGGCATGGCCGAGGATCCGGGCGCGGCCACCCAGGGGGAGCTGTGCCAACGTGATCGGCACGGGCAGCGGGCTGTCTGACATCGTCGGCCTCTCGGAGCGTATCGAAACCACCCGGACAGCAGCCGGGGACGAAATGAGCTTAGCCTCTATAAACCAAGGTTAGCCTGCGCATCGGTCACCTGCGCCGGGGCCGAATGTCACCTCCGCGATGATGCGGCGCAGCCGGGGCAGATCGTCGCCGCCGACCAGGGTGCAGCCGTGGTGTTCGGCGAGCCGGTGGGCCGCCGGGGTGAACTCCTGATTGGACACCACCATGGTGCGGGCGCAGTCCTGCATGCCGGCGCCGGCGACGACTTCCTGCACGGCGGCCGGCCCGATCGGCCGGGAGTAGCGCTTGCACTGCACGGCCACCCGGTGCGGCCGGTCGCCGAGGATCAAATCGACGCCCCAGTCACCGGTCAGCGGCGTCATGATCGCCGGCACCCCGGCGGCGCGGGCCAGCCGCGCGACGTAGTCCTCGAAGTCGGTGCCGGACATCTCGGCGAACCGAGCGGCGGGGTCCTCGCGGGGATGCGGGGTACGCAGTCCCGCCAGGGCACCGGAACAAAACCGCACCACCGCCCCTGTCGTGAGGCTCACCGAGCGCACGACCAGCCGCAGTGCCGTGCGCGGGCGGGTGACGGCGGCCAGTACCGCGATCCCGGCCAGCACCGCGATCCCCGTCTGCGCCACCGTCGTCTGCACCGGGCCAGGCTACGACGGGGCACCGACACCGATTTGAGAGGACAAGATTTGAGAGGAGAATGGGGTCATGCCCGACAACCTGGGTCGCGTCGACGACGACGTGCGCACCGCCGTGCGGTACGCGGCGCTGGTCGCGGTGATCGGGATCGGGTTCCTGGCGGCGGCGGCGCTGCTGACCGGCGACTGTCCGGCACCGGGGGAGTCCGTCGAGGCGACCGTCCGGTGCGCGGCGCCGGTGCGGCTGACGTTCGCCGCCGTCGGGCCGGTCATCCTCTTCGGCGGTGCGGTGGGTGCGTTCGTCCGCACCTACCGGCTGTGGCGTGCGGAGCGGACCTGGTGGGGCTGGCAGGGCGCAGGATGGTTCCTGCTGACCGTCACGCTGCTGGTGGCGACCATCGGGCTGCCGCTGCTGGCCGGCACCGGTTAGCCGCCGCAGTCCTCGTTCTTGCGCACCACGCCGACGGCGACGTAGGTCTTCGCGGTGACGGGTTTGCCGGCCTTGGGCAGCTGCGAGCACACCTTCCACATCTGGGCGGCGTACTGGTGCTGCGGGTAACCGGAGATGTTGATCGAATCCACCGAGATGGCGAAATCGCTGGTGAGCCCTTCGATCTCCTCGCGGGCCTGGTACAGCGTCTTGCCGGTCACGTCGGGCATCTCCACGGAGGCACCCGAGTCGGAGTCGGCAGCGGGGTCGGCGTGCACCGTGGCGACGAACGCCGCCGGCAGGCCGGTCAGCGCGATCAGCGCCGTCGCGGCCAGCGCCGCCGCCCGGATGGTTGCCCCCGTCATGGTGGGTCAATCTACCCGAGACCGGCTTTTGTTACAGCGGCCCGAGTTACAGCAGCCCGAGTGCGGCGACGGCGCTGCGCTCGCTCTGCAACTCGGCCACCGAGGCGTCGATGCGCCGCCGGGAGAACTCGTTGATCTCCAGGCCGTCCACCACCTGCCACGCGCCGTCGACCGACCGGCAGGGGAACGAGCTGACCAGTCCCTCCTCGACCCCGTACACCCCGGGGGACGGCAGGGCGACGGAGGTCCAGTTGCCGTCGGCGGTGCCGTGCACCCAGTCGTCGATGTGGTCGATGGCGCCGTTGGCCGCCGAGGCGGCCGAGCTGGCGCCGCGGGCCTCGATGATCGCGGTCCCGCGCTTGGCGACGGTCGGGATGAAATCCTGCGTCAGCCAATCGGTGTCGGCGGCGTAGTCGGCGCCGGAGCGGCCACCGACCTGGGCGTGGAAGATGTCCGGGTACTGGGTCGGGGAGTGGTTGCCCCAGATCGTCATCCGGGTGATGTCGGCGACGGCGACCCCGCTGTGCCGCGACATGGCCGCCACCGCGCGGTTGTGGTCCAGGCGGGTCAGCGCGGTGAAACGCTGCGGCGGGATGTCGCGCGCGTGGTGGGCGGTGACCATGGCGTTGGTATTGGCCGGGTTGCCGACCACCAGCACCCGGACATCGGGCCCGGCGCCCTCGTTGAGCGCGCGGCCGGCGGCGGCGAAGATCTCCGCGTTGGCGCCCAACAGGTCGGCGCGCTCCATGCCCTTGGTGCGCGGCTTGGCCCCGACCAGCAGTGCCACGTCGACGCCGTCGAACGCGCGCACCGGGTCGTCGTAGATGTCCAGACCGGCCAACAGCGGGAATGAGCAGTCGTCGAGCTCCATCACCACGCCCTCGGCGGCGCGCACGGCAGCGGGCAGCTCCAGCAGCCGCAACGCCACCGGGGTGTGGTGGCCGAGCATGGCGCCGGCGGCGATGCGGAACAGGGCCGCGTAGCCGATCTGGCCGGCGGCGCCGCTGACGGTGACGATCTGGGGTCGGGTCATGGTTTCCCTTGTGTGCTGATGGCCTGGGCGAATCTTCGGACGGCTGCTCGGGCGGCGGCTGCGGCGTCGTCGTGCCCGAGCCGGGCCCGCGTGCCGACGGCGCCGCTGGCCGGGTCGAGCGTGACCTCGGCCAGCATCTCGCCGGTCGTCGGCTCGCAGACCGCCCAGCTGTACCGTACGTCGGATTCCCAGTCGGCCGCGGCGCGAGCGACGTAGTCACCTACCAACGGCCCCGAATCGTCAACTCCCGTTAACTCGGCGAGCACCGGCCGGTCGTCCATCCGCTCGTCGGCGCGCAGCGCGCGCAGATACCACGCGCCCGCGTTGATCTCGACGGGTTCCAAGGCTGTTGGAGCTAGTCCTTGATTTCGGCGATGACGGTGCCCTGGGTGATGGCCGCGCCGGCCTCCACCGCGAGCCCGGTGATGGTGCCGTCCTTGTGCGCGGTGACCGGGTTCTCCATCTTCATGGCCTCCAGCACCACTACCAGGTCACCGGCGGAGACCTGCTGGCCCTCCTCGACGGCGACCTTGACGACGGTGCCCTGCATCGGTGCGGTCACCGAATCGCCGGACGCCTTCGCGCCACCGCCGGCGGCGCGCTTGCGGGCCTTGGGCTTGCGGCGCACCGCGCCGTGCGGCGCACCGCCACCGTTGGCGGCGACCAGATCGGCCGGCAACGATACTTCGAGGCGACGGCCGCCGACCTCGACGACGACGGTCTGCCGCGGCTCCGGCTCCTCCTCGTCGTTGGCGCCACCGCCGGTGAACGGCTCGATGGTGTTGTCCCACTCGGTTTCGATCCACCGGGTGTGTACGTCGAATTTCTCGCCGTCACCGATGAAGGCGGGGTCGGCGACCGCGGCGCGGTGGAACGGGATGACGGTCGCCAGGCCCTCGATGTTGAATTCGGCCAGCGCGCGCCGAGACCGGGCCAGCGCCTCGTCGCGGGTGGCGCCGGTGACGATCAGCTTGGCCAGCATGGAGTCGAACTGGCCGCCGACCACCGAACCGGACTCGACACCGGAATCCAGCCGGACGCCGGGACCCGACGGGGCGTCGAAGCGGGTGACCGGGCCGGGGGCGGGCAGGAAGCCGCGGCCGGCGTCCTCGCCGTTGATCCGGAACTCGAACGAGTGCCCGCGCGGGGTCGGGTCCTCGGTGATGTCCAGGGCCTCGCCGTTGGCGATCTTGAACTGCTGGCGCACCAGGTCGATGCCCGAGGTCTCCTCGGTCACCGGGTGTTCCACCTGCAGTCGGGTGTTGACCTCCAGGAAGCTGATCAGGCCGTCCTGGCCGACCAGGTACTCCACCGTGCCCGCGCCGTAGTAGCCGGCCTCCTTGCAGATCCGCTTGGCGGACTCGTGGATCTCCTTGCGCTGCGCCTCGGTCAGGAACGGTGCCGGGGCCTCCTCGACCAGCTTCTGGAAGCGGCGCTGCAGTGAGCAGTCGCGGGTACCGGCGACGACGACGTTGCCGTGCGTGTCGGCGATGACCTGCGCCTCGACGTGGCGCGGCTTGTCCAGGTAGCGCTCGACGAAGCACTCGCCGCGGCCGAAGGCGGCGACGGCCTCGCGGGTGGCCGACTCGAAGAGCTCGGGGATCTCCTCGATGGTGCGGGCGACCTTCATGCCGCGGCCACCGCCGCCGAACGCGGCCTTGATTGCGATCGGCACGCCGTACTCCTTGGCGAACGCGACGACCTCGTCGGCGTCCTTGACCGGGTCGGGGGTGCCGGGGACAAGCGGGGCCTGGGCGCGGGCGGCGATGTGCCGGGCGGTCACCTTGTCGCCGAGGTCGCGGATGGACTGCGGGCTCGGTCCGATCCAGATCAGCCCGGCGTCCAGGACCGCCTGGGCGAAGTCGGCATTCTCCGAGAGGAAGCCGTAACCGGGGTGGATGGCGTTGGCGCCGGACTTGGCGGCAGCGTCCAGCAGCTTGCCGAAGTCCAGATAGGACTCCGCCGAGGTCTGCCCGCCCAGGGCGAACGCCTCGTCGGCCAGTCGCACGTGCGGCGCGTCGGCGTCGGGTTCGGCGTAGACCGCAACGCTGGCCAGACCGGCGTCCTTGGCGGCGCGGATGACCCGCACGGCGATCTCTCCGCGGTTGGCTACCAGGACCTTGGAAATGGTCGCGTTGCCGGGCTTGGCCACTTGTGCCTCCTGATTGGCAGTTCTCTAAGAATCGTCTTTAGGAATCTATCGCGGGGAGTCTATTCGGCGCGACTTTTCGCCCGGCGAGCCGGTCGGGTTACCGGCGGGTCAGTTCTTAATTTCGGAGGCGACGTTTGATTCTGGTGAGCATTGCGGACATCCCGCGCAGGCGCAGGGGGCTGATCAGCGCCGCCAAGCCCAGGGCCGAGTAGAAGTCGTCGGGCACGGCCAGGATGGCGTCGGCGGACTGGCCGTCGAGACCGGTCGCCAGGATCGACGCGAACCCGCGGGTGGTGGGCGCCTCCGGCGGGGCGCTGAAGTACAACCGGACCCGCTGGCGGTCGTCGGCGTCGACGTGCAGGAACAGCGGCGACTGGCATTCGGGAACCGGCTCCATCGCCGCTTCCTCCAGCTCCTCGGGCAGCGGGGGCAGGTCGTTGGCGAACTCCAGCAGCAGGGCCAGCTTGTCCTGGCCGGTGACCTCGGCGAAATCGGCGACGACCTCGGCCAGCGGTGCGGGCATGGTCATCGGCTCAGGCGACGGTTCCGGGCGCCTCGCCCGAGACGATCGGCACCCGGACCACGTTGCCCCATTCGGTCCACGAGCCGTCGTAGTTGCGCACGCCGTCGACGCCGAGCAGATGCGTCAGCACGAACCAGGTGTGGCTGGACCGCTCACCGATGCGGCAGTAGGCGATGACCGGCTCGTCCGGATTGGCCAGCACGAAGTCGTAGACCTGCTCGAGGTCGGCCCGGGACCGGAACTTGCCGTTGTCGGCCGCGGCGCGCGACCACGGCACCGAGATCGCGGTCGGGATGTGGCCGCCGCGCAGCGCGCCTTCCTCCGGGTAGTCGGGCATGTGGGTGCGTTCGCCGGTGTACTCCTGCGGTGAGCGCACGTCGATGAGGGTGGTGTTGCCGAGTGCGGCCAGCACGTCGTCGCGGTAGGCGCGGATCGCGGCGTCGTTGCGGGTGACGACGGGGTAGCCGGTGGTGGTGCGCGACGGCACGTCCAGGGCGGTTTCCCGGCCGTCGGAGATCCACAGGTCGCGGCCGCCGTCGAGCAGCCGGACGTCGGGGTGACCGAACAGGGTGAACACCCACAGGGCGTACGCCGCCCACCAGTTGGACTTGTCGCCGTAGATGACGACGGTGTCGTCGCGGGAGATGCCCTTGCGGTCCATCAGGGCGGCGAACTGGGCGCCGTCGAGGTAGTCGCGCACCAGCGGGTCGTTGAGGTCGGTGTGCCAGTCGATCTTCACCGCGCCCGGGATGTGTCCGATGTCGTAGAGCAGGGTGTCCTCGTCGGATTCGACGATCACCAGGCCCGACGAACCCAGGTGCGCCGACAACCAGTCGGGGGTCACCAGGCGTTCCGGGTGGGCGTAGGCGGCGAGCTCAGGACTGGGATCTGCGGGCAGCGGCACGGGTCCGAGCGTACTCACCCCGGCGCGGCTGCGGAGGATGCATCCGGGGAGTCTCGAACCGATAACGGCCGATTCGCCGCGCCGGGTGTCGGCGGCCGATATCCTGTGCTCCGCGGTCGGGGGTCCGTACACGAACATGGGGGACGTTATGAAGGCTCGAGTTCTGCTGGCCTGTGCTGCGATGAGCGTCGCAGCGATCGGATTCGCCGGGACTGCGGTGGCCGATCCGGCCAACGGCGCCTACCGCGGCACGGTCACCGATGTGACCGACCCCGGGCACGGGCTTACCGTCGGTACCCAGCTGAGTTTCTTCCTCAACTCCTGTGGCCCGGACTGCACCAAGATGACGGCGAAGAACATCGATTCCGACCTGCAGCGGTCCGGCGATGTCTGGAGCGGTTCGAACACCACGCCCGACGGGTCGACCTGCGGGCTGTCCCTCAGCAACGACGCGAGGACCCTGACCCTGGACTGCCCGGGCGCCATGGTGGCGCACTACTCGGTGACGAAGGTCGGCTGACCGTTCGGTGGCTACGGCCACACATCGGCGATGGAAACCCCGAGGCCGGCCAGCAGGCGCCGTACCAGGGGCAGGCTGAGCCCGATGACGTTTGACGGGTCACCGTCGATCCGGTCGATGAACCAGCCGCCCAGGCCGTCCAGGGTGAACCCGCCGGCCACTCCCAGCGGTTCGCCGGAGGCCAGGTAGGCCTCCAGTTCGGAGTCCGAGGGCTGGCCGAAATGCACTGTGGTGCAGGCGGTCTCGCATGTGGAATTGTCGATGACGCCGTCGCGCAGGCGGATCAGCGCGTGCCCGGTGAGCAGGTCGGCGTGCTGCCCGGCCATCGCCCGCCACTGGGCGCGGGCACGCTCCGGGGTGCCGGGCTTGCCGCACAGCCGGCCGTCGAGCAGCAGCATCGAATCGCAGCCGATGACAACACAATCGGCGGCGAGAAAGGCGGGCACCTGCGCGGCCACCGCGTCGGCCTTCGCCCGGGCCAGGGCGGCGACGGCGACCTCGGGCGCCGCGCCCGCGACGGCCGCCAGCACGGCGTCCTCGTCGACGTCGGAGACGATCACCGTCGGTTCGACACCGGCCTTGCGCAACACCGAAAGCCGGCCGGCCGAGGCCGATCCCAGCACCAGGTGGGTCACCGCCGCATGTGGGTGCGCTCCAGCAGGGTGATCCGCTGCCAGCTGGTCACGGCCATCCGCAGCCGGTCCACCGGATGGCCCCACGGGTTGAACTCCTGGGGGCCCGGATCGCCGGCACCGGCGGTGACCGAGGACAGCACGGCCGTCAGCGCGCCCAGCTCGGCGTCGCTCGGATTGCCCTTGAGCACCCGGATCTCGGGTGCGGAGGGCTTGGGATCATCGATGGTGATATCACGGTGATCGCTGATCTCGGTGATGTCTGCGTCGTGATTCATTGCGGAAACCCTTTGCTAGGCAGGATCTTCGGTACGGCGCGGCCGATTACAGCGGGATGTTCCCGTGCTTCTTCGGGGGCAGCTGGACGATCTTGCGCTCCAGCAGCCGCAGCGCGGTGGAGATGTAGCCGCGGGTGTGCGACGGCGGGATGACCGCGTCGATGTACCCGCGTTCGGCCGCCACGTATGGGTTGACCAGGGTGTCCTCGTACTCGTCCTGCAACTGCAGGCGCAGCGCGTCGACGTCCTCACCGCCGGCCGCCGCTTCCTTGAGCTGGTTGCGGTAGACGAAGCCCACCGCACCGGAGGCGCCCATCACCGCGATCTGCGCGGTCGGCCAGGCGACGTTCACGTCGCAGCCCATGTCCTTGGACCCCATCACGCAGTACGCGCCGCCGTAGGCCTTGCGGGTGATGACGGTGATCTTGGCGACGGTGGCCTCGCCGTAGGCGTACAGCAGCTTTGCGCCGCGGCGGATGATGCCGTTGTACTCCTGGTCGGTGCCCGGCAGGAAGCCCGGGACGTCGACCAGCATGATGATCGGGATGTTGAAGGCGTCGCAGGTCCGGACGAACCGGGCGGCCTTCTCCGAGGCGTTGATGTCCAGGCAGCCGGCGAACTGGGTGGGCTGGTTGGCGACCAGGCCCACCGCCCGGCCGTCGACCCGGCCGAAGCCGCAGATCACGTTGCCCGCGTAGCCGGCCTGGACCTCCAGGAACTCCGCGTCGTCGAGGATCCGGTTGATCACCTCGTGCATGTCGTACGGCTGGTTCGGCGAATCCGGGATCAGCGTGTCCAGCTCGAGGTCGTCGGCGGTCAGGTTGTCCTCGATCGCACCCTGGGGTTGCGGGGCCGGGTAGCGCGGCGGCTCGGCGTAGTTGTTCGGCGGCAGGTAGCTCAGCAGGTCGCGCACGTAGTCCAGGGCGTCCTGCTCGCCGGAGGCGACGTAGTGCACGGTGCCGGACTTGGCCATGTGGGTGTGGGCGCCGCCCAGCTCCTCCATGGTGACCTCTTCGCCGGTGACCGTCTTGATGACGTCGGGCCCGGTGATGAACATCTGCGAGGTCTGATCGACCATGACGACGAAGTCGGTCAGTGCGGGGGAGTAGACGTGCCCACCGGCCGCCGCACCGAGGATCAGCGAGATCTGCGGGATGACGCCCGAGGCCAGGATGTTGTTGCGGAAGATCCGGCTGTACAGGCCGAGGGAGACCACGCCCTCCTGGATGCGCGCGCCGGCGCCGTCGTTGATGCCGATCAGTGGACGCCCGGTCTTGATCGCCAGCTCCTGCACCTTGACGATCTTCTCGCCGTAGACCTCGCCGAGGCTGCCGCCGAAGACGGTGGCGTCCTGGCTGAAGAGGCAGACCTCGCGGCCGTCGATGGTGCCGTAGCCGGTGATGACGCCGTCGCCCAGCGGCCGGTTGGCCTCCATGCCGAAGTTGTTGCTGCGGTGCCGGGCCAGCGCGTCGAGCTCGACGAACGAACCCTCGTCGAGCAGCGCCAGGATGCGTTCCCGAGCGGTCAGCTTGCCCTTGGCGTGCACCCGCTCGATCGCCGCCTCACCGACCGGGTGCAGCGCCTCGGCGGCGCGCTTGCGCAGCTCGGCGAGCTTGCCCGCGGTGGTGTGGATGTCGATCTTGTGCTCGGCGGCCGGTTCGGCGGTGTGCTCGGAAACGCTGGTCATGGGTTGAGATGCTATCCGAGGGCACGCGCGCCGCCGGGCCCGGCCTTACTTTTTCCTTAATGTGTCGCGGCGGCGGTCGCGGGCCCACCGCAGCGCGCCTGGATAGGGTGCCCGCATGGGGTATCCCGACAGCGTTCTGGCCGACGGCGAGCACGTCATCCTGCATCGGCATCCGCACTGGAAACGGATGGTCGTCCCGGTCGTGCTGCTGCTGGTGCTCACCCTGGTGGCCTCGTTCCTGGCCGGCTGGGTGAGCACGCTGGGCTGGGCCGACAACGCCGCGCGGGTGGTCTCCGCGGTGATCGGCGTCATCTGGATGCTCGGGGTCTGCTGGCTGGCGCTGTGGCCGTTCCTGAACTGGTGGACCACCCACTTCGTCATCACCGACCGGCGGGTGATGTTCCGCCACGGTCTGGCCACCCGCTCGGGCATCGACATTCCGCTGGGCCGGATCAACAGCGTCGAGTTCCGCCACGGGCTGCTGGACCGGGTTGTGCGCACCGGCACCCTGATCATCGAGTCGGCCAGCCAGGATCCGCTGGAGTTCTACGACATCCCGCGGGTGGAACGCGTCCACTCACTGCTCTACCACGAAGTCTTCGAGCCCGGCGACGACCGGGACGACGGCTAACCCGCGGGGTCAGGACGACTTGGGCACCCGGGAATCGTCGGCCGGCGCACGGTTGGCGCGGCGCCGGTACCGGCGCAGCGGGGTGACGTTGCCCAGCGCGTGCAGATCGCCGTCGATCACGTCGTCGCCGAGGTGCCGCGCCTCGTAGCCGTCCTCCAGGGCCTCGGTGATGCCGCCCATGGTGAGCGCGGATTCGATCGCGTGCTCGGTGCTACCGGCCACCTCGGGGAACACGAACCGGCGGAACGCCCAGAACCGGAACGCCATCTGCAGCAGGTTGCCGATGATGTACGCGGCGATGAAGTCGGCGATGTTCTCCACCGGCAGTGTGACGTTGGGCACCCGCAGGTTCAGCACGTAGCTGGAGAACCACAGCGGAGCCATCGACAGCACCACGCCCACGCCGCTGACCGCGAAGAACAGCAACGCCTCGTGGTGGCGTTCCCGGCCGCCGCGGTCCCGGAAGGACCACTCCCGGTTCAGGATGTAGGACGCGATGACGGCCACGATGCCGGCGATGATCTTGGCGGTCACCGGCTTGGGTTCCAGGATCGTCAGCTTGAGCGTGTAGAAGATCGCCGAGTCGATGACGAACGTCGTGGCACCGACGATCGCAAACTTGATGAGCTCATGGTGCCGCTCGGCGAACGGACGGATCGGCCGCGGCAGGCGGGCGATCGTGGCATCGGCGAAGGACACGATTAGCCAGTGTACGGAAATTGTCGCCGCTGTACTCAAAACCCGAGGTCGCAGCGCCTGAGGCGGGCCCCCGGCGCCATGACACCATAGGCGGGTGCCTCAGCATGCCCACCGGCCCGCCCGCCAATCGTCGAACACCCCGGTCGTCGCGATGATCGGGGGTGGACAGCTGGCCCGGATGACCCATCAGGCCGCGATCGCCCTGGGCCAGACCCTGCGGGTGCTGGCCGTCGACGCGGGCGACCCGGCCGCCCAGGTCAGCCCGGATGTGGTGCTCGGGTCGCACACCGACCTCGACGCGCTGCGCCGGGTCGCCGACGGTGCAACCGTCGTGACCTTCGACCACGAACACGTCCCGCCCGCGCACCTGGAGGCCCTGGTCGCCGACGGGATCACCGTCGCCCCGCCGCCGTCGGCGCTGGTACACGCCCAGGACAAGCTGGTGATGCGCCGCAAACTCGCTGCCCTCGGGGCACCGGTACCGCAGTTCGAACCCGTCGAATCCGCCGACGGCGCCGCCGACTTCGCCCGCGCCCACGGCGGCGGCGCGGTGCTCAAGACCGTGCGCGGCGGGTACGACGGCCGCGGCGTGGTGATCTGCGACACTCCCGAGCAGGTGCGCGCCGCCGCCGCCGGGTTTCTCGCCGATGGCGTGCCGGTGCTGATCGAGCAGAAGGTCGCCATGCGCCGAGAACTGTCGGCGCTGGTCGCGCGCTCGGCCTTCGGTCAGGGCGCGGCGTGGCCGGTGGTGCAGACCGTCCAGCGCGACGGCATCTGCGTGGAGACCATCGCGCCGGCCCCGGACCTGCCGACGACCACTGCGGCCGACGCCCAGCGGCTCGGCCTGCGCCTGGCCTCCGAACTCGGTGTGGTGGGGGTGCTGGCCGTGGAACTGTTCGAGACCGAAACCGGAGCGCTGCTGGTCAACGAGCTGGCCATGCGCCCCCACAACTCCGGGCACTGGACCATGGACGGCGCGGTGACCGGCCAGTTCGAGCAGCACCTGCGGGCGGTGCTGGACTACCCGCTCGGCGACACCGCCGCCCGCGCCGAGGTGACCGTGATGGCCAACGTGCTCGGCGCCCCGCGCACCCCGGAGATGAGCGTCGACGAGCGGCTGCACCACCTGTTCGCCCGGATGCCCGAGGCCAAGGTGCACCTGTACGGCAAGGATGAGCGGCCCGGCCGCAAGCTCGGGCACGTCAATATGGTGGGGCGCGCGGGCGAGGACGTCGAATCGGTGCGTGAGAGGGCGAACCGGGCCGCACACTGGCTGGCGGCGGCCGAGTGGACCGACGGCTGGGATCCGCACGCCGGTGACGCCGCAGACGAACCGCGAACGAACAGGAGTGACGCGCGATGACCAAGCCCAGGGTCGGCCTGATCATGGGGTCCGACAGCGACTGGTCGGTGATGGCCGAGGCCGCCGAGGCGCTGGCCGATTTCGAGGTGCCGTTCGAGGTCGGGGTGGTGTCCGCGCACCGCACCCCGGTCAAGATGCTCGACTACGCGCGCGGCGCCGCCGACCGCGGGATCGAGGTGATCATCGCCGGCGCCGGTGGGGCCGCGCACCTGCCCGGCATGGTGGCCTCGGCCACCGTGCTGCCAGTGATCGGGGTGCCGGTGCCGCTGGCCCGGCTCGACGGCCTGGATTCGCTACTGTCGATCGTGCAGATGCCTTCGGGGGTCCCGGTGGCGACGGTGTCGATCGGCGGGGCCCGCAACGCCGGGCTCCTGGCGGTGCGGATCCTCGGCTGTCACGACGGAGGTCTGCGCGCCAAAATGGCGGAATTTCAGGATGATCTGGCAGCCATGGTCGCCGAGAAGGACGAGGCGCTGCGCCGCCGGCTTCTCGGAGACGACGACTCCCAGTAAAGTTACCAACGAGTAGCGAGGAGAATTGTGATGGCTGCATGGGGTGGAGACCCTTCGTTCGATTTGTTCCAGTTGCCCGAGGAGCATCAGGAGTTGCGGGCGGCGATCCGTGCGCTGGCGGAAAAGGAGATCGCTCCGTACGCCGCCGACGTCGACGCCAATGCCCGGTTCCCGCAGGAGGCCCTCAATGCGTTGGTGGCCAACGGGTTCAACGCGGTACACGTGCCCGAGGAGTACGGCGGCCAGGGCGCGGACTCGGTGGCGGCGTGCATCGTCATCGAAGAGGTCGCTCGGGTGGACTGTTCGGCGTCGCTGATCCCGGCGGTCAACAAGCTGGGCACCATGGGCCTGATCCTGCGGGGTTCGGACGAGCTCAAGAGCCAGGTGCTGCCCGGCATCGCTGCCGGGGACACCATGGCCTCCTACGCGCTTTCCGAGCGCGAGGCCGGTTCGGATGCCGCCGCGATGCGCACCCGCGCCAAGGCCGACGGGGACGGCTGGATCATCAACGGTTCCAAGTGCTGGATCACCAACGGCGGCAAGTCCGACTGGTACACGGTGATGGCGGTGACCGACCCGGATAAGGGCGCCAACGGCATCTCGGCGTTCATGGTGCACAAGGACGACGAGGGCTTCTCGGTCACCGGGTACGAGCACAAACTCGGCATCAAGGGCTCCCCGACCGCGGAGTTGGCGTTCGAGAACTGCAAGGTTCCCGGGGACCGGATGATCGGTGATCCGGGCACCGGGTTCAAGACCGCGCTGGCCACCCTGGACCACACGCGTCCGACCATCGGGGCGCAGGCCGTCGGGATCGCCCAGGGTGCCCTCGATGCGGCGATCGCCTACACCAAGGACCGCAAGCAGTTCGGCACTTCGGTGTCGACGTTTCAGGGTGTGCAGTTCATGCTCGCCGACATGGCGATGAAGCTCGAAGCCGCCCGGCTGATGGTCTACCACGCCGCCGCCCGCGCCGAGCGTGGCGAAACCAATCTGGGATTCATCTCCGCCGCGTCGAAATGCTTTGCCTCCGACGTGGC
>Ga0209023_10004625_pt1 | contig 15541 bp, 13 predicted proteins | sample LakOneMetagenome_FD_187468 | JGI IMG/M metagenome (GOLD analysis project Ga0209023, IMG submission 187468) | Freshwater and sediment microbial communities from Lake Erie, Canada (SPAdes) (version 2) | ecosystem: Environmental > Aquatic > Freshwater > Lentic | place: Lake Erie, Canada... | reverse complement strand
GCCGGGTGGCGCGGGCCGAGGCCAAATACGCCGGGACCGATACGCCCCTGACCGTGCCGTTCGGGCCGGCGGCCGAAATGCATGCGGCGTTTCAGAACCAGCACCGGCGGCGGTTCGGCTTCGTCGGCGACCGGGACCTGATCGTCGAGACCCTGCAGGTGGAGGCGATTTCGTCTCCGACCGGGACCGGGAGTTCAGCGCAGACTTCGGGGGGCGCCGCCCATGCCGCTGACGACGGGGAAGCAGAGGCCGCGTCGGTCTGGATGGACGGCGGGATGCGCGAGGCCGCGATCCATCGGCGGGAGCGGCTGGCGCCCGGGGCCATCGTCGACGGCCCGGCGATCATTCTGGAGGCCACGGGGACGACTGTGGTCGAGCCGGGCTGGCGGGCCGGGGTGGATGCGCGGGCGAACCTGATCCTGACGCGGGTCGAGGCGCTGGCGAAGCGGACGGCGGTCGGGACCGAGGCCGATCCGATCCTGCTGGAGCTGTTCAACAGCCGCTTCATGGCCGTGGCCGAACAGATGGGCGAGGCGCTGCGATCGACGGCCTATTCGGTGAACATCAAGGAGCGGCTGGACTTCTCCTGCGCCGTCTTCGACCGCACGGGCGCCCTGATCGCCAATGCCCCGCACATCCCGGTGCACCTGGGGTCGATGGGGGAGAGCATCGCGGCGGTGGTGCGCGCGCGCGGCCCGGACGAGACGGGGCACGCGAGGGACGGGCGCGGCCTGAGGCGCGGCGACGTCTATATGCTGAACGCCCCCTACAACGGCGGGACTCACCTGCCGGACATCACGGTCATCCTGCCGGTCTTCCTCGAGGACGATGAGGCGCCGGCCTTCTTCGTTGCCGCGCGCGGACACCATTCCGACGTCGGCGGGATCACCCCCGGCTCGATGCCGCCGAACAGCCGGTCGGTCGAGGAGGAGGGTGTCCTGATCGACGACGTCCTGCTGATCGACGAGGGCGTGCTGAGGGAGGCGGAGACCCGCACCCTGTTCGGCTCGGGGGCCTGGCCGTCGCGCAATGTCGACATGAACCTGGCCGATCTCAAGAGCCAGGTCGCGGCCTGCGCGCGGGGCGCCGAAGAGCTGGAGCGGATGGTCGCCGAGTTCGGGCGCGACACGGTCGAGGCCTATATGGGCCACGTCCAGGACAATGCCGAAGAGGCGGTGCGGCGGGTGCTGGCGACCTTCGGCGGCGGCGAGTTCGCGCTGGAGATGGACGACGGCGCGATCATCCGGGTGCGGATTTCGGTCGATGCGAAGGCGCGGTCGGCGCGGGTCGACTTCACCGGGACCAGCGCCCAGAGGCCGACCAATTTCAACGCCCCGCGCTCCATCACACGGGCGGCGGTGATGTATGTGTTCCGGACCCTGGTCGACGACGCCATCCCGCTGAACGAGGGCTGTCTGAAGCCGATCTCCCTGATCGTGCCGGAGGGGTCGATGCTGGCGCCGGTGTATCCGGCCGCCGTGGTGGCGGGGAATGTCGAGACCAGCCAGGCGGTGGTCGACGCCCTTTACGGCGCGCTGGGCGCGCTGGCCGCCAGCCAGGGGACGATGAACAATTTCACCTTTGGCGACGACACGCGGCAATATTACGAGACCATCGCCGGGGGCTCGGGGGCGGGGCCGGGGTTCGACGGGGCGTCAGCCGTCCAGACCCATATGACCAACAGCCGGCTGACCGATCCGGAGGTGCTGGAGACGCGCTTCCCGGTCCGGCTTGAGGCGTTTTCCATCCGTCACGGGTCGGGCGGGGGCGGGGCCTCGACGGGCGGGAACGGGGCGGTGCGGCGGGTGCGGTTCCTGGAACCGATGACGGCGGGCATCCTGTCCAATCGCCGACGCGTGCCGCCGTTCGGGGCCGTGGGCGGCGATCCGGGCATGGTCGGCGTCAACCGCGTCGAGCGGGCGGACGGAACGGTCGAGGCGCTGGGCGCGACGGCGGAGGTGCAGATGGCGCCGGGCGATGTGTTCGTGATCGAGACGCCGGGCGGCGGGGGATACGGGGTTGCTTCTCCCGCGCGAGAAGACGGGCTAGCGTAAGCTTATGCTGGTCCTGCTCGGAATTCTGGTCGTGGTCGCGGGGTTCGCTGCGAGGCTGAATCCCTTGCTGACCATCGTGGTCGCGGCGCTGGTGACGGGGGTGCTCGCGGCGGTGGTTTCGGGCGCGGATGCGGCCGGGCTCTGGCGGGCGGGGGTCGATACCCTGGCCCTGTTCGGCAAGGCGTTTAACGACAACCGCTATTTCCACATCACCTGGCTGGTTCTGCCGGTAATCGGCCTGCTGGAGCGCGAAGGGCTGCAGGAACGGGCGCGGATGCTGATCGGCAAGGTCAGGGCCGCGACGGCCGGGCGGCTGCTGCTGGTCTATCTGGTGTTGCGTCAGGCGACGGCGGCCCTGGGTCTGGTCTCGCTGGGCGGCCACCCGCAGATGGTCCGACCGCTGGTCGCGCCGATGGCCGAGGGCGCGGCGGAGGCGGACATGGGCGAGCTCACCGACGCCACGCGCTTCCGCATTCGCGGAATGGCGGCGGCGACGGACAACATCGGCCTGTTCTTCGGCGAGGACATCTTCATCGCCATCGGCTCCATCGTCCTGATCGTCGGCTTCCTCGAACAGGCGGGGGTGAAGGTCGAGGCCCTGCATGTGTCGCTGTGGGCGATCCCCACGGCCATCGCCGCCTTCGCCGTGCATGGGGTGCGGCTGTGGTTCTTCGACCGTTCGCTGAAACGCGTCCCCAAGGTTGAAGTCGTGAAGGGAGATCCGGCATGATCACCCTCGACCATGCCTATATCCTCGTCGGGCTGATGTTCCTGGCCTTCGCCGTGCTGACGGCGCTGGACCGCAGCCATCCGACGCGGATCCGGAACACCCTGTTCTGGGGCCTGATCGCCGTGTCGATGCTGTTCGGCGCGAAGCTGGGCGGGCTCGGCAACGGGGTGCTGGTGCTGGCCCTGGTGGCCATCGGCGCGACGGGGAAGATGGGCGTAGCCAAGCCCGTCACGACAGGGCCGGAAGAGCGGATCGAGCGGGCGGAGCGGCGCGGCAACGCCCTGTTCCTGCCCGCCCTGATAATTCCTGTCGTCGCGGTCGGCGGCACGCTGGCGGCCAAATACACCGAGGCGGGCAAGTGGCTGATCGGCCCGACCCAGACGACCCTGATCGCCCTGGGTCTCGGCTGCCTGATCGCCCTGTTCGCCGCCGTGGCCTGGCTGAGGCCGGTGGTTTCGGCGCCGGCGCAGGAGGGGCGGCGGCTGATGGATTCCATCGGCTGGGCCGCGCTCCTCCCCCAGATGCTGGCCTCGCTGGGCGCGGTGTTTCTGGCCTCCGACGTCGGGGGCGTGGTGGGGGAGGCGGTGACGCGGGTCATTCCGCTGACGACGCCGCTGCTGGCCGTGGTCGCCTATTGCGTCGGCATGGCCCTGTTCACCATCGTCATGGGCAACGCCTTCGCGGCCTTCCCCGTGATGACGGCGGCGATCGGCCTGCCGCTGGTGGTGCATCAGTTCGGCGGCGACCCGGCGATCGTCTGCGCCATCGGCATGCTGTCCGGTTTCTGCGGGACCCTGCTGACGCCGATGGCGGCGAACTTCAATGTCGTACCCGCCAACCTGCTGGACCTGCCCGACCGCAACGCCGCCTTCAACGGCGTGATCCGGGCCCAGGCGCCGACGGCGGCGGTGATGCTGCTGGTCAATATCGGGCTGATGTACGCCCTGGCCTTCCGGTTCTGAGATGACGAAACTGACGAGCGAAACGGCCAGCCTCTATGCGCGTACGGCGCTCGGCCATGTGACGCGCGAATATCCGAACAAGCTGGATCACGTGCTGACGGGGCCGGCGGCGGTGAAGGGGCCGCGCGACCTGCACCCGGTCTTCTTCGGCAGTTTCGACTGGCACTCTTGCGTGCATGGCTGGTGGACCCTGTTCACGGTCCTGCGGCTGCATCCCGGGATCGAGGAGGCGGACGCGATCCGGGCCCTCGCCGACCAACTGTTCACCGAGGCCAAGGTCGCGGTCGAGACCGACTATCTGGCCCAGTCGTCGAGCCGGGGGTTCGAGCGGCCCTATGGCTGGGCGTGGCTGCTGATGCTGGCGGCGGAGCTGACGCGGCATGACAGCGAGGACGGGCGACGGTGGGCCGTGACGCTGAAGCCCCTGGCCGACGCCTTCGCCGAGCGGTTCAAGGCCTTCCTGCCCCTGGCGACCTATCCGGTGCGGGTCGGGACCCACTACAACACCGCCTTCGCACTGACCCTGGCGCTCGACTATGCGGACGCGGTCGGCGATGCCGGGCTGGCCGATCTGTGCCGGGACAAGGCGCGGGACTGGCATCTGGGGGACGCGGCCTGTCAGGCCTGGGAGCCGTCCCAGGACGAGTTCCTGTCGCCGGCCCTGATGGAGGCGGAGCTGATGCGGCGGGTGCTGGCACCGGTTGAATTCGGCAGGTGGTTCGACGCCTTCCTGCCGGATCTGGCCGGGCGGCGCCCGGCGACCCTCTTCGCTCCGGCCAGCGTCAGCGACCGGTCGGACGGCAAGATCGCCCATCTGGACGGGCTGAACCTGAGCCGGGCCTGGTGCTGGCGCGGGATCGCCTCAGCGGTGAAGGGCGAGCGGCGGGCGGTGGCGCTGAAGGCCGGTGACGACCATCTGGCCGTGGCCCTGCCGCAGGTCACCGGCGACTATATGGGCGAGCACTGGCTGGCCAGCTTCGCCCTGCTGGCGCTGCTCGCGGCAGAGTGACCCCGTCCCCGGATCGGGGACGGGGCCGGACAATCACGTTCCGGGGTTGATCACGACCTTGATGCAGCCGTCCTTCTTTTCCTGGAATGTCTCGTAGGCGTCGGGGCCGTCCTCCAGCCTGATCTTGTGGGTGATCAGGAAGCCGGGATCGATTTCGCCCTCCGCGATCTTCGCCATCAGGGGCTCAAGGTATTTCTGCACATGGGTCTGGCCGGTCTTCAGGGTCAGGCCCTTGGCGATGACGGCCCCCATCATGGTCGGGACCGCGTTGATGAAGACGCCCGGCATGGAGACGATGCCTCCGGGGCGGCAGGCGATGATCGCCTCGTTCAGGGCGTAGGGACGCTCCATCTTGCCCGCCACGGTCTCCTGAACCTTCTCGATCAGGCTGCCGGCGCCGTGGCTTTCCAGACCGACCGCCTCGATGACGGCGTCGGGGCCGAGGCCTTTGGTCAGGGCCTTGATCTTCTCCTGAACATCACCCTCGCTGAAGTCGATCGTCTCGGCTCCGGCGGCGCGCGCCATGGCCAGACGTTCGGGAACCTGATCGATGGCGATGACCCGTTCGGCGCCCATCATGAAGGCCGAGCGGATGGCGAACTGGCCGACGGGACCGCAACCGAAGACGGCGATCGTCTGACCCGGCTGAATGTCGCAATTCTCGGCGGCCATCCAGCCTGTGGGGAAGATGTCGGACAGGAACAGGACCTGATCGTCGGTCAGGCCTTCAGGCACCTTGATCGGGCCGACGTCGGCGTAGGGGACGCGCAGATACTCGGCCTGACCGCCCGGGAAGCCGCCATAGGTGTGGGTGTATCCGAACAGGCCGGCGGTCGGATAGCCGATCATCTTCGCCTGTTCGGCGCCGGCGGGATTGGACACTTCGCAGCAGGAGAACAGGCCGCATTTGCACATGCGGCATTCGCCGCAGCTGATGGTGAAGGGCACGACGACCCGGTCGCCGACCTTGAGTTTCTTGTTATCCTTGCCGACCGCGACGACCTCGCCCATCGTCTCGTGGCCCATGACGTCGCCGGACTTCATGCCCGGCACGAAGCCGCCGTAGAGGTGCAGGTCAGAGCCGCAGATGGCGCAGGACGTCACCCGGATAATGGCGTCGCGGCCGTTCTGAATCTCGGGGTCGGGTACGGTCTCGCACCGGATGTCGCCCTTGCCGTGCCAGCACAACGCCTTCATCTCGCTCTCCTTTTTCGTGAAGGAGAAGAAGGGGTGAGGGACGCCTTGGTTCCTGTGTCCGACAGGCGACATGGCGACCCTTGGGCCGTCGCGGTCGACCGCTCGCCCACCGGGCGCGGTCCCCTCACATGAACAATCGGTAAGGTCGGCGCCCTCGCCAAGGCACGCCGCATGCCGCTAGATGCCGCCCTGTTCGGAGAGGGGCTATTCGATGAAGCGGATCTGGTTGACGACGGCTGCCGTGGCGGTCCTGGCGATGCAGGGGCCGGTGGCCGCCGTGGCCCAGACCCAAAGCCCGCCGACCCCGGCGCCGGCTCCGCAGGACGCGCCGCCCGCGCCGACGCCGGAGAAGCCCGCGCCCGAGCCGGTGCTGGAAGCCGCCGCTCCGGCCGCCGTCGCGACCCCGGCGCCCGCCGCTGCGGACGAGAAGCCGAAATGGGACGTCAACAATCCGCCCGGGCCGTCGCATGACGTGAAGATCGACGTGACCCAGGGCACATGGATGTCGCTGGACGTCAGCCCGGACGGCCGCACGATCGTCTTCGACATGCTGGGCGACATCTACGTCATGCCGATCGGCGGCGGCGAGGCGAAGGCCATCGCCTCGGGCGTCGCCTGGGAGATGCAGCCCAAATGGTCGCCGGACGGGACCCGGATCGCCTTCACCTCGGACCGGGGCGGCGGCGACAACATCTGGACCATGGCCGCCGACGGCTCGGACCTGCAGCAGGTCTCGAAAGAGAGCTTCCGTCTGGTGACCCAGCCGGAATGGACGCCCGACGGCCAGTTCATCGTCGGCCGCAAGCATTTCACCTCCAGCCGCTCTCTGGGCGCCGGCGAGATGTGGATGTGGCATCGGTCGGGCGGCGGGGGCGTCCAGCTGACCACCCGCCGCACCCAGCAGAAGGACACGGGCGAGCCCGCCTTCTCGCCCGACGGCCGCTATCTCTATTTCTCGGACGACGCCACTTCGGGCGGTCAGTTCGAATATTCCAAGGACCCCAACACCCAGATCTATGTGATCCAGCGGCTGGACCGCCAGACCGGCGAGACGGAGGAATTCCTGTCCGGTCCCGGCGGTTCGATCCGCCCGACGCCCTCGCCGGACGGCAAGGCGTTGGCCTTCATCCGCCGCGTTCGCTATCAGTCGACCCTCTATGTGATGGATATCGAGAGCGGGCGCGAGACGCCGATCTACGGCCATCTGGATCGGGACCTGCAGGAGACCTGGGCGATCCACGGCGTCTATCCGGCGATGAGCTGGACGCCTGACGGCAAGTCGGTGGTCTTCTGGGCCGGCGGCATCTTCCACAAGATCGATGTGGCCTCGCAGGCCGTGACGGACATTCCGTTCCACGTCGCCGACACCCGTCGGGTCGAGCCCGCGGTGCGGACCACGGTCAATGTGGCGCCCGACACCTTTGACGTGAAGATGATCCGCTGGGCCCACGCCTCGCCCGACGGGTCGAGGGTGGTGTTCGAGTCGCTGGGCAATCTCTGGATCCGCGATCTTCCGACCGGAACCGCGCGCCGGCTGACCAGCCAGAGCGACCATTTCGAACTCTATCCGTCCTGGTCCCGCGACGGCCGGTCGATCGTCTATACGACCTGGTCGGACAAGGATCTGGGCACGGTGCGGGTGATCCCGGCCTCGGGCGGGACGGGCCGCGTCGTGACGACCCGGCCGGGCCATTACATCGAGCCGAGCTTCTCGCCGGACGGCAAGACCATCGCCTATCGCGCGGTCGCCGACGGCTTCCTGACCACGGGCCTGTGGGGCCGCAATCCGGGCATCTATCGTGTGCCGACGGCGGGCGGGGAGCCGGCGCTGGTGACGGAGGACGGGTCGTCGCCGCAGTGGGGCGCCGCCAACGACCGGATCTTCTTCCTCGGCCGTCAGGACGGAAACGCGGCGCTCAAGTCGGTCGATCTGGGCGGGCATGAAGAGCGCACCCACCTGACCTCGCAATGGGCGTCGGACTTCGAGATCTCGCCGGACGAGCACTGGGTCGCCTGGACCGAGCGCTTCAACGCCTATGTCGCGCCGTTCGTGGCCACCGGCCGCCCGGTCGAGATGGGCTCCAAGGGCGACGCCCTGCCGCAGACCCGCGTCACCCGCGACGCCGGGAACTGGCTGACCTGGTCGGGCGACTCGTCGAAGCTGAGCTGGGCCATCGGTCCGGAGTTCTTCACCCGCAGACTGACCGACAGCTTCAAGTTCGAGGATGGCGCGCCGGCGGAGCTGCCCAAGCCCGCCGAACACGGCATCAACATCGGCTTCACCGCCACGGCGGACAAGCCGACGGGCCGTCTGGTCCTGACCGGCGCGCGGATCATCACCATGAACGGGGATCAGGTGATCGAGGACGGCGTCATCGTCGTCAACGAGAACCGGATCGAGGCGATCGGTCCGCGCGGTTCGGTCGCCGTGCCCGCCGGCGCGACCGTCATGGACATGACCGGCAAGACCATCACGCCCGGCCTGATCGACGCCCACTGGCACGGCGCGATGGCGGCGGACGGCATCATCCCGCAGCAGAGCCGGATCGACTATGCGTCCCTGGCCTTCGGGGTGACGACGATCCACGACCCGTCGAACGACTCCAGCGAGATCTTCGCCCACTCCGAGATGGCCCGCGCGGGCAAGGTCGTCGGGCCGCGCATCTATTCGACGGGCACGATCCTGTACGGCGCCCAGACGCCGTTCACGGCCCAGATCGACAGCCTCGACGACGCCCTGTCCAACCTGCGCCGGACCCAGGCGCTGGGGGCGATCAGCGTCAAGAGCTACAACCAGCCGAGGCGGGACCAGCGTCAGCAGGTCATCGAGGCCGCGCGCCAGCTGAACATCAACGTCGTGCCCGAGGGCGGGTCGCTGTATCAGCACAATATGTCGATGGTCGTCGACGGCCATACGACGATCGAACACTCGATCCCGCTGGCCCATCTGTATGACGACGTGCGCCAGCTGTGGAGCCAGACGGACGTCGCCTATACCCCGACCCTGATCGTGGCCTATGGCGGCGCCTTCGGCGAGAATTACTGGTACCAGGAAAGCCCGGTCTGGAACGATCCGCTGCTGCAGCAGTACGTCCCGCGCCGGATCCTCGACGCCCGCGCCCGCCGGCCGACGACCCAGCCGATGCAGGAGTGGAACCACATCGCCATCGCGCAGCAGGCCAGGGCCCTGATGGATCTGGGCGTGACCGTCGAGACCGGCGCCCACGGCCAGCGCGAGGCCCTGGGCGAACACTGGGAAATCTGGATGATGGCGCAGGGGGGCATGACCCCGATGCAGGCCCTGCGCACCGGCACCCTGAACGGCGCCAAGGCGCTGGGCATGGACAAGGACATCGGGTCTCTGGAGGTCGGGAAACTGGCCGATATGGTGGTGATGAACACCAACCCGCTGGAGAACATCCGCAACACCCGCGACATCGCCTACACGGTCGCCAACGGCCGGGTCTATGACAGCCATATGGACGAGGTGGGGCGCAGAAACCGTCCGCGTCAGCCGTTCTGGTTCGCCAGCGCCGACGGCGAGGCCGGGCCTGCGGGCGTGGCCGTGGCGTCGGCCGCCGACCACGGGGACGGCGATACGGGGGATTGATCCCGATGGGGCCTGAGGGCGGGGCATGAGCGAAGTCGACCTCGAAGCCCTGCGCGCGAATCCTGCGGCGCGCCGGATGGCGGAGTTGAAGGCGTTCCTGTTTGCGGTCAGGCCGATCGCCAGCGATCTGGCGGCGACACTGGTCTTCTATCTGGTGCTGATCGTCGGCGGCCGGGTGGAGGTCGCGGTCGCGCTCGGCATCGCGCTGGGACTAGGTCAGCTGGTCTGGGCCCTGTCGCGGCATGTTCGCGTGCCGCCCATGCAGTGGGTCAGTCTGGGCCTGGTCGTGGTCATGGGCGGGGCGACCCTGATCACCCATGACCCGCGCTTCGTCCTGATCAAGGTCAGCGTGATCTATGCGCTGATCGGCGGCGCGATGCTGCAGCCCGGCTGGCTGCATCGCTACATTCCGCCCATCGCCGTGCGCCATATCCCGGAGCGCTGGGTCGTGATGTCGGGCTATGTCTGGGCTGCGCTGATCCTCGGGACCGGGGTGCTGAACCTGGTCCTGACCCTGACGGTCGAGGCCCGGACGGTGGCGGTGGTGATGACGGTCTTGGCCATCGGCCCGAAGGTCGCCCTGTTCGCCGGCCAGTATCTGCTGTTCCGGGTGGTCGCGCGCCGCAGCATTCGAGCTACGCTGTCAGCGGCTCCAGCTCCAGATGCAGGAACTGGTTGAAGGCGCTGCGTTCGTAGTCGCTGAAGGCCTCGCCGTCGACGAACCCGCGACGGCGGTAGAGGGCGAGCGCCGGGTCGAAGGCCGGGCCTGACCCGGTCTCCAGCGAGAGGCGGGAGTAGTCGCGCATCCTCGCCATGTCGATGATGTGTTCCAGCAGCGCCGCCGCCACGCCTGTACGCAGGTGATCCGGATGAGTGCGCATCGATTTCAGTTCGCCGGTTCCATCCGCAAGGGCCTTGAGCGCGCCGATCCCGACCAGATGACCGTCGCGCCATGCACTCCATACCGTGACATCGGGACCCTGTAGGCCTGTCAGATCCAGAGCGCGGACGTGATCCGGTGGCGAGTTTTCATGCATGCCTGCAAGGTGCAGGGCCAGCAGGGCGCGGGTCTGCTCACCCGAGAGATCATCGCGGCATATATCCAGCTGGCCGGGCCTCAGCAGCCGCTTGTATGTGCTCCAGTCGGCGCGTGCGCAAAGCTGTCGGCCTAGGAAGTATTCCGGCGCAGTCTGATCGAAGAGTAGCGTCGCCTCGACCTCGAAGTCATCGGGGTCTTGGAAGAGGATCACGCGACTTCCATCCTGCAAACCCAAGTCCGATGCGATATCGCTCAGCAGCCGCCCTTCGTAGTGCAGAAGCCAGCACCGATCGTCGTCGGTGATGTCGTTGAAGTCGCAGTTCACCTTCAGCACAGGTCAGCCCTTCCGGCATTCCATCAGCGGCTGGATCTTCGTGCCGAAGTCCTCGATGCCCTGTTCGAAGTCGTCGAAGGTCAGCAAGACGCCGCCGGTGCCTTCGACTTCCGACATCTCGTCCAGCATCTTCGCGACGGTGGCGTACGACCCGACCAGGGTGCCCATGTTGATGTTCACGGCGCCTTCCGGAGCGGCGAGCTGGCGGACGTTGGTGGTGGCGTTGACGGTGTCAGCGGCGCCCTGGTCCTTGAGCCAGCTGATGGCGTCGATATCGATGCCGGCGTTGTAGGACTTCCACCGCGCCATGGCCTCTTCGTCGGTGTCGGCGGCGATGACCATGACGAGGACGAACATCTTGACGTCGCGGCCGGTCTTCGCGGTCGCCTCGGCGAGGCGTTCGTTGTTGAAGGCGAAGGCCTTGGGCGTGTTGACCCCCTTGCCGAGGCAGAAGGCGTAGTCCGCCCATTTGGCCGAGAAGGCGAGGCCCTCGTCCGACGAGCCGGCGCAGATGATCTTCATGTCCGAGGTCGGCGTCGGCCGGACCAGACAGTCGTCCATCTCGTAATAGTCACCCTTGAGGTCCGAGCGTCCGGTCTCCCACAGCTCGCGCAGGATATGGGCGTATTCGTCCAGCATCTTGTAGCGGTTGCGGAAGTGATCCTCGCCGGGCCACAGGCCCATCTGGGAATACTCCGGCTTCTGCCAGCCGGTGATCAGGTTGAGGCCGAAACGCCCGTGGCTGATCGAGTCGATCGTGTTGCACATCCGCGCGGCGAAGGCGGGCGGGATGATCAGGGTCGGGCAGGTCGCATAGATCTTGATCTTTTCGGTGACCGCCGCGAGCCCGGCCATCAGGGTGAAGCTCTCCAGCCCGTATTCCCAGAACTCGGTCTTGCCGCCGAAGCCGCGCAGCTTGATCATCGACAGCAGGAAGTCGAGGCCGTGCTTCTCGGCGGCCAGGGCGATGCGCTTGTTCAGATCGAACGAGGGCATGTACTGTGGCGCGGTCTCCGAAATCAGCCAGCCGTTGTTGTTGATCGGAATGAAGACGCCGACTTCCATGGGGTGGTCCTTCAGACGTCGCCGGAGAGCCAGGCGATCAGTTGGGCATTGAAGACATCCGGAACCGTCGCCGTAAAGGCGTGACCGCCCCAGGGCGTGATCTCGAGCGTCGCATCGGGCAGTCCCGCGGCGAGGCGCAGCGCCAGACGGGGCGGGACCAGCATGTCGTCGGCCGAGGCGCTGACGAGGACGGGGTGCGGGATCTCGCCCAGCCGGTCGTCGATGTCGAAGGCCAGAAGGGCGCCGATCCGGGCCAGCATGACGTCGGTGCGCGGGAAGCCTGCGACGTGATGCGGCTCCTGTTCCTTGAGGAGGGTGTCGTTCTCGCTGATCCAGTCGGGCGGATAGAGGAACAGGCTCTGGGCCTCGACATAGGCCTGCGGTCCGAAGGCCTCCAGCAGCCGGGTGCGGGCGGCGAAACAGCGGGCGACGTGCGGATCGGGCCGCGACCAGCCGTTGACGACGACCAGCTTGTCGAGCCGGTCGGGATGGTCGAGCGCCAGTTGGAGGCCCGCATTGCCGCCCGCCGCATGGCCGACCAGATGGGCCCTGTCCGTGTCCGTGGCGTCGAGGACGGCGACGATATCCTCGGCCATGGCGGCGACGGAGTGGCCGGGCTTGAGGCTGCGGTCGCTGCGGCCTGTGCCCCGGTGGTCGTAGAGGATGACGCGGTAGCGTTCGGTCAAGGCGGCCATCTGAGGCGCCCAGAAGGCGGCCGAGCCGCCGAGGCCGGCGGACAGGATCAGGCTGGCCGCGCCTTGGGGACCGTCGTGGATTTCCCAGTAAAGGCCGTCGGCGGTCCCGCTGGTCACAGCTTCAACCCGAAGCGTGGGCCGATGCCGGTCATGGCGAGGTAGAGGCCGACGGTCAGGGCGCAGCCGAGGCCGAGGGCGGGCCAGAAGGGCACGCCGCGTCTCAGCAGCACAGGGATGACGAGGAACATCGGCAGGGACGGCAGGACGTACCAGAAGGTCGCCTGCGCATGCTGAGCCATATTCTCGGCGTCGGGCTTCGCCGACCATAGCCAGATCATCCCCAGCACCGAGACCAGCGGCAGCGACGCGATCAGGGCGCCGACGCCGGGCTGGCGACGCGCCACCTCCGACGCCGCCACGATCAGGATCGCGGAGACGACGGCCTTGATCAGCAGGGTCGCGAGCGGGCTCAGGCGCGTTTGCCGATGTGGGCGATGGTGGCGATCTCGACGAGGAAGTCGGGGCGGACGAGGCCGCACTGGATGCAGAACCGGGCCGGCTTGTCGCCCGGGAAATACTCGGCGTAGACGGTGTTGAGGGCGGCGTAGTCGGCCCAGTCCTTGAGGAAGATGTGGTTCATGGTCACGTCGTCCATGGTCCCGCCGGCGGTCTCGATCACCGACTTGATGGTCTCCAGCACGATCCGCGTCTGGCCGGCGGCGTCGCCGACGCAGGCGACGTTGTTGTCCTTGTCGAAGGCCAGGGTCCCCGAGACATAGATCACGCCGTCGGCGAGCGTGCCGGGCGAGAAGGGGGCGATCGGGGTGACGGTTCCGGGCGGTGTGATGACGATCTTGGGCATCGAGGGTCCTTCAGCATTGTGCGTTGAACTGACAGGCCGGGGCGTCGAACAGAAACATCGAGTCGGGCTGCGCAGCAGGGGGATAGTTCGAACGCCACCATCCCGCAGCTTCGGGCTGGGTGGCTTCCAGAATGTCGAGCGCCTCCGCAACAGGCACAATGAAGCCCTCGGTCACGATCGAACGGGGGATCATGACAACCGGAGGGCTTTCACCGCGATCTTCATATTGGAACCTCTGCGGGTACCGCTCTCCTCCTTCTTTCGAAGTTGTCGGTAACGTAAGGCCGATCCATGCTTCGCGGACCCACAATGGCGCATGTCCTTCCGGCGTGCGGACAATGGCGACGCTATTCATCATCGGTCTGCGGCGCGATCTGGCCGAAGACGCCCTTGAAGTCGGCGACGCTGGAGACCCAGCCGAAGAATTTCTCGATATTGTAGAGACTGGCCTGCTGGACGAACTCCGGCCCGGCCTGATGGGTGGCGTCCTCGAGCACGACGCCGAAATATTCGAGGAAGAAGCCGTCGCGGAGCGTGGACTCGACGCAGACGTTGGTGGCGATGCCGACGAAGACGAGGTTGCGGATGCCGCGCGCGCGCAGGACGCTGTCGAGCTGGGAGTTGAAGAAGCCGGAGTAGCGGGTCTTGTGCAGGCTGATGTCGCCCGGCTGCGGCTTGAGCTCGTCGACCAGCTGATAGTCCCATGTCCCGCGCGCCAGAAGCTGGCCGTGCAGTTCGGGGCGAGCGCGCATGGTCTTGAGCGCATTGGACTTGTGGAAATTGGGGCTGCCCGGGCCGCCCGCCTCGACATAGTCGGGGTCCCAGCCGTTCTGGAAATAGATGACCTGAACGCCGGCGCTGCGCGCCACCTCCAGCACCCCTTTGATGTTGGCGATGACTTTCGCGGCGCCCGAGATGTCGAAGCCCGCGAGATCCAGATAGCCGCCCGGCGAGGCGTAGGCGTTCTGCATGTCGATGACGATGACGGCGGTGATCGCCGGATCGATCTCCAGCGGCTCGGGCCGTGCGGGCAGTGTGATTTTGGCGGCCATGAGGGAGAGGGCGTCCGCGTTGCAGCAGCGCCTACCCTGTCCCGGCCCGGCGGCGGCGCCAAGCCCCCATGGCGCAACGGCTGCCGGAACGGTTTAAGGGGGTGTGACTGTCGACCCTCAAGACCCTGTGATTCCCATGCCGAATGACCCCCTGATCGCCGGCGTCGAACTGGGCGGGACCAAGATCGTCTGCCTTCTGGCCTCGGGGCCTGATGATGTGCGCGACGAGGTGCGACTGCCGACCACGACGCCGGAGGAGACCTTGGGCGCGATCGCCGCGGTGCTCAAACGCTGGAAGGCGGACCATGGGTTCAAGGCGCTGGGCATCGGCAGCTTCGGGCCGCTGGAGCTGGACGACCGGGCTCCGAACCGGGGCGCCATCGTCTCGACGCCCAAGCCGGGCTGGAGCGATGCGGACCTGACCATATTGGGGCGCGATCTCGATGTGCCCATGGCGATCGACACAGACGTCAACGGCGCGGCCTTCGCCGAAGGGCTGTGGGGGGCGGCGCAGGGGCTGCGGTCCTTCGCCTACATCACCGTCGGCACGGGGATTGGCGTCGGGGTGGTGATTAACGGGCAGTCCGTCAGCGGGCTTGGCCATACCGAGGGCGGGCATCTGCGCGTCGGGCGGATCAAGGGCGATGTCTGGCCCGGCAACTGCCCCTATCACGGTGACTGCGTCGAGGGGCTGGCGGCGGGGCCGGCCCTGCTGGCGCGGACGGGAAGGCCCGGCGAGACCCTGTCGTCCGACGATCCGGCCTGGGAGATGGTGGTGCGGGCGCTGGCCGGTCTGCTGCACAATCTGGTTCTGACGACGGCGCCGGAGCGGATCCTGATCGGGGGGGGCGTCTTCGGCGGACAGGGGCATCTGTTCCCGCGCCTGCGGTCGGCGCTCGTCGAAAGTCTGGCCGGCTATGCGACCGCGAACC
>Ga0209023_10004624_pt1 | contig 15541 bp, 16 predicted proteins | sample LakOneMetagenome_FD_187468 | JGI IMG/M metagenome (GOLD analysis project Ga0209023, IMG submission 187468) | Freshwater and sediment microbial communities from Lake Erie, Canada (SPAdes) (version 2) | ecosystem: Environmental > Aquatic > Freshwater > Lentic | place: Lake Erie, Canada... | reverse complement strand
TCCGATCTAACGCGCTCGCCAGCTGGTGCATCGCCGACGGCCGCGCGTGCGGCGGCATCTGCTGGTCGGCCGGTACCGGCTTGGGTACGAACTTGCCGGGCGCGGTCTGCGTGTAGCCATCGAATTGCAGGTCCGGATCGCTCCACAGCGGCTTCGTTTCGGCGGCGATCTGCCACCCCGGCTTGTCGCCACCGCGAGCCTCGCCGTGCACGTTGCCGAAGTTCGGGTGCGGGCTATCGGCCGGCACCAGGTCGTCGAACAGGCCATCCCCTGCCGGTGCCTTCGCAGCGGCCGGCTTATTCGGGATCAGGTCGTCGAACAGGCCATCGCTCACAACTGCCCCACGATGCTGGCGTAACCGCGCTCGCGCAGCCGTTGGATGACGGCTTCGCGCGGCGCACCGCGCGCGATCGCATTCTTGGCTTCGGTGAGGACGGAGTTGTCGGCCTTGAATGCGGCCCCGAGCGATCCGGTGTCGAGCCCGGAACGCACGTTGGCGAACGCCTTGCCCCGCGGCACGGCCATTTCACCGGGCACGAAGCTGTGCGCCGCCTTGGCACCGCGGGGAAGCTCGACGTGGACGTGGTCGCCCTCGTCGATGACCTCGTAGCCGCGCGTGCGCGCCTCGGCGATGAAGGCATCCTTCCGCGTTGGCGCGAGCACGAAGTCGCCGGCGGTGCCGCGGAGGTGCTGCGAATTCGGCACCCCGCCGACCGCACGGTTGTGCTTGCTGTCGCGGTACGTGCTGCTCGTCGTGGCGCCGAAGGCTTTGGCCAGGTCGGGGAAGTCGACGGTCGGGTCGAGCTCGAGCTTCGACGAGCCGCGCGACCGATTGGGATCGGTCCGGTTCGAGAGCGCCGCCCGCGCGTCGTGCGCGCCGGCCGAAGCCGTGCGCTGGGTTGCAAGCGCTTCTTCGGCCCCGATGCGTGCGGTGCCCAGCGGCGTGGGAGTGACGCTGCCGCCGCCTTCGGCGAAGCGGTTGGCGAGCAGCATGCCGTCCTGAATGTCGGCCAGGGCTTGAGGCCCGTTCGCCACGCCCATGAGCGCCGCATTCGCGCCGGTGAAATCGCCAGCCTGCGCCCGCGTCGCCGCGTCGCCGCGGAACCCGAGCTCCTGCTGATCCAGTTGGTAGCCGCTGGCCTGCTGGGGGTTGTACCCGGCGGCGAATGCCGTGCTCAACACGCTCGCCTGCTCGGCCGGCACCCCTGCCTTCGTCAGCGTCTCGCGGAACTGGTCGCGCGCCATCGCCTGCTTACGGGCCTCCATGGCCTTCGTCAGCAGGTAATCGGTCTGCGCGACGCGCCCGGCCACCTCGGAGCGCGAGGCCGGCGTGCCGAGGAAAGCGTCGGCGATGTGCGCGCCGGTGGCGTAGAGCTCGTTCGGCATGTCAGTACCCCCAGCCGCCGAGGCCGCCATTGCCGAAGAACGCGCTGGCGATGCCAGTGCCCGAGCCCGTCGCACCCGCACCGGCCCCGGCGCCCATCGCGCTCGACGCGCCGCCCATGAGGCCCGACGCGAGGTCGAGGTATGGGTTGCGCCGGATCTGGTCGAACTTGAGCTTCGCAAGGAAGTCATCGCCGGCCGAGAATCGCTTGATCCGGTTGAGGTCCGACTCGAAGCGCGCCGCGTCCAGCGCTTCGCCGGTGCGCTGCATTCCCGGCGCGTCCATTCGCGACAGCAGGCCGGCCACGTGCTTGCCGTAGTCGCCGATGCCCAGCGCCGCATCGTTGGCGCTCTTCGTGTAGGCGTCGCTCACCGCGCCGACCTGGCCAAGCCCCTGCGTGGCGTTGCCGCCGGTGGCCTGCATCTGCGCCATGTACTTGCCGAGGATGTCGGCCTTCTCGCTGTCCGGGTTCGACCCGGCGGTCTTGGTGATGAGCTCGTTGACCTTCGCGTCGGCGTCGTGCTGGCGCTTGCCTTGCTGGCGCAACTGCGCCGCCATCTGGTTGTCTTGGCGCTGCGCGGTCTTCTGGGTGTTGTAGTAGGTCGTGCCAGCCGCAGCAGCAGCCAGCGCGAGCATCACGGCGGTGGTGGTTGCGATGGCCATGTCAGAGCACCTTCACGAAGTAGGTTTCGCTCAAGGCGTAACCCGAGCGTTCGAACAGCTTCTCGGCGGCCTCTGGGCTGGACGGCAGCGTCGCCATGCGCACCACCTGCGCACCACGCTTGCGGCAGGCTTCGTCGATCGCGCGCAGCATCCGCGCGGCAAGCAGCCCGCCGCGGTGCTCGGGCTCGATCCAGAACACGATTTCCTGCGCGATGGTGACGTGCGGGTTGAAGATGAAGGGTTCGACGTGGAGCGCGGCCATCGCCTGCAGCACGCCGTCGACCTCGGCCACGAGCATGACGCCCGAATCCATGGTGATGAGCGCGAGGCCGGCTGCCTGGGTGTCTGGCATTGGTGCGATGCGCGAATAACCCGAAGTCGGGAAAAAGCGCTGCGCCATTTCGACAATGCGGGGAATGTCGTCGCGCGTTCCTTGGCGGATCACGGTTTTCAATGCGCACCCTGCCCGAACCCGGGCATGAAGTAGCCGAACTGCGAGAGGAACTGCTGCGTGCGGCGAGCTTCGGCGTTGTCCTGGCTCTTGCGGTACACGTCGGCGAACTGGCTGAACATGTCGCCAAGCCCTTGGGCGGTCGCGGTCGACTGGCCGGAGGCCAAGTTGTTGCGCATCGCCTGCACCGCCTGCGACGAACCGCTGGTCGCATCGAGGCCCGATTGCGCCATCGCGATCAGGTTCAGGCGCGACTGCTCGTCCTGCGTGCGCAGGTCGGATGCCGCCGCCTGGGCGCGCCGGTCGGCTTCGATCACGCCGCGGGTGTAGTCCTCGCCCACGCGGCGCGTGGAATCGACCGCGACCGAACCGCCGGTCTGGCCGTTGCGCGCCATCGCGAATTTCAGGTTGCGGTCGGTGCTGGTCTTCTGCCGATTCAGGTCGTCTGTGTAGTACTGGCGCGTCGCGTCGTAGAAATCGTCGATCTGGCCCGTGCGGGACGGGTCGTCGAAGATGTTGTTGATCGCGCCGACGCTTTGCGAAATCGCAGCCTGGCGTTGCTGTTCCTGCCGGTTGGCTTCGTTCGCCGCGTTATTGCTGGGGCTGGACACGGCCGCCCTCCTTCACCCGCGCGAACGTGATGCCGGCCTGACCATCGGCGAAGAATCCCGGGTGCTCGCCCTCGCGGCGTAGCTTCAAGCCGCGCTCGTACCAGTCGTGGGCTTGCGTGCGGCTGGCCAGCGCGACGATCTGCACGCGGTGCGCACCACCGGCGAAGGTGTCGCGGATGAGCCGGTTGCAGGTGAGCGTGATCGTGCGCCAGTGCTTCTCCCAGCCCTCCGTCGTGCCGACTGCCCAGAGTTCGAACACGCCCGGCCGCAGTGGTTCGAAACCGCCGGCCATGATCGGCTTGTTGGCGGCGTCGACGCCCACGAATGTCGCGCCACGCGATGCGGCCATGGCGCGCGCCGCCGCGTCGCTGTCGAATTCATCGGCGCCGGTCATCGCCAGGTACTGCGCAATCTCGTCCGGGCGCATGCGTCGGGCGAGGAAGCAGAAATCGTCGAGGATGGGGCGCGCCAGCCGGACCTTTGGCGCGCGCACGATCGACAGGTTGGCGGCCGCGGCGGTCATGGCGTCATCGTGCCCACGGGGTCGGAGCGTTCAAGGCGTTCACGAGGTCAGCCGGTTGTCGTTGAGGTAGATGTTCAACGCCCGGAAATGCCACTTCTCGGTGCCGTCGAAGGTGATCCGTGCCGAGTACGAAGGCGCGGTGAGCGGCATCGGGATAATCATCCCCGGCAGGGTGTCGGGCGGGACCGCGAACGGCGTGGTGAACGTGCCCTGGTTGGTCTGGTCGTAGCCGAAGGACACCATCGGCGTGCCATCGCAGACCATGTCGAAGCCGATCATCATCTTGTTCGCGCCGGGCTGGCCGAAATCGAGCCACGGCCACTGGATCAATCCTTCGAACGGCACCGGGTCGGATTCGGCTTCCAGCCGGTCGCCCAGCAGCGCATCGTTGACCCGGAAGACCTTGTTGGCAGAGCGCAGGAACAGGTCGTCGCCCTTCACTGCCCAGTCGGTGATCGCATAGGGGAAGACGTAGCGTGACCACGCGCCAACCCCCCCGAGCTTGGTCATCGTGTAGACGAAGACCTGCGAGGTGTCGGCATCCGGATCGGGGAAAATCAGCCAGTACTGCCCAGCGGCCGGGTAGTAGAGACCCATCATTTCCACGCCGGCCGCATCGGCCGCGGCGACCGCGGCCTGCACCAGCGTGTCGATCGGCATGCCGACGTCGCCGGTCTGCAGGTTGGTCGATGCGCCGGCGATGCCGACGGTGCGCACGCCCTGCGAGGACAGGAAAAAGAGGTCGTTCGACACCGGCGTCACCGCATGGTGCCGGGTGGATCCGATGGGGATCGCGTCGAGCAGCGCCATGTTCTGCGGGTCTTCGTCGATCTGCCACATCTGGAAGGCTTCGGCGTTGAAGACCACGAGGTTGCTGCGATACAGACCCATCGCCGCGACCGGGTTCGCGCCGTATTGCTGCAGGCCGACCGGCAGATAGCCGGCGTCCTCGGGCGTGGTGAAGTCGAGCGGGTTCACCGTGGCCGAATAGCGGTCGATGTCATCGTCGCCGACGTGCACCTTGCTCGCGCCGATGACGACGATGTCGCTGGCCGGGCAGTTCGGGTCTTTGATGCTGCGGTTGTCCGCCACCCAAGCAATGCTGTTGTCCTCGGTGATGCTGCCGACGGTGTCGTTCCAGTCGGGCTCGTCGGGGCCGGATTTCAGGATCGAGCGCGCCTGCCAGGTGAGCCGGGTCGCGACAACGGCCTCCCAGATGACCTCGTTGTCGACGACCTGCACGCCGTTGACCGAGGGCCAGACCGGCTCGGTCCCGCCGCTGAATCCCGTTTCCGGCTGCACAGCGCGATAGACCAGCCCTTCGGTGACGGTGGCGTTGTGGTTCGAAATCGTGAAGTCGTCGAAGCTGCTGCCGTCGCTCTTCGTGCGCGTGGACAGGCCGCCGACCGCGACGAAGGCTGCACCCGCCGGCGCGATCGCATTGACCGTGGACAGGTGCCAGGCGCCGCCCTTGCCGCTCGAAACGAGGTTGCCGTAGTCCTCGCGCGGGATCTGCGCGAGGCCAGCGTCATACCACCACAGGATGACGCAGCCGATGTTTTCGCCGCTGCTCGCGCCGCCTTGCTTGTATTGCGCGGTGCCGGTCACAGACATTCCCGGCGTGACCGGCTTCAAGTCGGTGGAGATAACCCGGTCCTGACCCGAACTTCCGGTCATGTGCACGCCGTAGGAGCCACCGAAGTGCTCGCTGCTCACCGCAACCGCGCCCACCACCTGCCAGCCGGTCAGGTCGCCGGTTTCGAAGCCTGGGTTGGTCAAGGGCGTGAACGGGCCGACGGGCGCGGTCGTCTTCGGCTGGACGAGCGATCCCGGCGCGTAGAGTTTTCCTGCTTGCCAGATGGGCGTCGTCATAGCTGCGACTGCGAGGTCTTGCCGTTCGGCCCGTTGCCGTAGCGGCCGGGGATTTCAGGCGGAAGCGTCGGGCCGCCGGGCGTGCCGCCGCCACCGCCCGCCGGCGTGGCATCGACGTCTTCGTAGACGAACGCGCCTTCCTCGGTGATCCACGTCGGCTCCACCGCCCCCGAATGCGGGTCATCGCCCGCCGCGTCGACGCACACGTACTCGAAGCCGTTGTAGGTGGTCGGCTCGACCACGTCGCCGACGTCGTGCTCGGCGCCTGCAACCCACAATTCGCCGGGCGGGTTCAGGCGCGTGGCACGGTAATAGAGGCCGTCGGGAACGGTCGGCGTCACCATGGCGTTGAGCGAATAGACGTGGTCGGGCTGCCACACCTCGGCGACCTGCAGCCAGTAATGCACGATCAGCGCGTCGTCCCAGCGCACTACCACGTACAGGTAGCCAAGGAACGGCGCCGCGAATCGAATGTCGTCGAGCGCGGCGACGACATTCGAATCGGGGTACTTGACCACTTCGACCAGGTAGTCGTCGCTGCCGGGGTCGACCGGATGGTCGGCGAACACCACGAACTTGCCGCGAAACAGTACCAACCCCTTCGTGCCGTCCGGTAGCTCGTGGTCGAGCTCCGAGCCTGGGCGAATCTTGATCGACCGTTCGGCCGTAACGTAGCCGTTGAGCAGGTCGAACAGCGATTCCGGCGACGCGCCACCCTTCTCGCGCAGGCGCGTGATGCCGGCCTTGACGGCAGAGAGGGCAACGGCGCGGCTCATTCGCCGGCCTTGAGCTTCGGCATCGGCCGGTTCGGAATCACCCGCTCGCCCGGCAGGTAGCGCCGGGTCTGGTGCGAGCCGGACACGAGGTCGCCGAGGTAGGTGGCCAGCTGGTCGACGTAGTTTTTCGCGTCGGGCTGCGTGTAGTGCGCCTTCGCGTTCGCCAGCGCGAGCAGGAACACCGCCTCGGCGTCGATGGTGGTGTAGTCCTCGTCCTCGGTGAATTGCAGCAGGCCGAAGTGGCCCTTGATTCGAAGCAGCCAGGTGTCGTCGGACGGCGCCGGCCACACCTCGATGCACTGGCGGATTTCGTAGCGCTGCGGCATGCCGGTCAGCTGCGTCGAATACAGGCTCGGGTCGATGCCGCATGCGATCGGCTGCCACTGTTCATCGCCCTGCGAAATGCCCACCCACGTCACCTTGCGCGGGTCGAGCTTCTTCGTGCAGTCGTCAGCGTTGTCGCCGAGGTCGTAGAACCGCACGCCGGGCTCCATGAGCCACGTGAAGAAGCGTTCGGTGCGGAACACCGCGTACTTGCGATAGAGCAGTTCCTGCGCTTGGCGCAGGAAGTCGTCGAGCAATTCGGCCATGCCAGGCGGCGGCGTGGCCAATGCGGCATAGCCCAACCGCACCATGAGGCGCCGGCGCATTTCCGCGAGCGTCTGGCGCGGGTAATCGTCTTCGCACTCGCAGTTGTAGACGCCGATCGGTGCCGCGGGGTCGTTGGCGTTTTCGTCGAACTGCGGCGTGAAGGTGAAGATGAGTTCCATATCAGCCCAGCCCTCCCACGCGGCAGGACAGGCCGGCGAATTGCTGCACGTCCTGCACCGCGATGAGTCCCATCGGATCGGGCTCGACCGGGTCGATGCCGCTGTATTGCACGAAGCCGGCGTCTTGGTTTACCACGCCATAGGCTTCGTTGACGTCGCCGTTGAACGCGACGCTCATGTACCGCAACGGGAATTCGTCGGGACTGTTGAAGCGGTCGAGCGAAACCTCGACGCGCCAGAAGAGGAATGGGAATTCGTTGGTTTCCAGATCGCGGTCACTGGACAGGGAAACGGCTCCGTCGACGTCGATGGCGATCAGGATCATGCCGTCATAGAACAGTTGGCTATCGCCAAGGTCGAGGTCGCCTTCCCACAACAACGGCGCGTCGCCATTGCCGTCGTTCCCGTAGACGGAGACGTGCACCGGCCCTTCGATGAGGTCGACCCAGCTTTGTCCCGCCATTGCGGCCCTCTCCTGCAAAAAGGGCCGGCAAGCGCCGGCCCTCTGGTTTGCCTCGACACCGTGGTGCGATCAGCGCTTGGCCGCAGCCTTCTTCGCCGCCGGCTTGTGCACCTTCGCGCTGGACTGCTTGTCGCGGTTCGGGCTCACGCCCGGCGTGACCGGTGCGCGGACGCCCACCGCCTTCGCGAACGCACCCAGGCTGCGGTACACCTGCTTGAGTTGCGGCTCGAACTTGCGGTACTTGTTGCGCAGGTTGTCGTAGGCCGCTTCCACGTCGAAGTCCGCGGCGTCGAAGTCTTCCTCGTCGATCACGAAGACGGAATCCTCGCCGTAGATTTCGAGCATGATCGGCACTTCGAAGCCGAGCACCTTCGCCGGGATGCGCGTGTGCGCGTCGCGGTCGATGAGCACGGTCAGCAGCTTCAAGGCCGCTTCGTCGCCGGCGTCGGCCGCATCCATGAGCACGGTCGGCGGAGCCGCGGGCGGCGTCGCCGGATTGGCGTCCGGCACCTGGTCGCCGGCGCCTGCGCCCGCGTTCTCGTTGCCCTTGCTGGGATCTTCGGTCGGTGCGGTCACGGGGTGCCCTCCAAGTAGATGGCGACCACCGGACCATCCGCGTCGAGCACGGTCGTGCTGTAGCGAATGCACTCGGGCAGGTCGCTGATGAGCCCTTCCTTGTCCGAAGCCGACGTGAGCGTCAGCAGGTCGGCCCAGCTGGCGTCGGCCGCGCCGGGGATAGCGCCGTTGAGCAGCGGCGCACCCTGCAGCTTCACCGTGGAGGTCAGGGGCAGGTCGGGGACGCGGTAGCGGGCTTCGCGGCCCTGGCCACCGAGCAGCGGGGTGCGGTCGAGAGCGACGCCGGCGCCTTTGTTCACCGTGGTCACGTCCGCCGCGATCTTCAACTGTTGCATGGTTGCACTCCTGAAACCGGGCCGTGTGGGCCCGGCATGGGGGACGGATCAGGCGATCGAGAGCACCGCCATCGAATTGCGCTTCTTGAGCGTGCACCCGTAGTCCGAGGTGGTCGCGAAGAAGTGCGTGTAGCGGTTGTAGACGCGCTCGGGCTGGCGCTGCTGCATCCACCGGCCCTTGAACGGGCGCATGCGGTAGTGCTTCTTGTTGAGGAAGTAGCAGCGCTTCGTCCACGGGTAGGTGATCGCGCCGAGCATCGTGTCGAGCTTCTCGAACGTCGGGTTCCACACGAGCTTGACGCCGTGGAAGGACAGTTCGTTCGTGGCCGGGTCGATGCTGACGCCGTTGCTGCCGCTGCTGACGTTGATCGTCACCTGCGAGCGCGCGGCCGCGCGGAAGTAGTCGAGGAACGCAGCGCCGCACATGATGTAGTCGGGCGAGGTGCCGCCGTAGGTCATGCAGGCGCGCCACGATTCCTCGAGCTCGGCGAGGAACGCGGTGTAGTTCGCGTCGGTCGCGGCCGAGGGAATGGCCAGGTTGACGTTGTTGCGCCACCACGGGAACAGCGACGCGTCGAGGCCGCCAATGACGCCGACCGCCGGGGTCGTCGAAACGAGCAGGTCGAGGCCCGGGCACGCCTTCGTGCTCTGCTGGCCGTCGAGCAGCATTTCGATGTCCCAGTTCTCTTGGAAGCCATCCTTGAGGGTGGCGTAGCCTTCCTTGAGCTTGTTGACGATCTGGATCTTCTCGGCTTCGGCCAGCACCGCGTTCTTGTCGTCGGTGATGATGACGCCGTTGTTCGCGAGCTCGGTTTCGTTCAGCGCGAAGCCGTCGTGCGCTTCGTAGTGCTGGAACTTGGCCAGCTTCACCGTGTCCTTGCGGTTGTAGTCGACTTCGTCGTCGCCGGTGTAGTTCTGGTAGTTCGAGTCGTTGGTGAACCGCACCTTCTCGTTGTAGATGCCGTTGCCGAAGACAGAGTCTTCCTTGTTGGCGATGAGCCAACGAGCGAACGGGCGGTCGGTGCTGAACTGGTCGATCGGGTCGCCGGAAGCGTAGCTTTCCAGCTGGTAGCTCGCGCCTGCGAGCAGTTGCGCCTGGGTGACGGGCATGGTGCACCTCGAATAGGAAAGGGGCCGAAACGGCTTTCTTTCCGCGTTCGAGGGGCGCGACGCCTCTTGCAGCGCTACCGGGTGCGAATCCGGCTATCAGCATTACGCGGTGTGGCGTGAGCCAGCGCGGCCATAATCATGCGTGCGCGCGAGTTGTCAACGGACTTTGCGAAAAAGAAAACCCCGGGTGTCTGGCCCCCGGGGCTTCCTCTTCACGCGACTGGCAAGGACGGAAGGACTCGAACCCACAACCGGCGGATTTGGAGTCCGCTGCTCTGCCGTTGAGCTACGCCCTTGTGGATGCAGGTGACGGATTCGAACCGACGATCTTCGGGTTATGAGCCCGACGAGATAGACCTCTTCTCCAACCTGCTGCGGGCGACTATCGCGCAACCGCGGGAGCCGTCAACGGACTACTGGCCGCTCGCCTTCGCGGTCGCGACACCGAGCTCGAACGCTTCCACGTCGTTCTTCGGCTTGCGCACCTGGCCCGCGCTCGCGCCGGTCGGCCGCAGGGGCTGCGTGCTCACCGCCGGCTTCGCCTGCGCGACCGGCAGCACCGGCAGCGCGTCCCAGTGTTCCTTGATCGCGTCGACCCACTGGTCGGGCGGCAGCGTCTTCTGGATGCGCGCGATCATGGGCGAGGCGATCTTGAATTTGGCGTCGAAGCCGGTCGGGTCCGCGGCGCGCAGCTGGGAGCCCAGCGCGGTCACCCTCTGCAGCGCAGCGTTGACGGCGGCCTCCTGCTGGCCGGCGTTGGCACGGGTGTCGTCCGCGGCCTTGCGCAGCTTCTCGGTCTGGCGCGAGCGCGCGATTTCGAGAGCAGCCTCCCGCGTGATGTCCTGCTCGTCGACCAGCTTCTTGAGGTCAGCGTGCGTTTCGAGCGGGTCCGGGCCGCCGGGCGTGGGCAAGCCGAGCGCCTGGCCCAGCGCCTGCACCTCGGCGAGCGCGGCGTTGTAGCCGGACAGCATCCGGGCCGGGTCGCCCGAATTGATGTCGCGCAGGTACGACAGCGCGGAGCCGAATTGCTCGGGGCTGGCGCCTGTGGACAGCACCGTCTGTTCCCACTCGTCGGCGCGTGCGGCGCGTGCGCGCAGCGGCTCCATTTCCGCCACGCGCGAGGTGAGCTCGCGGAAGCGCTCTGCCGCGCGTTCCTTGAGGCCGAGTTCCTTGATTTCGGCCTCGACCTTTTCGTCGGGCTTGGGTTTTTCACCCTCGCCTTCCGCGGGTTTCGCCGCTTCGCCGGCGGGCTTGCCGTCCTTGCCCTTCGCGGCTTCGGCCTCGGCCGTGATTTCCTCGGGCGTCTTGCCTTCGTCGCCGGGCTTGGCGCCGTCCTTCCCTGCAGCGGGCTCGTCGGCGGCAGGTGCCTCGCCCTTCGTCGACTCGATGCCCTTCTCGAAGGCGGCGAGTGCGGCTGCGTCGGGATCTGCGGCAGGGGTTTCGACGAAGGGCGCGGCGCCGCCGTCCTTGCCGGCATCGGCGCCAGCGTTGGCCGCGGCATCCGCGGGGTTCGGGGTGTCGCCGCCCGCAGGCGGGTCGTTCGGGTCGATGCGGATGTTCATGGGGCGACAGCCTCCGGGCTGTTCTGGGGGATGGGTGCGGCGGGACCGGGCGGCATTGCGCCTCCGGTCGACGGATTGGGGGCGCCTGGCACGGGCGGGCCAGCAGCGGCAGGCGGCGGCGCAGGCTGGTTCGGTGCCGGGTACGCGAGCACCGGCTGCATGGTGTTCGGGTCGATGAGCATCACCGGGTTGCCCTGCTTGGGCAGGAAGCGCTCGGGGTCGAGTCGATCGCCGGCGCGTTCGAGGGTTTCCTTCACCATTTCCTCGATGCAGTTGGCGACGTCGAGCGGCGAGGACATGCGGAGTTGGGCGAGGTACTGGATCGCCTCCTTGAGCGGCCCGATCAGCTGCGACCATTGCTGCTGACGCAGGCTGGTGTTGGGCTTGCCCGACGAGCCGGCGCGGATGTCGACGTTGACCAGGGTTTCGAGGTCTTCCACGCCCAGCTTCTGGTCTTCGGTCCCCGGCCAGAACGCCTCGGGCCCGGCGAGCGTGCGCACGTCCTCGTCGGTGTATTCCTGCAGCGCGATTTCGGCCGTGTACTGCGCCAGGTCGGTGAACATTTCCTCCATCGAATCGCGCTTGAACCCCTGCCGCGCTTCGGTGCCGGTCTGCTGGATTTCCGCCTCGCCGAGGGTCTTGGCGGTGTGGATCGACGACGACAGGGCTTCTTGAATCCCCCAGATCATTTCGAGCTCGGCGCGGATTTCGCTCGTGTCGTACAGCGCGGGGTCGATGTTGTTGTACTGGATGGGCCAGACCACGTTCTTCGGGTCGTCGCCCATGACGTCCAGCCCGACCATTTCGCCGATCGCGCCGGCCTCGAGCTTGCGTGCCTGCTCGGCGTCGACCGCGCGCTTGTTGAAACCGAGCTTCGGGATGGCGCGCCGGCGGTGCTCGCGCTTGTTCGAGCGCACGCGGTTGTACTCGTCGAGCAATTCGACCGACCGCTTGGGCAGCGACTCGGGGTGCCGCTTCCCATCGACCTGCAGCGGAGCCCACTGGAACAGCGAATAGAAGCGCGTCGTGGCCGGGCGCGGCGCGGCGGGCGGGCGGGCCCAGCGCTTCACGCCTTCTATCAGGGTGTAGATGCAGTTCGAGTCGCGGTGCTGCACTTCCCACACGCACACGTGCTGCGGCCCCAGCGTGCCCTTCGAATTCAGCGATTCGCCGCTGCGGAAGCTGTCCGCGTCCTCGGCGGTGGCGTTCGACAGGCCGCCGGCCTCGGTTTTCTCGGCCGGGTCGCGCGGCTTCACCTGCTGGTAGAGGTTCGCGCTCTTGAGCAGTTCGGCGATCGCCGGGTAGGCGGCCTTCGCATCGTCCAGCGGCATGAACGTGCGGTGCGCGATCCAAGGCGCGTCGAGGTAGTTCTCAAGGCGCGCGCACTCGGGGGCAATCTGCACGTCCTCGGCTGACACGTAGTCGATCACCAGCCCGCGCGACACCACCTTTTCGACGTTGGCCTGCAGGGCTTCGATCTGCGCTTCGATGCTGATGCGCAGCACGTCCGGGTCTTCGGCCTCGCCGCTGGCCAGTTCGGTCTGGGCGGCTTGGAGGCGGGCCAGGTTGTCCTGCAGGTCGGCGATCTTGGTCGCGGTCGTCGGGTCGCTCCCGGTGCGTTCGTGCCACGCGGCCTTCATCCAGCCGATGGCCACGCTCAACGAAGAGCGCACCATCGGGCGCGCGGCGGCCTTGAGCTTGGCCTTCTTCCACGTCTTGGCGACCACGATTTCCATGGTCTTGCCGAGCAGGCGCGCCATTTCCAGCCGCGAGGGGCCGCACGAATCGGCGGGCAGCACGTCCGCCGCCGGGTCGCGGGCGTACAGGAACGCCACGAGGATGTCGACGTAGGTGCCGGCGATGTTCACCGTCACGTCGAAGTTGCCGCGGCCGGCCTCGCCTCCGACGTAGGTGCGGTCGATCGCGTACTGCACGCGGGCGCTCTTGTCGAATTCGCGGGCGTCCTCGATCTTCTTGAGCCAGCGGCCGACCTCTTCTTCCTCATCGAGGATGGCCTGCGCCTGGGCGGCTTGCTGCGCTTCCAGCTGCGCGGCGACGTCGAACGCGGAATCGGCGGCCGGGGCCAACGGGTTCACGGTGCTCATCGGTAGTGTTTCCTGCGTTCTGCGTCTTCGAGGGCGCGGCGGCGGTCCGCGGCTTCGAGCCACGGGCGGGTGAAGGGTTTCGGGCCGGTGCGTTGCATCACGCTCGGCCGTTCGGCCACGCGCGTGTCGTCGATGCCGCGGCCCAGCAGCCCGCACACGTCGACGCCGTCGTCGAAGCGGGCCTTGGGGAAGTTCACAAGCTGGTCGACGAGGCGCTTCGCCCAAGGCCGATTGATCGGCACGTGGATGCGGCCCTCGCTGGCCATCGCGCGAAACGCCTGCGCCTTGGCCACCTTGTCTCCGATGTGCGGCAGGTACTCGTAGGACGCGAAGGTGTCGCGCTCGCGGGACAGCAGGCGGCGCACCGGGCGCACGGAGTTCTCCTGCGCGCCCTTCTCGCCGAACCATCGCTCGGGCTGGTGCTGGCGCACCATCGCCAGCTGCGCCTTGACGCTCTTGTCGAGCTCGACCTGATCGAAATACCAGTCGACGAGCCACAGGTGCTTCAAGCCCTTGACGCTCTCCACGCCGGCGATGCCGTGCTCGGTGTAGTCGGGCTCGTCCTTCTTTTCGAGGTCTTTCTCGGTGACCGCGTAGTCGCTGGCGCCGTAGTAGCGCAGATCCTCGGGCAGGCCGCCCGGGTCGCCATGCGGCAGGTCCGGGTTGTACCACTGGAACCAGTCGCGCTCGAATTGATTGCCCGACTCGGCGCGCGGCTTCTGCTGGTACAGGCTCGCCCACTTGCGCGCGTTGGCTTGGTGCGGCGCCCAGTGCTCCGGCGGGAAATACTCCGGCCAGAGGAATTCGCCCTTCTCGCGGCCAAGCGGGTCGTCTTCGCGGTCAGCCTGCGCCGGCACGCACAGCACTTCCCACACCTGGCCGTCGCGGCACGGAATCATCCCCGATTCGCCGTTCCAGCCCTCGGGCAGGATCGAGCCGGCGAGGTCGTTCGGGTTCCAGCGCGTCTGGATCAGGATCACCGACCCGCCCGGCTTGAGGCGGGTGAGCAGGTCGTCGTCGTAGGCGTCGCGGGTGCTCTTCTGGGTCGTCGGGCTGTCGGCTTCGAGGCGGCCGGCGACCGGGTCGTCGATGATGACCGCGTCCGCACGCGCCGAGGTGACCGCGCCGAGGATGCCCGAGGCGAGCAGCGTGGAATCGTTGGTCAGGCTCCACTCGTCGACCGCGGCCGAGCCGGCCATGATCGTGGTGCGCTCGGGCCAGATGGCGGCGTATTCCGGGCTGCCGCAGATGGCGCGGGTGCGTTTCGAAGACCGATACGCTGGCTTCGCGGCGTAGCTGGTGGACACCACCTTGAAGCCGTCCCACCGGCCCATCGCCCACGCCGGCGCCAGCACCGCGGCATAGGTCGACTTCGCCGAGCCGGGCGGGAAGAACAGCATCAGCCGGCCCATCGGGGTTTCGAGGCAGCGCTGCACCGCGTCGAGGATCATCGCGTGGTGCTGGGCGAGCGGCAGGGTTTCGGCCGGCTCGCAGACCCAGTCGTCGTCGTCCTCGCTCACCGGGGCGCCGGGGATGGCCACGGCCAGGGCGAAGGCGAGCAGCGAGGTGCGCGCGCGGTTGCGGCGCAGCAACTCGGTCGACGCTTGGGCCGGGGTCAGGTCATTCAGCGGCACGGATCCCTCCCCGCGCGATCGCCATGAGCTCGGCGTCGGTCAGGTCGCGCGCCTGGCGGTTGACCTCCACCGGGTTGTCCTTGTCCCCGCGCAGGGTCACGGCCTCGCCGTAGCGGCGGGCATTCTCCTTGCCGGCCTGCCATTTCAGGGCGTCGATTTCGACCCGGGCCTGCCGGTCGTTGACCTTGCCGCGGCGCATGTCGGCCACGACGTTGTCGATCCGCTCGAAGCGGGCATCGGCGCGAATCTCGCGTGCGCGCGCGTAGTGCTGGCGCAGCGCCTCATACGGCCCCACGGTTTTCGGCCTCCCTTCCTCCGGCTCCGGGTCTTGCGAGGCCAGCCAGCGCATGAAGGTGCGCCAATGGGGATAGCCGTCGCCGCGGCAGGCTTTCCGGACGCTGTCGCCTTGGGCGATGCGCGCGCACACCCGCTCGGCGAGTTCCGGGTTGAATGAGGTCGGCTTGTTCACCGGGTCAGTTCCATGCGGCCGACGGGCATCAGGTGTGCCCGACCGAGCAGCAGCGCCACCTCGTTGGGGTCCGGCGGCTCTCCGTGCAGGTAGATTTCGAACACGTCGTCGCCTACCGCGATGAACTCGCGCCGGTAGAGGGTCGAGCCGATGCCGCCGTCCGGCGTGGGTGCGCTGGCGTCCCATGCCTCGGCGCCGACTGGCACCTGCAGCACCTTGCCGTCGCGGGAGATCGGA
>Ga0209023_10004623_pt1 | contig 15549 bp, 12 predicted proteins | sample LakOneMetagenome_FD_187468 | JGI IMG/M metagenome (GOLD analysis project Ga0209023, IMG submission 187468) | Freshwater and sediment microbial communities from Lake Erie, Canada (SPAdes) (version 2) | ecosystem: Environmental > Aquatic > Freshwater > Lentic | place: Lake Erie, Canada... | reverse complement strand
TCGCGGCCACTCTGTGCCCATGTTCAGTGATATGAGCGCCGCGGTCGCGGCCATCCGCACGAGCGACACGCTGGCCGTACCGTTGGGGCCGGGCGTTCCCGGCGGCTTCCTCCATGCGCTCGGCGAGCGCGACGACTTCGTCGGGCTGGAGGTGTTCGGCGCGCTGCTGCCCGACCTGTACCAGCTGTTCATGCGCCACGGCGTGCACTACCGCAGTGGCTTCTTCGGCCCTGCCGAGCGGTTCCTCCGCGACGCGGGCGCGTCGGTCGACTTCGTGCCGGCGGACTTCCGCCGCTTCGAGCCGGTGCTGCATCACCTCAACCCGCGGGTGATGGCCACGTCGGCCGCTCCGCCGGTGGATGGCTGGGTCAGCCTCAGTGTCCACGCGGGCGCCTCGGTGGACGAGCTGCACCGCGCCGCGAACGACCCGGATCGGTTGGTCATCGTGGAAGTCAGCCCGCACTTCCCGCGCACGTTCGGCGCCGGCGAACACGCGCACCGCCTGCACGTCGACGAGATCGACTTCCTGGTGCAGAGCGACCGCGAACCGTTGAACCTGGCGGACCCGCCGCCCACTGAGGAAGAGGTCGCGATCGCGCAGCACGCGATGGCGTTCATGTGCGACGGCTGCACCCTGCAGACCGGTATCGGAGGTATCCCCAGCCAGGTCGCCAAGCTGTTGGCCGACGGACCGTTGGGCGACTTCGGCATCCACTCCGAGATGTTCACGACCGGCCTCATGCGCCTGCACCAGTCCGGCAAGGTGACCAACCGCAAGGGCAGCCAGTTCGACGGCTTCTCGATCACCACGTTCGCCGCCGGCGTGCCCGAGCTGTACACCTGGCTGCACGAGAACAAGGACGTGCGCTTTCTCCCGGTGAAGATCGTCAACTCGCCGGAGCTGATCGCGCAGAACCGCCACATGGTCACGGTCAACGGTGCGCTCGCTGTCGACCTGGCCGGCCAGGTGGTGGCCGACACGATCAACGGCACCCAGTTCTCGGGCATCGGTGGCCACGAGGACTTCGTGAGCGGGCCTGGCCTGTCAGCCGATGGGCGCAGCCTGATCTGTCTGCCGTCGACCTCGATGGTGGGCGGCCAGATGGTGTCTCGCATCGTGCCGAAGTTGGCGTCGGGTTCGGTGGTCAGCACGCCGCGCCACCAGGTCGACATCGTCATCACCGAGTACGGCGCGGCCGAGCTGCAGGGCCGCACGATCCGTGAGCGTGCCCTCGCGCTGGCCGCCATCGGCCACCCCGACATGCGCGACGATCTGCTCGCCGTCGCGAGCACCTGGCCGCAGGACTAACTCCCTGGCTGGAGTGGGCCGGTCGCACCCGGAACACGGCAAACTGAGGGTATGGCATCACGTCGTACCCACCTGGACACCTTGCGCGACGGCAACTTCGACGTGCTCGTCATCGGTGGTGGCATCAACGGCGCGGTGACCACCGCGGCCCTGGCCGGCCGTGGCGCGTCCGTGGCGTTGATCGACCGGGGTGACTTCGCCAACTTCACCAGCCAGGAGTCGTCCAACCTGGTGTGGGGTGGCTTCAAGTACCTGGAGAACTACGAGCTGCCGTTGGTGTTCAAGCTGTGCCGTTCGCGCAACCGCTTGATGAAGGCCTACCCGGACAACATCAAGGAGATCAGCTTCCTCGCCAGCCTCGACGAGACCTCGCCGTACGCGCCGTGGTTCGCCGCGCTGGGCGCACTGGGCTACTGGATCATCGGCCAGTTCGGCACCCGGTACCCGCGCCTGCTCAGCACGGAGAAGGTGCGCGAGGAAGAGCCGGTGATCAACACCAGCAAGGTACGCGGCGGCATCGAGTACCGCGACGCCTACCTGGTCGACAACGACTGCCGCTTCGTCTTCTCCTTCGTGCGCTCCGCGCTGGAGGCCGGCGCGACAGCGGCCAACTATGTGGAGCTCGTGTCCGCCGCCCGCGAGGGCGACCGGTGGGTGGCCCGCCTCCGCGACGTGGACAGCGGCGAGGAGTTCACCACCACCGCGAAGGTGATGGTCAACGCGGCCGGCCCGTTCGTGGATCAGCTGAACGGTTCGTGGGGCACGCGCACCGAGCACCGCATCGTGTACTCGAAGGGCATCCACCTGATCGTCCCGCGGTTGACGACGGACCACCACCAGCGCGTGCTCGCGTTCTTCGACGACACACAGCGCCTGTTCTATGTCATCCCGATGGGCGCCCGCTCCGTGATCGGCACCACCGACACGCGGGTCGACGAGGCGTTCTCGCACGTGACCGACGAAGACCGCGACTTCCTGCTGGAGCAGATCAACCATCGGCTCGACCTGGAGCAGCCCCTCACCCGCGCGGACATCATCGCCGAGCGCTGTGGTGTGCGGCCGCTGGTGGTCAACACCGGCGGCGCCGACCAGCGCGAGGTGTCGTGGACCTCGCTCAGCCGCAAACATGCAATCGAGACCGACCGCCGTGCCCGCCTGGTCACGATCTTCGGCGGCAAGCTCACCGACTGCCTCAACGTGGGCGAGGAAGTCGCCGAGACGATCGAGTCGCTGGGTGTGCCGCTGGAGAAGGATCTCGGCAACTGGTACGGCGAGCCGGCCAAGGCGACACGTACCGAGTTCTACCGTCAGGCCCGACTGCTGAAGATCGACACGCTTCGGTCGAAGCCCGATGTCGAACCGCTCAGCGACCGCCTGTGGCGCCGCTACGGCCGTCGCGCGTTCTCCATGCTGGAGGCGATCCGCGACGACCCGAAGATGGGCGAGGACATCATGGAGAACGCCGACTACCTGCGGGTGGAACTGCACCTGGCGGCCAACACGGAGATGATCACCAAGCTGGAGGACTTCATGCGCCGCCGCTCGAAGATCGAGCAGGTGGTCAGCGACGACGTCATCCGGCACAGCAGCGGCCTGGACGAGGTGGCCCACATCCTGTTCGGCGAGGACGCCGACAAGCGCCTGAAGGAATACCTGGCAACCTGACACGCTCGCGGTCCGCCCGCGGGAAAGCGACACGCAATGTCGACAGCGATCTCGATCCGACAGCTGGTCAAGACGTTCGGCGCAACGCGTGCGCTCGACGGGCTGGACCTCGAGGTCGCCGCTGGTGAGGTCCACGGCTTCCTCGGCCCGAACGGCGCGGGCAAGACCGTGACCATCCGTGTGCTGCTCGGCCTGTTGCGCCCCGACAGTGGCGAGGTGCGCCTGCTGGACGGAGACCCATGGGCCGACGCGGTGGCATTGCACCGGCGGCTGGCGTATGTGCCCGGCGACGTGAACCTGTGGCCGAACCTGACCGGCGGCGAGATCATCGACCTGTTGACCCGCCTGCGCGGCGATGTCGACCAGCGGCGACGGGACGACCTGATCGAACGCCTCGCGCTCGACCCGCGCAAGAAGAGCCGCACATATTCGAAGGGCAACCGCCAGAAGGTCGCACTGATCGCCGCGCTCGCGTCACGGGCGGAACTGTTCCTGCTGGACGAACCGACGTCCGGCCTGGACCCGCTGATGGAGGCCGTCTTCCAGGAGTGCGTGCTGGAGGCCGCCGCCGAGGGCCGCACGGTGCTGCTGTCCAGCCACATCCTCGCCGAGGTCGAGCGGCTGTGCGACCGTGTGACGATCATCCGCCAGGGACGACGTGTGCAGCACGGCACGCTCGACGAACTGCGGCACCTGACCCGCACCAGCGTCACAGTCGCGACCGACCGGCCGTTGACGGGTCTCGCCGAACTGACGGGCGTCCACCACGTGCGCGCCGAAGCGGAGCATGTGCACTTCGACGTCGACGGCAGTGCGCTCGATGCCGCCATCCGCCACCTCAGCCTGTTCGGGATCCACTCGCTGGTCAGCCGCCCGCCGACGCTGGAGGAACTGTTCCTGCGGCACTACGGCGACGACCTCAGCGACGCGACTGCCGACGGGGAGGACGTGACGCGATGACGGGCGGGCGCGTGGCGCAACGCTTTGCGGGGACGATCCCGTTGACGGCGTTGGTCCTGCGCCGCGACCGGCTGCGGATCTCCCTGTGGGTCGTGGGCGTCGTGAGCATGGTGGCGGTGAGCACGCAGAGCATCGTCGGCCTCTACGACACCCCGGCGAAGCTGGCCGGTTACGCACGGCTGTCGCGGGGCAACGCTGCGCTCATCGTGCAGGCCGGCCCCGGGTACGGCCTCGATCACCCGACCACTGGCGCTGTGCTGATGAACGAGGTGGGCATCTGGACCTTCGTGGCCGTGGCGCTGATGAACGTCTTCATGGTCGTTCGGCACACCCGCGCCGAGGAAGACGGTGAACGCGCCGAACTGCTGCTGTCGACCCCGATCGGCTCGTACGCCACGCTGGCCTCGGTACTGGCAGGCGCGGCAGTGGCCAGTGTCCTCCTCGCCGCCGGCGTGGCCGTGTCACTCGTGTTGTTCGGCCTGCCCACGGTCGGTGCCGTCGCGTTCGGGGTCGCGCTGATCGGCCTCGGCCTCACGTTCAGCGGCGTGGCCGCGGTGGCGGCGCAGATCGCCGCGGGTGCACGGTCTGCTGTCGCGTTGGGCGGCGGCGTGCTCGCCGTGTCGTTCGTGCTGCGAGCGATCGGCGACGTCGGCGACGGCCGGCTGTCCTGGGCATCGCCGCTGGGGTGGGCGCAAGCCGTGCGAGCGTTCGCGAACGAACGGTGGTGGACGGTGATCCCGCTCGTTGCGTCCGCAGTCGTCCTCAGCGCAGTTGCCCAGGCCGTGCGACTGCACCGCGACCTGGGCGCCGGCCTGCTCGGCCAGCGGCCGGGCCGCGCGAGCGCACGCCCCAGCTTGTCGTCGCCGATCGGTCTCGCCTTCCGACTGCATCGCGCCACCATCATCGGCTGGTCTGTCGGCATGGCGTTGCTCAGCGGCTTCTACGGCATCGTCGCCGATCAGGCGAAGTCGATCGTCGAGGACAACCCGGACATGGCCGACTTCTTCGCCCAGTTGGGCAAGGGGTCGATCACCGATGCGTTCCTCGCGACGGCCGTGCTGATGATGGCGCTGCTGGCCACCGGCTACACCGTGTCCGCTGTCCTCCGCCTTCGCACGGAGGAGACCACCGAACGCGCAGCGGCGGTGCTGGCCACACCCGTGGCACGCCTGCGCTGGCTGGGCAGCCACGTGCTGATGGCGGCCGGCGGCACAGTGGTGGTGATGGCAGTCACGGGCGCGGCGATGGGCGCCGGCTTCGCTGCCGCCAGCAACGACCTGGTGCAGGTGCCGCGGCTGCTGCTGGCGTCGCTGGCGATGGTGCCGGCGATGTGGGTCATGGCCGGGGTGACCGTCGCCGCGTACTCACTCGCTGCGCGGTGGGCGCCGGCGGCGTGGGCCGCCTTTGCCTTCGTGGTGATCGTCGGCCTGCTGGGCAGCCTGCTCGACCTGCCGTCGTGGTCGCGCGATCTGTCGCCGTTCCAGCACGTACCGGCGATGCCGGCGGCAGCGTTCACGACGACGCCGCTGATCCTGCTGACGCTGGCGGCGCTCGGCCTGCTCGGCCTCGCCGGCACCGCCTTCACGCGGCGCGACGTGGGCTGAGGCCGACCCGCGCTCCTCAGCCGTTGGCGGGTTCCGTGGGCGCCGGCCAGCGCGTCGACGATCACCGGGCGCTGTGCGACTGTGTCCGAACTCGACCGCGGCCGGCCTTCGTGAACACTGCCCGCGCCATCCGGCCGAAGGCCGCAGCGAGGTCGGGCTGCGCGCACCCGCCCAACGGTTGCGCGAGCACGACCGACTGCTGCCGTACCGGCGAACGCAGCGGCCGGGTGACCAGCTGCTGGCCGTCCTCCGCCACGTCGTGCACCGGGCGGGTGGTCAGCACGGAGACGCCGAGCCCGTTGGCCACCATGCCACGCGCCATCTCCAGCGAGCCCGTCTCGCGGACGACCAGCGGCGCCACTCCGACGCCGCGGAACAGCGACAGGAAGTATTCGCGGCTGCCGGGCAGGTTGATCAGCACGAACGGCTCCTGCGCCAGGTCGGCGAGCGCGACGTTCGCCCGGCGAGCCAGCGGGTGTCCGGCCGGCAGCAGCGCGTACGGCCAGAGCTCTGCGATCGGTTCCAGCTGGACCTTGCGCGCGAGGCCCAGGTCGTACAGCAACGCCACGTCCAGCGCGCCGCGCTCCAGCCGCCCCAGCAGTGTCTCGGTGTCGCTCTCCTCCAGCCGCACCTCGATGCCGGGGAACTCGGTGGCCATGCGGGCGAGGATCGCCGGCAGGTACCGCGGGCCGAGGGTGGACAGGCAACCGACACGCAGCAAGCCACCGAGGCCTGGAGAGACGGGGCCATTGAGGGTCGCCGCCTGCGCCAGCAGCGCACGCACCTGGCGCTGGCGCTCTGCCCCTGCCGGGGTGAGTTCCAGGCCCTTCGCCGGCATCCGCACGAACAGCTGCTGGCCCCACAGCGACTCCAGTTCGGCGATGGCTTTCGAGATCGACGGCTGCGACACGTGCAGGGCCGCCGCCGCCCGCGAGGCGCCACCGTGCTGCGCCGCGGCGGCGAAGTACTCCAGCTGGCGGAATGTGCACTGGATCATCATTTCGAATGTAGTGGATCGAGACTTGATACTGGCTGTTGATGGTTCCCGGCGCCACAATCGGCCGATGAGCGCTGACGATGCAGTACCCGCCGAGCTGCCGCTGACCGGCGTGCGCGTCCTCGACTTCACCCGTGTGTTGGCCGGGCCATTGTCCACCGCACTGCTCGCGGACCTGGGCGCGGAGGTGATCAAGGTCGAGCCACCCGCAGGCGACGACTACCGCGAGATCGGCCCGATGCGCGACGGCGAGAGCGCGCTGTTCAGCGTGATGAACCGCAACAAGCAGAGCATTGTGCTGGACCTCAAGAGCCCTGCCGCGCTGCAGATCGTGATGGACCTGGCGGCCACCTGCGACGTCGTCGTGGAGAACTTCCGGCCCGGTGTGGCCGAGCGGCTGGGTATCGGCGCCGACGCGCTGCTGGCCGTCAACCCGAAGGTGGTCGTCGTCAGCATCAGCGGCTTCGGGCAGACCGGCCCGCTGGCCGCGCGCCCCGCCTACGACATCGTCGTGCAGGCGATGAGCGGGCTGATGGAGGCCACGGGCGACCCGGACGGCCCGCCGACACTGGTGGGCGAGGCCGTGTCCGACGTGGTCGCCGGCATGTTCGCCTCATGGGCCACGTTGGCCGCACTCCACCAGGCACAGCGCACCGGCCGCGGCCAGCACGTCGACGTCGCGATGTTCGACACGACGCTGTCGTTCCTCACCACCTCGACCGCCCGCTACCTGTTCACCGGCAAGCCGGCGCGGCGGGTGGGCAACCGCCACCCGCTGTCCGCGCCGTTCGGCGTCTACGCCGCGCAGCACGGCCACTTCGCGGTGGCGGTGCTGAACAACAAGCTGTTCGAGACATTCACGGAGGCCATCGGCCGCCCGGAGTTCGCCACGGACCTGCGGTTCGCGACCGACACCGACCGCACGCAGCACGAGGCCGTGCTGCGCGAGGCGATCGAGGCGTGGGCGGCCGCAATGGACGCCGACGAGGCCGTCGCGCTGATGGAAGCCGCAGGGGTGCCCTCCGCACCGATCTGGAACATCGAGCAAGCGCTGGAGTCGCCGCAGGCGGTCTCCCGAGGCCTGCTGCGGGATGTGTACGACGACCGCCTCCCTGGGCTGCGGTTGCCCTCACAACCGGTGCGGTTCAACGGCTCCGCGCCGAACCGCGTCGAACGTGCGCCGCGGCTCGGCGAACACACCGACAGCGTGTTGGCCGGCCTCCTGGGCGCCGGCGCCGCACGCATCGCAGAGCTCCGCGCGCTGGGCGCATTCGGAACCGCACACGAGGAAGGCTGAGACATGCACCGTTTGGGAACCACCGAGGACGACTGGGCGATCGCCGAGGTCGTCGCCCGCTACTCCGCCGAGGTGCTCGCGCCGAAGGCCGCCGAACTGGACGAGACCGAGTCCAGCTGCACCATCCATGTGCCCGGCCTGGCCGAGATGGGCGTGATGGGCATGAACATCCCGGAGCGCTTCGGCGGCCCCGGTGTGTCGCACACGGCGATGCTGCTGTCGCTGATCGAGATCTCCAAGGCGTGCGCGGCCACGTCGTCGATGATCGGCGCGCACTACCTGGGCACCGACGCCGTGCTCATCGGCGGCAGCGACGAGCAGCGCGAGCAGTGGCTGCCGAAGGCGGCCGGCGGCGACTGGCTGGCGGCGTTCGCACTCACCGAACCGCGTGGCGGCTCGCACCCCGCGGACCTGAAGACCACCGCCACTCGCGACGGCGACAGCTACCGCCTCAACGGCGTGAAGCACTTCATCTCCAACGCGGCGGAGGCGACGTTCATCGTCGTGTTCGCGAAGACCGATCCGGCCGCCGGCGCTCGCGGCGTGAGCGCGTTCGTGGTCGAGCGCAACTCCCCCGGGCTCACCGTGTCCAGCCCGGAGAAGCTGATGGGCATCCGCTCGGCCCACGCGTTCGAGGTCTCGTTCGACGATGTCGTCGTGCCCGCGGCGAACCGTCTCGGTGACGAGGGCACCGGCTTCCGCACGGCGATGAAGGTGCTCGACAACAGCCGGCTCGACGTGGCCGCGACCGCGATCGGCATCGCCGAGGTCGCGCTGGCGGAGACGGTCGCGTGGGTGCAGGACCGCATGATCGCCGGCGAGCCGCTGGCCTCCAAGCAGGCGGTGCAGTTCATGCTCGCCGACATGCGCGTGCAGTTGGAGGCGTCGTGGGCACTGTCGCTGCAGGCTGTCGCGCTGCGCACTGCAGGCCAGCCGTTCACGCAGCAGAGCGCGATGGCGAAGCTGCACGCGACGGAGATGGTCGCGTTCGTCACCGACACCGCGCTGCAACTGCACGGCGGGTACGGCTTCAGTCGCGAGATGCCGTTGGAACGGCACGTCCGCGACGCCCGCATCCTGCGCATCTACGAAGGCGCCTCCGAGATCCAGCGCACAGTCATCGCCCGCGGCGTGCTCGCGGGCTGAGCACCCCTCGCTGCAGGCGTACAGTTCGGCCATGGACGAGATGCAGGTGATCACTCGGTTGGCGGCGATCGAACAACAACTCACGCTGGTGTCGCAACACCTGGGCATTCCGTGCCCGCCGTTCGCCAGCACGGTGCTGCAGGGTTCGTACGGCCCGCCGCCCGGAGCGCCCGTGCCGCCGATGGGAGGGCCGCCGCCGATGCAACCTGCCTATGTCGCCGAGGTGATCGCGTTGAAGCGCGCCGGCAACACCATTCAGGCGATCAAGGTGTTCCGCGAGGCGACCGGCGCCAGCCTGCTGGAAGCGAAGACGGCGGTCGAACAGATCGTCTGATCGACGGCAGTCGCCGGCGCGTCAGACCACGCGCACGGGGATGTTGCGCGGGCCGCGCACCTGGCCGCCCGCCCACGTGACCTGGCCACCCTCGACGACTTCGAACTCGGGCATGCGTGCCAGCCACTCCTCCACCGCGACACGCAACTCCATGCGGGCCAGGTTCGAGCCGGCGCAGCGATGGATGCCGGAGCCGAAGGCGAGGTGGCGGTTCTGCTCGCGGTCGAGGATGACCTTGTCCGCGTCGGGGAACACCTCGGGGTCGCGGTTGGCGGCCGGGAAGTTCATCAGCACCCGCTCGCCGGCCTTCATCGGGCAGCCGTTGTACTCCTTGTCCTCGATCAGGCGGCGAGCCATCGTGACCGGGGCGTACGCACGCAGGAACTCCTCGATGGCAGTCGGCATCAACTCCGGCTCGGCCACCAGGCGGCGACGGTCCTCCGGGTGGGTGGCCAGGTGCCACATCGTGGAGCCGATCGACGACCAGGTCGTGTCGATGCCGGCGATCAGCAGCAGCGCACACATGCCCATCACCACTGCGTCGCTGATCGGCTCGCCGTTGTGCTCCGACTGCATCAGCTCGGTGAGGAAGTCGTCCTTCGGTTCCGCCTTCCGCTCGGCGATCGCCTGCTGGACGAAGCCGATCATGCCCATCACGCCACGGCGGCGGCGCACCGGGTCGTTGGCGAACTCGAGGATGTCGCGCACCCATTCGGTGAACGTCGCCGACATGTCCTCCGGTACGCCGAGGATGTGGCCGATGACCCGCACCGGGATCTGCTGGGCGTACTCGGCGGCCGCGTCGCCGGTGCCGCGCTCGGCGATCTCGGCGACGAGCCGCTGGCACAGTTCGCGGGTGTAGATCTCGTACTCCGCCACACGCGCGGGGCTCATCGTCGGCAGGATCAGCCGGCGGGTCCAGCTGTGCAGGTCGCCGTCCGCGCTGATCGGCGGCACGCCGGCGGTGAGCACGGGCGCCTGCTGTGCGCCGGTGTCCTCACCGGTCTCGGGGACGATGAGCGGGACAACGCTGATGCCGTTGCCCGACGGAAACTTCTCCACGTCGTGCGCGATCGCATAGACGTCGGCGTAGCGAGTGGGCAGCCACGAACCGCCCCACCGGTCGGTGTGCGCCATCGGGCAGGTCTCGCGCAGTTCGTCCCAGATGCCGAACGGGTTGGCGATGTACTCCGGGTCGAAGATGTCGTAGTCGCTGGCCCAGTCCAGCACGGGCGGGGTGACGGGTGCTTGGTACGACGTGTCGCTCATGTCGATCATCCTTTCAGAGGGGCGTCGCGTCGGGCTTGTCGGGGCGTCGCGGCGGGCTCGGTTGCCGTCAGTACGGCAGCGTGTAGGTGTTCTCCAATTCGTCCTGCACGACGGTGGCCAGCGATGCGCTGGTGTCGACCACCAGCTCCTCCTCGAGCACGCGGGTGCGGTACGACCACCCCTCCGGCAGGGCCAGCCGCGCACCCAGGCCAGGCAGTGCATCCTCCGTCAGCGTCGGGTCGACGCCGATGCAGTAGGCCTGCATCACATAGGCCTTGCCGTCGGGCGCGACCAGTTCGTACACCGTCTTGCCGGCGTCGAAGAAGAAGACCGCGCCACGGTTGACGTGACGTTCCGTGTACGGCATCGCGGCCGGGTTCGTGCCCAGGTCGAGCGTGGCGATGCGGCGCATGGTGAGACCGTTGAAGTCGCGGAACACCGGATCGACCACCGCCACCTTGGCACCCAGGCCGTCCAACACCCAGTGGCGCGGCCCGTTCAGCTTGACGATCGCAGCGCCCATCTCGGCCGCGATCGTCGGCGCGTCGAGCGTCTCCCACAGTTCCTGCGGGCAGTCGTTGAGCATCTGCGTGCCGTACACCTCCGCGTGCAGGCCACCGTCACGCAGGAACACCGCCAGCACCTCGCCGTAGCGCACGCCACGCATGTCGGAGATGAGACGAGGTGCGGTGTCGGTCATGGTCTGCCCTTCGGTCGAGTGCCACGTCGCAAACTAGTGGCAGAACGAGTGCCAGTTCAACGATGAGTTGCAGTGCGGCGACAACAGGTCGCTGTAGCGTCGCCGCCCATGACTCGGATCCTCGACTTCAACGGACGCGATGCGGACCGCACGGTCACCGTCGCCTCGATCGCCGCGCTCAAGGGGTCCGGTCGCCAGTATGCGCAGACCACCGCCTCCACCGCCGAGGAGGCCATCGCGGCCGAGGCGGCGGGCATCGAGATGGCCGTCTGCATGGCGTCGTCGGTGGCCGAAGTTCGCCGCGGTTCGTCGCGGTTGTTCGTCACCGCGGCCATCGACTTCGGTGGTGCGGTCACCCTCGACGAGTTGTTGGCCACTGCCTTCCAGGCGCTGCGCGACGGCGCCGACGCGGTGATCACGGCCCGTCGGCTCGACGCCGTGCGCCTGCTGGCTGCCGAAGGCGTGCCGGTCATGGGCCACCTGGGGTTCGTGCCGAAACGGTCGACGCAATACGGCGGCGTACGAGCGGTCGGCAACACTGCTGCAGAGGCCCTCGACCTGTGGCACGAGTTCGAGGAGCTAGAAGCGGCGGGCGCCTTCGCAGTGGAGTGCGAACTGATCCCCGCGGCGGTGATGACCGAGATCCAGCGACGCACTCGCATGGCCACGATCTCGCTCGGGTCCGGCCCAGCCGCCGATGTGATGTTCCTGTTCAGCTCCGACATCTGCGGCGAGAGCCCGCGCACGCCGCGTCATGCGCGCACCTACGGCAACGTGGCCGCGCTGCAGCAGCAGATCGCCGACGAGCGGGTGCGCGCGTTGTCGGCGTTCCGTGCCGATGTCGCCTCCGGTTCGTTCCCCGCAGCGACCGAGGTCAGCCAGATCGACCCCGACCAACTGCGTCAATTCGTGGAGTCGCTCGACAACGGCTGACGCTGCCGGCCTCGACAGCGATCGATCGTGCCCGACGCGAAACAGACTGCAGGTTCCGGTGGGCGCAGAGGGACTCGAACCCCCGACCAATGCCTTGTAAGGGCAGTGCTCTACCAACTGAGCTATGCGCCCGTGGACACGGGAGCGCCAGCGTATCCGGCCCACCTTGCGAGGGCCACCGAGTAGTCCGTGCACACCCTCAGAGTTGGTCTGCTCACACAGTGTGAAATTGACGCGAAACCGAGGAAATCCACGGCGAAAAACATCGATCACCCGCGGGCCGGACAGTGACCGGGTCTCACCGTCCGTGACGGGCTTGACGGAACGCACTGTCCTGGCTACGGCACATCACCGCAGGTCAGAGGTGGTATCCGGCCGAGCAGTGTTGACATTCCTTTGAAAGACACTTGAACAGTGCAACCTGTTCAAGTGCCCACGGACGGTCCTATAACTACGTCACGCCGCGGGCAGGTACGGCCCCCCGCAGCGGAAGTGAGGACCGCCGGGATGGGAGGAGGGAGCACATGCGACACGAAGCACGGCTCACCATGTATCGACTGGCACCGATGGTGCTCTTGGCAGCGAGCGTCGCCGCGCCGCGCAAGTGGGGGTGGAGGCTGTGATGCTCAAGCGCACACCGATCCGCGCCGCCGCCGCACTGGCGACCATCGTTGCGTTCGTCGCATCGGTGGGCGCTCCGTTCAAGTGGTACTGAGCGACCGGTAACACGTTCGGGGTGCGGTTGCCCACGCGGCAGCTGCACCCCGCTACCGATCGCACTGCCTCAAGGACACCGCCGTGGCCAGCCCGACTCACAGCAACTCGTCGCAGAGCTTGCTGCATGCCTACATCGCCTTCGTCGCGCTCATCTCGCTGTGGCTGACCACGCTGGTCTGGCTGCTCGAGCCGACACTCATCGCCCCCGGCAAGGGCGTGTACGTGGCCATCTTCTGCGGGCTGCTGTTCGTCGGCGAGACCCGCAGCAAGTGGTTCCGCTTCGGCGACGGCGGCGAGGTCACGCCTGGCTGGGCGTTCGCCTTCGGCATCGTCCTGTTCGGCTCGCCCATCATCGGCATCGCCGCGATGGCCGCCTGCACGCTCTACGCCGACATCCGCGACCGCAAGGGTCTGACCAAGATCGTCTTCAACGCCGCTCAGATCACGGCGTCACTCGCGGCCGGCGCGCTGATGCTGCAACTGCTCGGCCTGCGGTCCCCGTTCACCGACAGCGGCCGCCCCTCGTACCGGTGGGCCATCGGCATCCTCCTCGCCGGCGTACTCGTCTTCATCGCCAACGGTCTCGCCACCTGTGTGGTGCTCGCCCTGCACTACAAGACCAGCGTGCGTTCCCTCATGGGCCGCAGCTTCTTCGTCAGCATCTCCGCCGACGGCGCGCTGCTGGCCCTCTCCCCCATCTTCGTGGTCGCGATCAACTACAGCCTGCTGATGCTGCCGCTGTTGGGCGTGACCGCACTGCTGATCTACCAGAGCACCCAGCAGGCCCTGCGGCGGGCACACGAGGCCAGCCACGACGGCCTCACCCGCCTGCTCAACCGCCGCTCGTTCGACCAACACCTCGACGGCTACCTCGCCTCCAACCCCGGCAGCGACGCATGCGGAGCCGTGCTGGTCCTCGACCTGGACGGCTTCAAGGAGATCAACGACCGCCTGGGCCACCAGACCGGTGACCGTGTGCTGCAGGGCATCGCCGAGCGGCTGACGAGCTCGGCCGCCGACGGCGCCGTCATCGCCCGCCTCGGTGGCGACGAGTTCGCCGTACTGGTCCCGACCATCACCTCCGAAGCCACGACGATGGCCGACGCAGAGCGCCTGCGCAACGAACTGATCCAGCCGATCGAGGTCGACGGCTTCCCGCTCGCGGTCGGCGTCAGCATCGGCATGTCGTTCATCCCCCGCCACGGCCGCACGCCGCAGGACGTGATGGGCGCCGCCGACGTGGCCATGTACCGCGCCAAGCGCTACCGCACCGGTGTCGAGGCGTTCAAGACGCTCGGCTTCCGGGCAGAACGCGGCCGCCTGGGCCTGCTCGGCGAACTGTCCGACGCCGCCGAACGCCAGCAACTGCAGGTGCACTACCAGCCGCTCACACGGTTCAGCGATGGCTCGACCGTCGCGGTCGAAGCGTTGCTGCGCTGGACGCACCCGACGCTCGGCAACATCCCGCCGGGCGACTTCATCAGCCTGGCCGAGCACACCGAGTTGATCGGCCCGCTCACCCAATTCGTGATCGACCGGGCCACCACCGATGCGAAGGAACTGGACCCGTTCGGCATCCGCCTGTCGATCAATGTCTCGGCCCGCAACCTGCAGGACCGTCGCTTCCCGTCGAGCGTGTTCGAAGCGCTGGAAACCGCCGGGCTGCGACCGGAGCAGCTGGAACTGGAGATCACCGAGAACGCGATCGTGCGCGAGCCCGAGCGCAGCCTGTTCGCGATCAGTGCGCTGCGCGAGGCCGGCGTGCGAGTGGCGATCGACGACTTCGGCACCGGCTACAGCTCATTCGCGATGCTGCGCGACTTCACCGTGGACCGCCTCAAGATCGATGCCAGCTTCGTCGACGGCATCGCCGGCAGCCTGCGCCAGCAGCACCTGGTGAAGGCCATCGTCGGTCTGGCCGGCGGGTTGGGCATCGAGACCGTCGCCGAGGGCGTGGAGACGATGGACGCCTGGCTGACCCTGGCCGGCCTGGGGTGCGACGTCGCCCAGGGCATGCTCATCTGCAAGCCGCTGCCGGTGACCGAACTGGTCGACTGGCTGGGTGTGCGCAGCTCGATCGCACTGTTCGACCGCGTCGTCTCGTGATCATCATCGTCGCCTCGCTGCTGGCCGTGCTGACGGTCCCGCTGATGGGCCGCTCGTTGGCGCCGTTGGCACACCTGCAGCTCCGGCGCGTGTGGCTGGTGTGGCTCAGCATCGGCACGCAGCTGATGATCACACTCGTGCCGTCGTTCCCGAACACGCTCGGCGAGGTCCTCCACCTGGCGACATTCGTATCGTCCGGCGCGTTCGCCTGGAGCAACCGCCACATCCGCGGCACCCTCGTCATCGCGGGCGGCGCGGCGCTGAACCTGGCTGCGATCGCGGCGAATGGCGGCACCATGCCGGCGTCAGCGTGGGCGTGGCGCGTCGCCGGCTTCGACAGCAAGGTGGGCAGCTTCGAGAACTCGAACGTCGTCCGCTCGCCACGGCTGGGCTTTCTCGGCGACGTGTTCGCAGTGCCCAGTGGCTGGCCGTTCGCCAACGTGTTCAGCATCGGCGACGTGATCATCTTGATCGGCATCGCGTACTTCGTGCACCGTGCCTGCCGGCCCGCG
>Ga0209023_10004622_pt1 | contig 15554 bp, 14 predicted proteins | sample LakOneMetagenome_FD_187468 | JGI IMG/M metagenome (GOLD analysis project Ga0209023, IMG submission 187468) | Freshwater and sediment microbial communities from Lake Erie, Canada (SPAdes) (version 2) | ecosystem: Environmental > Aquatic > Freshwater > Lentic | place: Lake Erie, Canada... | reverse complement strand
CGGGCAAGGTTCGGCCAAGCCGGGTCCTGAAGGCGATGGGGTTTGATGATGGGACGGCCGCCTCGGCGATCCGTGTGTCGCTGGGACCGACGACGACAGAAGAAGAAGTGATGCGCTTTGCCGATGTCTGGCTGGCGCATCGGACGAAATTCCGCGCGCGGGCGGCTTGAGAGAGGCCGCAGAGGATATGGAAGAGGAACGCAAGATGGCACTCGACACTGATCAGGTTCAACTGGACGTGCGCGAAGGGGTGGACCGCGAAACGGTCGAAACCGTGCAAAACATGGGCGCCTACAAGTACGGCTGGGAAACCGAGATCGAGACCGAGTATGCGCCGATTGGCGTGAACGAGGATATCGTGCGGCTGATCTCGTCCAAGAATGGCGAGCCGGAGTGGATGACCGAGTGGAGGTTGCAGGCGTTCAAGCGCTGGCAGGGCATGGAAGAGCCACGCTGGGCGATGCTGCACTACCCCGAAATCGACTACCAGAACCAGTATTACTACGCCAAACCCAAAAGCATGGCCGAGAAGCCGAAGTCTTTGGACGAGGTGGACCCAAAGCTTCTGGCGACCTACGCAAAGCTTGGTATCCCTTTGAAAGAACAGATGATTCTGGCGGGTGTCGAAGGTGCGGAGGGCGCGCCTTCAGAAGCGCGCAAGGTCGCGGTGGATGCGGTTTTCGACAGCGTTTCGGTCGGAACCACGTTCAAGGCTGAACTGGCCAAGGCCGGGGTGATCTTCTGCTCGATCTCGGAAGCGATCCGCGAGCATCCAGACCTGGTGCGCAAGTATCTTGGCTCGGTGGTGCCGCAGTCGGACAACTTCTTTGCGACGCTGAACAGCGCGGTCTTTTCCGATGGCTCGTTCGTCTATATCCCGCCGGGCGTGCGCTGCCCGATGGAACTGTCGACCTATTTCCGCATCAACGCGGAAAACACCGGGCAGTTCGAGCGGACACTGATCATCGCCGACAAGGGCAGCTATGTGAGCTATCTGGAGGGCTGCACCGCGCCGAAGCGCGACACGGCGCAGCTTCACGCGGCGGTCGTGGAACTGGTGATCCTTGAGGATGCCGAGATCAAATATTCGACCGTGCAGAACTGGTATCCGGGCGATGAGGACGGCAAGGGCGGCATCTATAATTTCGTGACCAAGCGCGCCGATTGCCGGGGAGACCGTGCCAAGGTGATGTGGACTCAGGTCGAGACCGGCTCGGCGATCACCTGGAAATATCCGTCGTGCATCCTGCGCGGCGACGAGTCACAGGGCGAGTTCTACTCGATCGCCATTGCCAACAACATGCAGCAGGCCGACACCGGGACCAAGATGATCCATCTTGGCAAGAACACCCGCTCACGCATTGTTTCCAAAGGAATTTCGGCTGGAAAGGCGCAGAACACCTATCGCGGTCTGGTGTCGATGCACCCCAAGGCCAAGAACAGCCGCAACTATACCCAGTGCGACAGCCTTCTGATCGGCGACAAGTGCGGGGCACACACGGTCCCCTATATCGAGGTGAAGAACAATTCCTCGCGCGTGGAGCATGAGGCGACCACATCGAAGGTGGATGACGACCAGCTTTTCTATTGCCGGTCACGCGGGATGGACGAAGAGGAAGCGGTGGCGCTCGTGGTGAACGGCTTCTGCCGCGAAGTGCTTCAGGCGCTGCCGATGGAGTTCGCCATGGAGGCGCAAAGTCTTGTGGCGATCAGCCTCGAGGGGAGCGTCGGGTGAGTTCCGACCTGGAAGAAGTACAAGCGCTCCAGCGTGAAGGAGCGCGCGCAGTCAGGCACTTCTTAGTGTTCTGGTTCGGTCTGCCCACGCTTTTTCTTCTGATTGCCGGGCTGGTAGATGGAGTTATCAGTCGCGGCGAAGCCGGACGGTACTTTTCGGCAATTGGACTTTCTGTGGTCGGGGGCCTTCTTGTCTTTGCCCTTGGAAAGGTACTGTGGAGGGTCATCAAGAAATGACCGAGACCGCACCTCGCACCACCGATGGTCACAGGATTGGTCGCCACTGTTTGGCGGTTTCAGGACTCAACGCAACAGGGCTGACCAAGATAAGGACCCTGTGTACGCTATGACCGATGCACTGGCAGACATCTGGCAGGTCGGCGCGAAGCACGGCAAGCTGCGCGTCGTTGATGTGGGAGCGAACCCGATTGAGGGCGATGCGCCCTACAAGCCTTTGCTTGACCGCAGCTACGCGACAGTGACCGGGTTCGAACCGCAGCCAGAGGCGCTTGGCGAACTGGTTGCCGCCAAGGGCGAAGCGGAGGATTACCTGCCCCATGCCATCGGCGCAGGTCGCGAGGAGCGGCTGAACCTTTACCAGCAGACCGGGTTTTCGTCGCTGTTCGAGGTCGACCCCAAGGTTGCTGCATTTCTTGGGTTCAGCAAAGGCACGCGGGCTACGGGCAACGTGAATTTGACCACGCGCAGACTTGACGATGTGGTTGGGCCTGGCAGCGTGGATTTTCTGAAGATCGACGTGCAAGGCTCTGAACTGGCAGTAATTTCCAACGCAAAAAACACGCTATCGCAGGCAGTCTTGTTGCAGGTCGAAGTTCGCTTTCTGCCGCTTTATCGGGGCGAGCCGTCGTTTGGCGAACTAGAGCAGGAACTGCACCGGCAGGGCTTTTTCCTGCACGACTTCGCGTTTCTCAAGCGATCGGCTTTGCCGGGAGCGCACGGGCGGATGTTGCGGCGCAAGGCCTTTCGGCAGGTTATTGATGGCGATGCCTATTTCGTGCGCGATCTGACCCACGCCGAGACCATGACCGACGCACAGGTCTGGCGTCTGGCGATGTTGGCCGAAGGGGTGATGATGAACCCGAGCCTTGCGCTCTTTTGCCTCGATCTGCTTGCCGAGCGCAGTGTGGTGTTGCCCGCATTCGTCGATGGCTACATGTCGAAACTGCCTGCGGATGTGCTGAGATGAAGAAGATGCGCGCCGCGGCGGCGATCCGGACGAACAAATGGACCGACGAGGAGCGTCGGTTGCTGGCGGTCTTGCAACCGGTGTTTGGCGGCGACGTTTTCGTGGTGTTTCATGACCGACCCGAGGGTCTGACCCTGCCGGTGCCGGTGGTAGATGTCTCGTCGGCCTGGGTTGAAAGCCAGAAGCTGACCGTTGTGCCGGACTGGGGTTGGCGCTGTGGCGACTATTTCTATTATGCGCTGCGCGCTGCGGTGCCCGAGTACGACCAATACTGGCTGATCGAGCCGGACGTTTATTTCACCAGACCGGCGCAGAGTTTCTTTTCGGCTTTCGAGGCGGCGCCCGAGGATGTGCTGGGCTATGACTTCGGGCCTTTCACACGGGACATGCGCTTCACGCGCGGGCTGCCGGGCGTTGCGCACCACCGCGCGCTGTTTGCGATGATGCGGCTTTCGGGGCGGGCTCTCGACCGGCTTTTCCTGCAAAGACAGAAGCTTTCACGACAGGTCATCGGGCAGGATCAGTACCCGAACGACGAGATTTTTGTCTGTAGCATGGCGGCGAATGACAAACGGTTGAGTTGTGGCCGGCTGGAAGATTACGCCCCAAGCTGGTTCGACAGCGTGCAGTTTGCGACCGAGCCGGATTTGCTGGTTGAACATGTCGCGGCTGGCTATCCGGAGGGGCGTGTCCTGCATCCGGTGCGCGAAAAGGACGTGTTCAAGAAGGCGGTCGCCAAGCGGCTCAGCAGCAACGTCAGTATCCTCATCCGGCTTCGGAAGTCATTGGACTATATGACAAAAGAGGATCTGAAGGAGATTGGCGACATGGCCTCGGAAGAGATCCATGCCACGTTGAACCGTCTCTATCTGAAACGGACCCGCCACGGTCGCCGCGCATCGAGGCCGCAATGACCAATTTTGCGCCTCTCGCACAACTCGACCGCAGATTGTGGCAAGCCGTGGGCAGGTCTGCCCCAATGATACCCCACGTTGGCACCCACTTCCGCCGCGAATCCCCGTCATATGCGACACCAATAGAACGGCGGGGTAAGACGGATGGCTTTGGACCAGAAAGCTGCATTTGCAGAAAGGTTGAACCGGATCAAAGCCGGGCAACAGTTCGAGCATGCCGATCTGGTGGGCTATCAGACCCAGGTTGCCTACAAGAAAATTCATGGCGACAAGGGCAAGAAGCCAAAGCGTACGCCGGTGGAAAAGCTCATGGTGCTGGTGGCATTCCTGTCGGGCATATCGGCGGTTCTGCTTGGACGGCTGGCCTATTTCCACCTGTCGAAAATCTCGGGCCTGCCGGAGGCGTTCTACGACCTGCAAGGTCGCGGAATGGCGCTGTTTGCCTTCGTGCTGGCGGGCATCTTGATCGTGATCTTCGGACTGTCCACCCGGTCACGCCTGCAGTCGCTGGCTCTGGGCTGCGCATTGATGCACTTCGGCGAGGCCGCTGCGGCCTCGACCGCGCCGCAGCTTTGGGCCGAGATGTTCTCGCCCGAGTATGTGGCGGAAGTTTCCGGCGCGCTGTCAGCGGCCGACACAGCCGCCAACGGCTGACCAACCCATCACCTGAAACCCTTGCGGTCCTGGCCCTTGGCCACCGGGCCGCCTTTGGCATTTGAACGAGGAAAATATGCTTGAAATCAAAAACCTGCACGTCAAACTTGAAGCGGAAGACAAGCCCATCCTGAAAGGTGTGGACCTGAAAATCGGCGCGGGCGAAGTACATGCGATCATGGGCCCGAACGGGTCGGGCAAATCGACGCTGTCCTATGTGTTGTCGGGTCGTGATGGCTATGAGGTCACCGACGGCGAGGCGCTCCTCGAAGGCGAAGATCTTCTGGCGATGGAGCCGGAAGAGCGGGCCGCTGCCGGGTTGTTCCTGGCCTTCCAGTATCCGGTCGAGATTCCGGGCGTGGGCAACATGACCTTCCTGCGCACCGCCGTGAATGCCCAGCGCAAGGCGCGCGGCGAGGAAGAACTGAGCGCGGGCGAATTCCTGAAGATCATCCGTGAAAAGGCCAAGACGTTGAAGATCGACGCCGAGATGATGAAGCGTCCGGTCAACGTGGGCTTTTCGGGCGGCGAGAAGAAACGCAACGAGATCCTTCAGATGGCCATGCTTGAACCGAAGATGTGCATTCTTGACGAGACGGATTCGGGTCTTGATGTCGATGCGATGAAGCTGGTGGCCGATGGCGTGAATGCGCTGCGCGATGCGGGGCGTTCGTTCCTTGTGATCACCCACTACCAGCGGCTTCTGGACCATATCAAACCGGACGTGGTGCATATCATGGCGGCGGGGCGGATCATCAAGTCGGGCGGGCCGGAGCTGGCGCTGGAAGTCGAAACCAACGGCTATGCCGATATTCTGGCCGAGGCTTGAGACATGGCTCAACTTCAACGGAAGGATGCTGGTCGCACAGAGGCGACCGAGGCGCGCATCGGCGCGATGAGCTGGCCCAAAGGCGGCTTCACCGCCGCGGCGCGGGCCGATGCCTTGGCGCGGGTCAGGGCGGCGGGTCTACCCGGCAAGCGTGACGAATATTGGCGATATACCGACCCGGCATCGCTGACGGCGGCGGCAGCGCCAGAGGCAGCCCTATTCGACGCCCATGACGAAGCGCCGGTCTTTGGCGCGCGCGACAGGCTGGTGATTGCCTTTGTCGATGGCGTGTTCGATCCGGCGCGGTCGGACGATCTGGCAGGCGCCGGGATCGAGATTGCCCGTCTGGCTGACGCGGATCGCGCCGATCTGCATTGGGCGCGTGACCTTTATGGCGTTCTGGAAGCGCGGGGGCAGGTGCCGGTGGCGCGGCCCTTGGCGGCACTGAACACCGCGGCGGCAACCGATGGTATCTTGATTCGGGTGACGGGACAGGCCACCCGGCCGGTGCATCTGGAATATTACCACGAGGCGGTTTCTTCCGATGCGGTGCTGCACCACTGCATCAAGGTCGAAAGCGGTGGCGAGGTCACTATCCTTGAATCCGGGCCGGGTGCGGCGCGCTTCAATTCGGTGATGGAGGTCGAAGTCGCCGCAGGCGGGCGCTTCCACCATGTCCGCGCACAGGGCCGCGACCATGCCCGGCGCGCGATCACGCATATCTTCGCGCGGCTCGGGGCCAAGTCGCTGTTCAAGAGCTTCACGCTGACGGCGAACGGGGTGCTGACCCGCAACGAGTGCATTCTTGAGCTGTCTGGCGACAATGGCGTTGCCCATGTGGCGGGTGCGGCACTTGGCGACGGGGCGACGGGTGCCTTCCTGCACGACGATACTGTGTTCGTGACCCATGATGCGGTCGGTTGCGAAAGCCGCCAGGTTTTCAAGAAGGTGCTGAAGAACGGTGCGGTTGGCGTGTTTCAGGGCAAGATTCTGGTGAAGTCCGGTGCGCAGAAGACCGATGGCTATCAGATCAGCCAATCGCTGCTTCTGGATGACGACAGTCAGTTCCTCGCCAAGCCCGAACTCGAGATCTACGCCGACGACGTGAAATGCTCGCACGGCTCCACGACCGGTGCCATTGACGAGACGGCGCTTTTCTATCTGCGCTCGCGCGGGGTGCCACGTGAAGATGCGACCGCACTGCTGGTGCTGTCCTTCCTTGCCGACGCGATTGACGAGATCGAGGATGCAGACATCCAGTCCGAGATTGTCGAGCGGCTGGAAGCGTGGCTGGCCCGCAGGCGGCGGGCATGAGCGTAACGGCGGAAATCCTTGCCACCTGGCGTGACCCGGCGGGGCCGGTGCGTCGTCTGGTGGCAAACGGTCCGCGTGAGGACAGGGCGCTGGTCATCCTGATCGGCGCCTGCATCCTTCTCTATGTGGCGCGTCTGCCCATGCTGGCCCGGCAAGCGCGGCTTGATCCGACGGTGCCGCTGGATGCCAGCATGGGGATCACGCTGTTCGTTATGCTGTTCGTGATGCCGCTTCTGGCCTATGCGCTGGCCTTTCTGATCCACCTGATCGTACGCGCCCTTGGCAGAACCGGTACGGCCTCTGGCGCGCGGATGGTGCTGTTCTGGGCGTTTCTGGCGATCACGCCTGCCGCCTTGGCGCAAGGTCTGCTCGAGGCGTTGCTTGGGCCGTCGGCGGTGGTGCGGATATTCGGCGTTGCTGTCTTTGGATTTTTTCTCTGGTTCGTCGGGCGTGGGCTGAGCGTGGCCTACCCACGGGCCGAGGGGGTGAAATGACGATTATGACCGAGATTCAGGACCTTGTGTCCGAAACCTTCCGCGACCCGAAAGGAGCGGCAGAGCGGCTGATGCGTATGGGTATTCCCATGCAGGCAGTCTGGCTTGGCGTTGCGCTGGTCGCGATTCTTGCGGTGATCCTGGTGCGGATCTCGATTCTGCCCTTGCCAGAGCAGGAGCTGACCGAATTTGGCCTGATGCTTTCACATCCCATCTTCGGCCCGCTGATTCAGGGCGGATCGATTGCGATGGTCGCCGCGGTGATGGTGGGGGTGGGGCAGATATTCGGGGGCAAGGGCAGCTTCCAGAACGCGCTCTTGCTGTTTGTCTGGCTCGAATTCCTTGTGGTACTGATCGGCATCGTGCAGACCCTCGCGCTGTTCGTCTTCCCGCTGGCCGGTGTTCTCATCTCGATCCTGACCGTTGTCCTGTTCCTTTGGGTGCAGACGCAGTTCCTTCGCGCGCTTCACGGGTTTTCGAACGGGTGGCTGGTGTTTCTGGCAATGATCGGCACCCTGATTGCACTCTCATTCGCGCTGGCGTTGCTGATGGTTGTGCTGGGCATAGCCCCACCGCAAGGAGTGGCCTGAGCCATGTATGACGTTCAGAAGATCCGCGCCGATTTCCCGATCCTGAGCCGCAAGGTCAACGGCAAGCCACTGGTTTACCTCGACAACGGCGCATCGGCACAAAAGCCCAGGGTCGTGATTGATGCGATGACCCGCGCCTATGAGGAGGAATATGCCAACGTCCATCGCGGGCTGCATTTCCTGTCGAACCTCGCAACCGAGAAGTACGAAGGAGTGCGGTCGATCATCGCCCGGTTCCTGAATGTGAAGGACGCCGAAGAGATCGTTTTTACCACCGGCACGACCGAGGGGATCAACCTTGTCTCCTATGCGTGGGGGGCGCCGAACCTCAAGGCCGGAGACGAGATCGTCCTGTCGGTGCTGGAGCATCACGCCAACATCGTGCCTTGGCACTTCCTGCGCGAACGGCAGGGCGTGGTGCTGAAATGGGTCGAACCCGAGGCTGATGGCAGCCTTGACGCTGAAAAGGTGATTGAGGCGATCGGGCCGAAGACCAGACTGGTGGCCGTTACGCAGATGTCGAATGTCACCGGAACGCGCGTCGATGTGGCGCGCATCTGCCGGGCGGCCAAGGCAAAAGGTGTGCCGGTTCTGGTCGATGGCAGTCAGGGCGCCGTTCACGCGCCGGTATCTGTCCCCGATCTTGGCTGCGACTTCTATGCCATCACCGGCCACAAGCTTTATGGCCCGTCCGGCTCGGGTGCGATCTGGATTTCCAAGGAGCGGATGGCCGAGATGCGCCCCTTCCTTGGTGGCGGCGACATGATCCGCGAAGTCAGGCGCGACACGGTCACCTATGCCGATCCGCCGATGAAGTTCGAGGCGGGCACCCCCGGTATCGTGCAGCAGATCGGCCTTGGCGTGGCGCTCGACTATCTGATGACACTTGGGATGGAGAATGTCGCCGCCCACGAGGCGATGCTGCGCGACTATGCGCTGGGACGGCTCAAGGGGCTGAACTGGCTGAACCTTCAGGGAACTTCGCCAGACAAGGGCGCCATATTCTCGTTCACGCTGCAAGGCGCGGCCCATGCGCACGACATCTCGACTGTGCTCGACAAGCGCGGCGTGGCAGTGCGGGCGGGGACACATTGCGCCATGCCGCTGTTGCAGCATTTCGGCGTATCAGCGACATGCCGGGCATCGTTCGGTCTCTACAACACCGAGGCGGAGGTTGACGTGCTGGTCGATGCGCTGGAACTTTGCCACGAGCTGTTTGGCTAGGCGCGGCGGCTCCCGGCGAAAGGGGGTCGCTCCGAGCGTACCTGCCACGCTCCGGACTTCGGGCAAAGGTTGAGATTTCCTTAACGGAAAAATTTAATCCCTTGATATAGCGTCATTTTGTATTTTGTGCGAGCTGGCACAAACCAGAAGGCCACCCCGAAGGGCGGCCTTTTTCAGCTGGTCCCGATGTCGAGCTTGCCCTCAGAACGAGAATTTCAGCGCCAGCACGGCGGCATCCTGAGTTTCGCCGGAGCGGTTGCCGTAGTTTTCGGAATGGAGAAGCTCGGCGATCATTTCCATGCCATCGGTGATCTCGCGCTGATAGTTGATCGACAGATCGACCTGACGGCTCGACGGTGAAAGGTCCACGCCGATGGGCTGAGACAGACTGCGACCGGCTGCCATGATGACCGGCGCGGAAAGCTCGGCGCTGCCGCTGGTGACGGCCATTGGCATGCTGGCCCCGAACGACAGGCGATCACCAGATTCGAACACGTCACGGCTGCCGATATCAAACTTGATGCTGTTGAAGCTGGCCGAGGACACGTTGTTCAGTGCAACCTGAGAGCCAAGATCAGCAAGGCCGAGTTCGCCGGAAAGGTTCACAAAGCCGCCATTGCCGATGTCTTGCGTCAGTCCGAGTTCCAGCGATGCGAGATTGGCACCCGAACCGTAGTCGTTCTTGCCAAAACCCATCACCGAACCATCGTCATGCTCCAGCTTGAGGCCAAGTTCCAGACGGGTGGGGCCATCGGTCAGCGCCCGCTTGACGCTGACACCAAAGGCATCGTCTGCCGTGGCCGGCACCAGAAGCGATATGCCGAAATCGCCGTTCACGTCCCGCATGGCATAGGTCTGGCCCGAGAAAGCCTCGAACGGCGCGTCAATTGCGCCATTTGCTCCCAGCCGGTCGCCGGTCATGTCGCTGGCAAGCGACCTGTAAAGGTGTGAAATCCCCAGCGCCTGTGGGCCGACCGAGGTTGCAAGCGCATCGCCGTGCATGGCGAAGGATGTGTCCAACACATCCGTAACCGCCACGTCGACGCCTTTCAGGCTTCTGGAAACGGCGTCGCCCATCGCTGACCCGGCAATGATGACCGGCTGGCTGGCATTGACCTGAACGCCATTGCCGGTGCTCATCGAGGTGGGGCCGATGGGCAGGAGCGCGGCGCGGACATCAAGGAAGCCGACGCCATATCTGAAGGAATACCGTTTGTTGAAGCCCGTCGCGAGTTGCACGGTGCCGTCGGCGTTGAAGAAAGAGTTGTTGGCCGAGGCCAGCAGGCGCACGCGAAGTTCGTGCGGCGTGAGGGTCGGGAATGCCTGAGCCAGAAGGGCAAGCGCGCCCGAGACCTGCGGGGCTGCGAAAGAGGAGCCGACACCGAAATCATAGCTGGTGCTGCTGGTCCCCGAGGCTGCGTCCCACGCTCCGTCAGCCAGAATGCACCAGCGCGCCGCTTCCATGCACGAGGCGGACTGCATGGTAACGCCGGTGAGACTCCCGCCCTGGAACTTGGGAGTCGCGTTTCCGACCGCGATCCACCCCGCCTCCAGCGAGGGACGAACGTAGGGCAGGGCGTCCATGATCGTGGCGTGCTGCGCGTTGGTCTGGTTGGAAACGGCAAAGACCACGACGCCCTGCGACGCATAGCTGTCGAGCGCCGAGAGGTATGCCTGCCCGGACGCGCCGGAGAAGACATTCTGCAACGAACCCGTGCTAACCGGCTGCGTGTCGTAGCCCCATGAGTTGTTTTGCGCCACGTAGCCGTTGTTGATGGCCCGATAAGTGGCGTTTATCATCGCGTTGATGTCGGTGAAGGTTGCGAAGTCGAGGTTCGCGTCCGGAGCCACACCGATGAAGGTCGGACTCTCACCGGCGATGATCGAGGAGACCATCGTGCCGTGGTCAGGGTCGGTTCCCGGCAAAGAAGCGGCATTGGAGTTGTCGACCGCCATGAAACTGGTGCCGCTGAAGGTTTCGTGCCCGCTGTTGAGGATGGTATCAACGACGCCAACAGTCTGACCCGCGCCGGTGATGCCTGCGGCATGAGCGAAGGCCACCCCGGAATTCGCCAACGGATAGCTGGAGTAGGTCGGACCAACCTGCTGTCCCGCGCTATTGGTGAAGTACCAATTGGTCTTTTGCCGCAGATAGCGGCTGTCGGTTGCAATCAGATGAGCTGCCGCCGCGTCGATGACTGCGGTCTGGCTGTTGACCGCCGCAAACAGCGCGTTGATCGGAGCTGTCAGCACTCCCCCGGAAACCGGCGCAGGCGGTGCATATGGCGATGTATAGTTGAACGAGAAGCTGGGTCCCGAGCCCCCCTTACAGGCGCTCACCAGCACAACGATCGTGAGGGCCGAGCAAACTTTTGCGGGCAACCTGCTGCGACATGATCTACTCGTTACCCGAACCACCATCCAATAACCCTTTCATCGCAATATCATCAGGCGCGCAGGCAACCGTCGCCGCAGCCTCAAGATGCTGTGCGATGATTTAGGGAATAGACGAAAGTTCCGTCAACGGAAGAATGCTTCGAGACGCGAAACAGTTCAGAAGATTGTTCTCATTTTGCTCCATGCCGTCGCCAAGGACTGCCGAGTGGTTTTTCGATGATGCAGCGTTGAAACCCCGGGCCTAAGCGGTTATAGACCCTGCACGCTGCACCCGTAGCTCAGCTGGATAGAGTGCTGCCCTCCGAAGGCAGAGGTCACAGGTTCGAATCCTGTCGGGTGCGCCATAGATTCCTTGTCATTCATTATGAATACAGGTACTTAGGTGTCTCTCGGTGTTGCTTGAGGTAACACAGGAGGTAACACAATTGCGTTTGGTGGCTAGCTCAGGTGCCCTGCGGATCATGGTTCAGCATATAGAACAAAAGAAGAACACTTGGTATTTCAAGAGAAGAATCCCTCGGGATGTCTTGAAGCGCTACCCTGAGCACGCTGGAAAGAAGGAAGCCACTCTGTTCTTTTTGCTGAAGACAAAGGACGCAATGGAGGCAGCGGTTAAAGCCAATGCAATTGCCGCTCAGCAGGACAAAGAGTGGGTAGCATTTCGAGCGAATGGTGGGCAGTCGGAGTCAACATTGGATACCGCTGCACTGGCGTTGCTTAAGGCATTTGGCCTAGCGCAGGGAGTTGCTACTAAGAAATTTCAGACACCGGAGGAAGCGCTGGGCCTTGAGCATTTCCACGATCACCTCTTTAGCACTGCCCCTTATGGGTTGGAGGATCAGGTAAGACCTAAGCTACCACTGATTGAGCAACGTGCTTTAGACCTATCCAATGGAGCGCCACGTTGGCGTACCTTGTCCGATGCCAAAGATAAACACTTTGCATTGGGTGGGCGACCGAAAGGAAAGCAAAGCGCTGCACAATTCAACCTCGCTTGGAATCTTCTGTTGGAGGTTTGCAAGGGTGATATTGCAATTGAAGAAATTCGCCGTGAAGAACATGTGAATAAGTTCGTCAATATTCTCAAAGAGAGAGGCCGTAGAAAAGCTACAATCGAGAGATACCTGTCGCAGATTAGTCCAGTTATTGAGACTGGCATCAGGGAGTTTGAGATTAGCTGCAAAAATCATTTTAAAGGTGTGCTCATATCGACTGAATCTCTCCCTCCGAAAAAGGAGCGACTACCTTTCTCTGATAGTGAAATAAGAGCAATACAAAAGGCCTGCCGCGCTGAAGATGACCAAAGGCGCTGGGCTTTAGCTATGGTTTCAGATACCGGAGCACGGCTTAATGAGATTATAGGCTTGGCTAGAGAGGACGTAGCTATTGATCCGAAGTGCCCACATATATTGATAAGGCCAAACAAATTTAGGACGCTTAAGAATAATGCGAGTGAGCGAAAAGTTCCTTTGGTAGGTGAGGCGCTATGGGCCGCTCAGAGAGCGTTGTCAGTTACAGGCCCAGCACTCTTTCCAGTATTCATAGATGATGCTGGCAAGACAAAGAATGCGGGAGCGTCGGCAACTCTGAATAAATGGCTGAAAGCTCGTAAGCTGGCCGTTGCGAACGGGCAAGTGGTTCATAGCCTTAGGCACTCGATGGTAGATCGTCTTAGAAACATAGGTGCGCCTAGCTATATACTAAAGCAGATTCAGGGTTGGTCTGCAAAGAATGTCATGGAAGGCTATGGTAAGGGGGCTGACCTAAGCGTTCTCAAAGACTATTTGCTAAAGGTTGTCTACAAGGCTGACTAATATATTCCCAATGTGGAATGTTTAAAACTAATAACGGTCAGATTGTAACTCATTGCTCTTTCATGAAGGCCGATAGGGGCTACCAAATCTGATTGGTAAACCCCCGGAGTTCCTTGCTAAGTTCTAATTCAGCCCAGCGCATTTGGTTCACACATTAGGTTCTGTCTTGATGAACCCCATACTGGTATCTGTCAATGTCCACCCCAATTGCTCCAATATCTTCATGGTCTGATTGATGTCATTCAGATCGAGGATGCCGTCCTTGATTATCAGCCCCTTCAATAGATCAGTAATAGCTTTCTCAATGTTAGGCATTGTGTCCTCCTTGGTTTGACAAGATGGAGGATAGTAGATGAGTTAAGCCAGCACAAATAGGTAAGGACTTACTAGTATAGTGTCTGCTATAGAGGTAGGCGTTTTGGGCTATGCGCGAACCTTAGGCTAAACTCCTTGTCCAATGATCCACCTAAGGTGATAGCATTGCTCCACCCAATTTCTGTATTCTCCCCAATCAACAGAGTCCGGGTATTCCTTAGGATAGACCCTGCACCTTGAGTTGATACCTAAGGTACATACTCTAAGAGTTCTTTAAGTATACCAAGACAAATGGGTACTACCTCTGGAGTCCTTTGGTAATACCTAATGTATACTCTTTAAGTAGGTATACTCTGGGTGGGGTCTTCTACCCCTAAGGTCACTTGTTGTCACAAGGTAACAATCTCTGACCTATCTGGAGTATAAACGGGGGGAAGGCTTTCAGCACCCTTTGGCTATGTCGGTATAGCTCAACAGTGAGTTGGGTCTCCCCCCTGCCTTGCAACGCCTCTGAGACAACAAAGAACCTTACTAGGAGGAAGCAACTGTTTCCTCTGGCGGCTGGATATGCCCAGCGCCTAACACCAGTAACTAGGACCACTATGAGGTTAGACCAAAAGAATACAGGATCGTGTGAGACCCAAGACGACTACAATGCTGTCCTCTACCTCGCACCCAATGGGCGAGACCGGATCGTTGAGGGAAGCTGTCGGAGGCAATGGATTGCCCAGAGAAGAGCGAAGCCAGAATCTAAGAAAAAGTCCCCTTGGACTGGAAAGCACTACTGCCAGACCAAGGAGGGATTGGCGCGTGTGATACGCGAGAGCTTTGAGCAAGACTCTGAGTTGCAGTCGCTGCTTAAGGGATTGCCTGACAGGTTTGCGGTGGCTCGATAAATGAAGGGGGGAGGGGCATTGAGGCTTTGGGCTACCACATATCGGGCAAACCAGAGTCCGGCTTCTCCCCTACCTTCCAGAGGCTCTGACACAGGTTTCTCTTAGTGCTGAGCGATGATCGGCAATAACAACAATAATAACGCTAAAGCACCCTACTTTTTGAAGTCGCTTTCTGAAACCCCCACCCCCTTCGGATGAGGCGTGGAATTGCTTGGCCCAGCGCTCAGTTACTACCCTCTGCCAATAGACCTTGCCCTAGTGTCAGTGACAGCGGGCAGCAATCTTTTCTGCCAATAAAGTATTTGTTGATATTTGGCAGTGTCTACGGCATAACGTCTTAGACGTATATGGCAGATAGGTGATGAGATGATGGTGGGTTACGCAAGGACGAGTACGCTTGAGCAAGTAGCTGGGTTTGAGGCCCAGTTGGAACAGCTTAGGCAAGTTGGCTGTGAGAAAGTCTTTCAGGAGCAAGTCTCTTCTGTTGCTCCCCGTAAGGCGCTGAGTGATGCCCTTGAGTTCGTCAGGGAAGGGGACACCTTTGTCGTCAGCAAGTTGGACCGTCTGGCCCGCTCCGTTAGTCACTTAGGGGAGATTGTCGAAACCCTAGAGGAGCGGGGAGTAGGGCTTAGGGTTCTCGACTTGGGGCTGGATACTAGCACAGCCACAGGGAAGCTCATGCTAAATGTCCTCGGTAGTGTTGCTCAGTTTGAGCGGCAGATGATGCTTGAACGGCAGAGGGAAGGGATTGCCAAAGCCAAGGCAGAGGGGAAGTACCGGGGTAGAGTGCCCAGCGCTATGAAGCAATCTGATGCAATCAGGGACTTGGCTGAGCAGGGGATGACCAAGAAGGCTATCGCTGAGAAGCTCAACGTTTCTGAACGATCCGTCTACCGTGCGTTGAACCCGGCTTGACCACCCGAAACATCTGAGCATTGTTGGGTACAAGCAAACCACTGGAACCGAATGATGCTCAGGACACTAATCTCATTGTACAAAACGCTGTTCTTTGTGTGGATTCTCTTGATGCTTTTGATCTGCCTCGCGATAGGGCTTGGGATGATGATCCAAGGCCAGACACAGGACGTGCGGTCAGCAGGCCTTAGCCTACTTGTCGCCGGGCCAATATTCACAATTATGCTGGCTGGTGGCGTAGCTCTTATGATTGAGAA
>Ga0209023_10004621_pt1 | contig 15555 bp, 11 predicted proteins | sample LakOneMetagenome_FD_187468 | JGI IMG/M metagenome (GOLD analysis project Ga0209023, IMG submission 187468) | Freshwater and sediment microbial communities from Lake Erie, Canada (SPAdes) (version 2) | ecosystem: Environmental > Aquatic > Freshwater > Lentic | place: Lake Erie, Canada... | reverse complement strand
GTCATTCGCAGCGAAATGCGGATGGGCGAGTTGGTCAGCGTGTTCTTGTACGGCTTGGTGCTGGTGGGGCCGGTAGGCAGTCTGGCTTCGGTGTATGGCAGCACGATGGCGGCAATGGGTTCGCTGCGGCGGCTGTCCGATGCGCTCAACGCCGCTCCTGAAGTGGATGCGGGAACTGAAGATGTGGTGCCGGTCGCCGGCGACATCGTGTATTCGCAGATTGACTTCACCTATCCGGGGCGCGAGCCGCTGTTTTCCGGGTTGAATTTGACCATTCGCGCCGGCGAAACGGTGGCGCTGACCGGCGTCAACGGAGCGGGCAAGAGCACGCTGGTGCATCTGCTGCTGCGACTGGTGGAACCGCAGGGCGGCAGGGTTGCCATCGGCGGCATTGATTTGCGCGAGTTTCGATTGCAGGCGCTGCGTGGGCAGATTGGTCTGGTGGCGCAGCAGGTGCTGCTGTTCAACGCGACCGTCCGCGAGAACATCGCTTATGGACGGGTGGATGCATCACAGGACGCGATCGAGCGTGCAGCCCAGGCGGCGCGCGCGCACGACTTCATCATGGCGTTGCCGCAGGGTTATGACACCGTGGTTGGCGATCAGGGCGTGCGGCTGTCCGGCGGCCAGCGCCAGCGGATTGCGCTGGCGCGGGCGCTGCTGCGCGATCCGGCGATCCTGATTCTGGACGAGGCCACGGCGATGTTCGATCCGGAAGGGGAAATCGAGTTCATCGAAGCCTGCCGCGACAGCCTCGCCCATCGCACCGTCATCATGATCACCCATCGACCAGCGAGCCTGGCCCTGGCCAACCGCGTGCTGCGTCTGGAGAGCGGCCGGTTTGTGTGAGGCTGGATAGGCAGCAATTGCGCTTGCAGCAATTGCCCGAGCGGAGTAGCCCCAATGGGAGTGTCCCTGGTGGGAACTTGCCCTAGTGGAATTTGCCCTTGTGGAATTTGCCCTTGTGGAATTTGCCCTTGTGGAATTTGCCCTTGTGGGAGCGGCCCCTGGCCGCGACTTGTGGTGCCTGTCGCGCGCAGGGCGCGCTCCTACACATGCAGGGAGCTTTGCTCTTGTGGGAGCGGCCCCTGGCCGCGACTTGGGGTGCCTGTCGCGCGCAGGGCGCGCTCCCACAAGGGATACCGCTACTTGCGTTCCTAAAGAAAAACAGAATTCCAGAATGGGTAATCGCCAGCCTTGTCGGCCAAGCCCGCTCGGACTGGGTTCATGACGATGTACTGCGCAACCATTGCCAGATCGGTATCGCGATGAACCTGGTGCTCATGGTAGCCACACGCCCACACAGGGTAGATGGACGGCGAATGCATCCTGACATGGCGCGCAGTCGCCGATTTGATTCGGTTCATCACAGTGCTCAATGCATCGTGTTGCCCCAGCTGGATCAGCCAATGTGCATGATCCGGCATCACAACCCATGCGAGCGGTTCTGCGTCACCCCATAACCGTTGAGTTGCGAAATCGCGGGCCGCGATGACTGCTGCTTGCGACTTGAAGATCGGCACACGGCCAGCGGTCACCGATGTCACATGGTAGATGTGCTGAGGCATGGAGTAGCGGTGACGTCGCAACGCGGCGTAGCCGGATGGTTGGTCGCTGGCCATGTGAACAGATTGCCGTGGCGATGCCCCGATCTGAATCAGAAAACCCTGAGATTGGGGTAAGCACACTCTGGATCTGTCGCGCGCAGGGCGCGCTCCCACAAGGGATGCCGCGACTTGGGGTGCCTGTCGCGCGCAGGGCGCGCTCCTATACATGCAGGGAGCTTTGCTCTTGTGGGAGCGGCCCCTGGCCGCGACTGGGGGCAGCCATGTTGCGATTTGGGATGCCTGTCGCGCGCAGGGCGCGCTCCTACACATGCAGGGAGCTTTGCTCTTGTGGGAGCGGCCCCTGGCCGCGACTGGGGGCAGCCATGTTGCGACTTGGGGTGCCTGTCGCGCGCAGAGCGCGCTCCTACACATGCAGGGAGCTTTGCTCTTGTGGGAGCGGCCCCTGGCCGCGACTTGGGGCTTTTGCTTGTGTGGGAGCGGCCCCTGGCCGCGACTTGGGGCAGCCATGTTGCGACTTGGGGTGCCTGTCGCGCGCAGGGCGCGCTCCCACACTAGTGCCGCGACTTGTGGGGTCTAACTGGCCAGTGTGTGGGTGATGGCGGTATCGAGCGCGCTGACGGCAGTGCGATCCAGTGGGTCGGCACGCAGTGCTTGCACGGCCTGCGCCAGGTGCGCTGCGCCGACGAAGCCGCAGCTGGCGCTGAGTTTGTGCAGTTCGGCGCGCACGGCGGCGGCATCGCCACGGTTGGTGGCATCCCGGATGCGCGCTTGTTGAGCGGGCAATTCCTGCAGGAACAATGCCCGCAACGCAGTCACATGCTCTGGGTTGCCGCCCAGTGCAGCCAGTGCGGTGGCATCGTCCCAGAGTACGGGCCGCTGCAGGCCAGCCGGCAAGTGCCGTTGCAAGGCGGCGTGCAAACTCGCCAGCGGTATCGGTTTGCACAATACTTCGACAAAGCCGCAAGCCTGCAACGCGGCGCAGCTGGCGGCAGTGGCCGCTGCGGTATGCGCAAGCGCAGGGGTGTGGATGCCGCGCTGCAGCAGGCGCTGCAGCAGTTCGCCACCGTGCCCGTCCGGCAAATTGGCGTCGATCAGCAATAGGTCGAAAGGTTGTTGGATGCAGGCCTGCTCGGCCTCGGCCAGCGTGCCGGCGACAACGACGGTGGCAGGAAACGCAGTGGCGGCGGCGTGCAGGAAGGCCGCGCTCACCGGGTCATCCTCGACCAGCAGCAAACGCGGTGGTGTGGAGGGGAGTTGATTCATCGCAACGACCTCTTGGGTTTGTATGCTGCGCAGATGCCACGCCCGATGCTAACCCGTTGTTTGCCGCTGTTGCCGCTGTTGCCGGCACTGCTGCTGTTGGCAGCACCGGAGGCAGCGGCACGGGAAGTGCAACTGCGGGTGACCAAGCTGAGTACGGCGGCGGCCACGCTGCAACAGGTGCGCGTGCAGTTGCGCTGGCAAGATCAAGCCGAGCAGGGGGAATTGCAGGTGTGGGCGGGCAAGGTGGATGCGCCCGGGCTGGGCTACCACTACCGCGACCTGCATTGGCGCTGCCCTTTGCGGCGTTCCCCCACGGCCGGTTGGCAATGCGCGGGGGCGCTGCGTTCGGGCAGCTTGCCGCCATTGCAATTGGCGCTGCAACTGGAGACCGCCAGCACGCGTGTGGTACTGGCGCAAGGCCGGGCACGGTTGAAGGTGGAGCAAGTGGCCGCCGCCCCCGATCTCACCACGTTGGAGTTGCAGAAGGTGCCGCTGGCATGGGCGCAGGCGTTGTTGACGCAAGCGTGGCCGGCGGCGCAACTCAAGGCCGGAACGGTGGCTGGGCGGTTGCAGGTGCACGCGCCAACGACCGCGCCATTGCGCGTGCAAGGCGGTTTGCAGCTGACATCGGCTGGCTTTGCAACGGTCGATGCCGGCATCGTGGGCGAGCAGTTGAGCGGCACGCTGCAGATGGACTTGCGCAGCACATCGGCCCACTCCAGCGTGCAACTGGATGGGCAATGGCATGCCGGTGAATTTCTGGCCGGCAATACCTATGTCGCTTTGCCGGCCAGCGCAGTGCAGTTTCATGTGCAGGCCAAGCAGCGTGCCGGGCAAGGCTGGCAACTGCCGCGCATCGAATGGCACGATGGTGCGGTGCTGACCGCGTTTGCCAGTGCCAGGCTGCAAACGGATGGGAGTTTGCAGGGATTATCGGTGCAGATGCATAGCGACGACATGACCCCGTTGAAGCCGCGTTATTTGTCCGGCTGGATGGGCATGGCGGGTTTGCGCGATGTGGAGCTGCACGGCCGCATGGACGTGCAGGCGCAGGTGGATGCCAGTGGGCTTGCTGCGGTCACGGCGAGGCTGCATGGCGTGGATGTGCGCGACCCGAACGGGCGTTTTGTGTTCGATGGCCTGCGCGGTGATGTGGGCTATTCGGCAGGGGCCCCCGTGGCGAGTGCCTTGCAATGGACTGGCGGTCAGCTGTATGGCTTGGCGTTTGGTGCGGCTACGCTGCCATTTGCCAGCAGCACCGGTGAGCTGCGCACGCGTGCAGCGGTCAAGGTGCCGTTGATGGGCGGCACACTGGGGCTGCGCGATGTGGTGATTCGGCCACCACAAGGCGAGGCCGGGATGGATATTCGGTTTGGCTTGCAACTGGCCGACATTGACTTTGGCAGGATCTCGCAGGCGTTGGGCTTGCCGGCGTTTCAGGGCACGTTGGGCGGCAGCATCCCGCGTGCGCATTATGCGCAAGACCGGATTGATTTCGATGGCGGCTTGAATCTCGAGCTGTTCGACGGACGCGTGGCATTTTCGCAATTGTCGCTGGAGCGCCCATTCGGTAGCGCGCCCAGCCTGAGTGCCGATGTCGCCATGGATGATCTGGACCTGTTGCGGCTCACCGAGGTGCTGGGGTTTGGCAGCATCAGCGGCAAATTGGACGGCAGGGTGACCGGCTTGCGCTTGGTGGATTGGACACCGGTGGCTTTTGATGCGCGCTTCATCACCGACGATGCCCCCGGTGTGCGCAAACGCATCAGTCAGCGCGCGGTGCAGGATATTGGTAGCGTGGGTGGCAGTTCGTTCATCCAAACCCTGCAAGGCAAGGCGATTGCGCTGTTCAAGGATTTTGGCTATCGCCGCATCGGTATCGGTTGTCATCTGGAAAACCAGATTTGTGCGATGAATGGCCTGCATTCAGCTGGCAACACTTTTACTATCGTGGAAGGTGCGGGCGTGCCCCGGCTCGACGTGGTGGGTTACAACCGTGCGGTGGACTGGTCAACGCTGGTGGAAAGGCTGTTGGCTGCCAGCAAGGGCGATGTGGCACCGGTCATTGATTGATCGCAACTGACAGACGAGGAAATCAAATCATGAAGCAATGGATGGGTGTACCGGTTGCAAGCGCGTTGTTGTTGAGTGCGTGCGTGACGATCAACGTGTATTTCCCGGCTGCCGAGGCCAAGCAGGCGGCCAAGGAATTTGTCGAAAAGGTCATCAACGATGCCGACAAGGTGCAAATCAAGGAGGCGCCCAGTGGCGGCGGTGGTGGCATGGTGATGCAAACCCCGCGTGCACGGTTTGATGTGGCGCGGCTTGACCCGTGGGTGTTGCTGGGCATCGGCAGCGCGCAGGCGCAGTCTGCTCCCGATATCAGCATCAAGACGCCTGCCATTCAAGCCATTCAATCCCGCATGGAAAGTCGTTTCAGCAGCAGTTTGCGTGCCGGGTTTGACAGTGGCGCACTGGGCTTTACCAGCGATGGCCTGGTAAGCCTGCGCGACCCATCCAAAGTGGAATTGAAGGACCGTGTGGCACTCAACACGGCCGTGGCCGATGACAACCGCGACCGCAAAGCGGTGTACCGTGAAGTGGCGGTGGCCAACGGGCATCCCGAATGGGAAGAGCAGATCCGCGGTGTATTCGCCAAGCAATGGATCAGCAGTGCGCGTGCGGGATGGTGGTATCAGTCCGGCGGCGCGTGGAAGCAAAAATGAATGACCAACAAAACGCCCGGTGCAAGCCGGGCGTTTTGTCTTGCGGCCACAAGAGCGGTCGCTGGCCCCGACTGGTGGTGGCCTGTCACGCGCAGGCTGCGCTTGTACGGGGCGTGCTTGTGCAGTCAGTCGAGGAATTGCAGCTTTGCCAATTCCGCATACAGCCCGCCTTGTGTCAACAGTTCGCTGTGGGTGCCCTCGGCGACGATGCGGCCGTGGTCCATCACCACGATGCGGTCGGCTTTGAGCACGGTGGCCAAGCGGTGCGCCACCACCAAGGTGGTGCGGCCGGTCATCAGATGTTCCAGCGCGTGTTGCACGGCACGCTCGCTTTGTGCATCCAGCGCCGAGGTGGCTTCATCCAGCAACAGAATCGGCGCGTCCTTGAGTAGTGCACGCGCAATCGCGACGCGCTGCTGCTGGCCGCCGGACAGACGCGCGCCGCGTTCACCCAGCTCACTGGCAAACCCTTCGGGCAGGGCATCCAGAAAGTCTGTGGCTTCGGCCAGTTGCGCCGCGTGGCGCACCTGTGCATCGCTGGCATCCAGCTTGCCGTAGCGGATATTGTCGGCGGCACTGGTGGCAAAGATCACCGGCGCTTGCGGCACCAGGGCAATGGCTTCGCGCAGCAGGTCCGGCTGCACGTTGCGGATGTCGATGCCATCCAGCAACAAGCGTCCCTGCTGCGGGTCGTGGAAGCGCAGCAGCATCGTGAACACAGTACTTTTGCCGGCACCGGATGGGCCAACCAGGGCCACTGTTTCGCCTGGGTTGACCCGCAGCGTGAAGCCTTCCAACGCCGCGGCATCCGGGCGTTGCGGGTAGTGGAAGCTGACATTCTCGAATACGATTGCACCGCGTACGGGTGTCGGCAGCCGTTGCGGCTGCGTGGGTGCGGTGATCGAGGAGTGTTCCTGCAGCAACTCGTGAATGCGGCCCATGCCACCGGCGGCTTTCTGCAACTCATTCCAGACTTCGGCCAGTGCCCCCACCGAGCCGCCGCCGATCATCGCGTACATCACGAACTGGCCCAATGCGCCGGCACTGAGTTGGCCATTGATGACATCGTGTGCACCCGACCACAACACCAGGATGACTGCACCAAAAATCAAGCTGATCGCGATTGCTGTCACTGTGGCTTGGGCGCCGATACGTTTGCGTGCGGTGGCCACCGCACTGGCCATGGCCTGCGCGTAGCGGCTGCGCTCGTAGCCTTCACGCGAATGCGCTTGCACGGTGCGCACGGCACCCAGGGCTTCGGTAGCCAAGGTATTGGCATCCGCAATGCGATCCTGGCTGGCACGCGATACCTTCTGGATGCGGCGTGCGCCAATCACGATCGGGGCCACCGCCAACGGGATGCCCAATAGCGCCCACGCCGCCAGCTTCGGGCTGGTGACGAACAGCATCACCATCGAGCCAATCACGGTGACACTGCTGCGCAGGGCCACCGACATGCTGGAGGCGATCACGCTGCGCAGCAGTTCGGCATCGGCGGTGAGCCGCGACACCAGTTCGCCACTGCGGCTGCGGTCGTAAAACCCGGCATCCAGCCCCAGCAAGTGCGCATACAGGCGCGTGCGCAGATCGGCAACGACTTTTTCACCCAGCAAGGTGACGAAGAAATAGCGTGCGGCAGTGGCCAGTGCCAACGCCACGATCACCACCAGCACAAAGCCGAAGGTGCGGTCGATATTGGCCCCGCTTTGAAAGCCGTGGTCGATCATCTGGCGGAATGCCACCGGCAAGCTCAGGGTGGCAGTGGACGAGCAGGCCAGCGCCACCAGCCACGCCGAAAACAGGCCAAGGTGCTGTTGGATGAAGGGCCACAGGGCACGCAGGGTACCGATGGGTGCCTTGCTCGGCACCGGAGAGGGGGAGTTCATCGGGGTATTTTAGCGTCAGCGCTCAGTGCGCTGCAGGATCGGGTGTGGTGGATTCCTGCGCATGTTCCAACTCGCGCAAATCCGACGGCAGGGTGGCCTGCGGGTAGCGTCGGCGGAATTCGGCCAGGCTGGCACGCGCGGCGTCCAGATCACCTTGCTGTTGCAATTGCCGGATGCGCTTGAGCCAGGCGTCGCGTGCGGCGGGACTGGCCATGGTCGCGGGCGGCACGTCGTCCAAAGGCGCATCGGCGCTGGCTGGTTCCGGCAGGCGTTGCGCCTGCTGGGCTTTGCCCATCGCCGCTTCGGGCCGGCGCGCCGCGGCGGCGGTCAGAGCGTCGCTGCCATGTGTCGCCGCCGGCGCAAGCGCGCCATTGGTCATCGGTTGCGCTGACTCGGCCGTGGTTGCTGCGGTCGCAGCCCTTGCAGCGGCGGCAGCTGCTGGTACGGGGAGGGCAGGCGGGGGGGCGGGAGCGGGTGCAGCGTCTTGCGCAAGTGCGCGGGGCGACTGCAGGACCACCGGCGGGGCTTCCGGCGGTGGCGGTGCCAGCATGCGTTGCGGGGATGGCGGTGCTGTGTCCACCGCAGACGGCGCATGGATAGGCGTGGCCGGTTGCGCGCCAGGGGGGGCGGTGGATGCTGTGTTGCGTGCACTGTCGGCGGCGCGCACCTTTGCGCGCGCGGCCTCTGCGGCGGCGGGCGTTGCGCGTTGTGCCATGGGTGCGGGTGCTGCGGGTGGCGATGGCGTGAATTGGACGCGCCACGCCACACCCACCGCCAGACACAGCGAGGCGGCCAGCGCCAACGGTGCCGCCCAGCGGCGCCGTGCAGGTTTGGCGGGGTGTTGCGCGGCGGCGTGTGCGGCGGCCAGGATGCGCGCATCCAGCTCGGCGGTGGGCTCGCTGCGGCCATGCATGCGCGGTAATTGCGCAGCCAGCGCGCGCTCCTCGGCATCCAGCGGTTGTGGTGGAAGTCGGTTCACGAGGTCAACCTCGCACGCAGTTTGTCCATGGCATAGCGCAGGCGTGATTTCACTGTCTCGCGGCCGGTACCGGTGATGGTGCCGATTTCCTCCAGCGTCAATTCCTGTTCCAGCCGCAACAGCACAACCTCACGTTGATCCATGGGCAGGTCATCCAGCGCCAGTTGCAGTTGGCGGCGACGTTCGAATTCCGACAACACGCGCTCGGGCGTGTGCGCATCGGCGAGTCGTGCCAAGCGCTCATCGGCATCATCGGGTGCCGATGGGCGATGCTTGAGGCTGCGCCAATGGTCGCCCAGCCGGTGATGGGCGATGGTGAACAACCACGCGGAGAAGCCGGCGGCCGGTGTCCACTCAGTGCGCGCGGCGATGAGCTTTTGCCACACATCCTGAAACAATTCATCGGCCAGCGCCGGATCCCGCACATGCCGCAGCAAATAGCGATACAGCTTTTGCCGATGCCGCGCATACAGCTGCTCGAACGCACTCACGTCGCCGGCGGCATAGGCCAACATCAGGGCTTCGTCGGTGCTTTCGGGCATTTCCACCGGGTACAGCCTACGGCCAGGCGATGCCATCGGGAAGGGGGGAATGCATCGGCGGGGATGGCGGTGCAGTAGCGGCATGGTCGGGTAAACGCGCCACGGCGCGGGATGGGGTTGAACCGTGTGGTGACGTGGGCGTGGAATCCGCGGCGGGTTACAGGCAATATGCATGAAGATGAACGCAACCTTGACAGCTGCTCCGCTACCCTCGAAAGAACTTGTGCCTCGCCGGCGCAAGGGTGCATTCGCGGGTGTTGCCGAGCAGCTGGCACGGCTATTGCCTGCCGGTGCGCGGGTCAAAGTGGAATGGCAGCATGCCGTGCTGGGCAAGGGCAATGACCTGTTTGGCGCCGGTGATCCACCGCAAGGCGCATTGCGGCTGCCATGGGTGGGGCCGGAAGGAATGGCGCTGTGTGTGGTGTTCAGCAGCCCGCAGCTGATGAGCCAGGACGCCATCGAGCGCTGGTTGCATACCGCACGCCTGTTGATTGAGCAGGCCGCCAAACTGGAATTGGCCAATCACAAGATCGACACCCTGCAGCGCTCGGAACAGTTGCGCCAAGCCTTGTATGAAATTGCCGACCTGGCGGGCAGTAATCTTGAGCTGTCGGTGATGTTGCGCCGCGTGCACGCCATCGTGGGCGAGTTGATGTACGCCGAGAATTTCTACATCGTGCGATACGACGATCGCCAGCAGACGATGCGCTTCATCTACTTCGTTGATCAATTGGATCCATTCGTCAACGATCCGGATCAGGACATCCCGTTGCATGAGGGCGAAAATAGCCTGACTCTGCATCTGCTGCGTTCCGGCGAGACCCTGCGCGGGCCGTCGCGGCTGCTGCGGGAGACGTACGGGATTACCCATTCCGAGACCAGTGGCCCCGATAGTGCCGACTGGCTGGGAGTGCCGATGAGTCGCGACGAGCGCGTGGCCGGTGCCTTGGTAGTGCAGCACTACCGCGAATCCAACGCGTATAGCGAAGATGACCGCATCCTGCTGGCGTTCGTGGCGCAACACGTGTTGACTGCGCTGGAACGGCGTGAGGCACGCAACCGGCTGGAAGTACGGGTGGCGGAGCGCACCGCCGAACTGCAGCGCACCAACGAAGACTTGAAAGCGGAAGTGTTCGAGCGCAAGCGCATCCAGGAGATCCAGCGAGCGTTGTTCCGCATCGCCGAACTGTCGATGACCAGTGAAAGCCTGCGACATTTCTATGCCGAGGTGCATGAAGCGGTCAGCGGTTTGTTGTATGCACGCAATTTCTACATCGCCACGCTGTCTGAAGATGGCAGCATGCTGGAATTTCCGTATTCGGTGGATGAACGTGATCAGGAGCGTCGGCCGCGCAAGCCTGCAGGTGGCTTGACTGAATATGTGTTGCGTACCGGCAAGCCGATGTTGGCTGATCGTGACCAGATTGTGCGCTTGCAGAGCGAAGGCAAGGTGCGCGGACACGGCAGCATGGCGCAATGCTGGCTGGGTGTGCCATTGATGCACGATGACAAGGTGGTGGGCGTACTTGCAGTACAAAGCTACTCGCGCGACATCATGTTCAACTACCGCGATCAGGACTTGCTGACCTTTGTCGCCATCCACATCGGCAGTGGTTTGGCGCGCAAGCAGGCGCAAGACCGGTTGCTGCAAGCGCACTCCAGCTTGGAACAGCGCGTCAGTGAACGTACCCGTGAATTGGCCGAAGCCAACGCCGAACTGGTGGAGCAAATCGGTGAGCGTCTGCGCGCTGAGCGTAAATTGATTCATCAGGCCACGCATGATGTGCTGACCGGACTGCCCAATCGGGTGCAACTGCTGGAACGGCTGGCGCGGGCGATCAGTGTGGCTGGCAGCACGTCAGACGTGTGTTTTGCCGTGCTGTTCATGGACTTGGACCGCTTCAAGCTGGTCAACGACAGCGTGGGGCACGCGGTCGGTGATGAATTGCTGGTCGAAGTCGGGCGGCGCATCGTGGGCAGCGTGCGCAGCAATGATGTGGTGTCGCGCTTGGGCGGCGATGAATTTGCCATTCTTGCGGAAGGGCTGGAAGGCCCGGAGATGGCGCAGGAGTTGGCTAACCGGGTGTTGGCCTCGCTCTCCATTCCGGTTTGGGTGGGTGGGCGCGAGCTGTATCCGGGTGCCAGTATCGGGATTGCTGTTTGGCATCCGCGTTATCGCAGTGGCGAAGAAATGTTGCGTGATGCCGATGCCGCGATGTATCGCGCCAAGAGTGATGGCCGCGACCGCTGTGCGATGTTCGATGAGCAAATGCATCGTGAAGCCATTCGCAGCTTGGATTTGGAAACCGACTTGCGACGTGCGATTCAGGCCGACCACTTCCTGCCGTATTACCAACCGATCGTCTGCTTGCAATCGGGTGAAATCATCGGCTACGAGGCACTCCTGCGTTGGCAGCACGAGCAGCATGGCTTGCTCATGCCTGGCGAGTTCCTTGATGTGGGCGAAGACAGTGGCCTGATCGAACAAATTGACTGGTTGATGTACACGCACGTCATCGCCGATATGGCCCGCCATGATCTGTCCGGCTATGTGGCCATCAACGTGTCGCCGCGCCATTTCAGGATTCCGGACTTTGCCGATCGCCTGTTGGCATTGCTGGAAACCCATGCCGTTGTGCCTGAGCGGTTGCGGGTGGAAATCACCGAAGTGGCCTTGCTGGACGATGCGCCACGCACCCTTGAATGTCTGGACTTGTTGCGTCGGCATGGTGTGCTGGCACAGTTGGATGATTTCGGTACTGGCTTCTCGGCGCTGTCGTATCTGCACCGCTTCCCGATTGCCAGTTTGAAAATTGATCGTAGTTTCGTGGCGGGATTGGATGGTGAAACCAGTACCGAAAGCGTCGCGGTGATCCGCGCCATCGTGGCACTGGCCACCAGTTTGGGCATTGAGCAGATTGCCGAAGGCGTGGAAACCATGCAGCAACGTGACCGCCTGAATGAACTGGGCTGCACCTATGCACAAGGGTATTTGTATGGTTTGCCGCAGCCATTGTCTGTGACGTGAGATTTGCCCTGCCCTTAAGCATCCAGATCGACGTGCAGCACTTGTAATCGAAGTTGACCATCACGCAAGCGTGCCTGCACGCGGTCGCCCACGTGTGCATCTTCAACGCTGTGCAGCAGGCGGCCATCCGCATACTGCAAGATGCTGTAGCCACGCGCCACCGTGGCCAGGGGGCTGATCGCGTGCAGTGAGCGCGCCAACCCACGCAGATGCAAGGCGTCCTGTTGCAGGCGTTGGGCGATCAGTGCTTGTGGGCGGTGTTGCAGTTGCAACAAGCGTTCGCGCAGGTAGCCGATGCGTTGCTGCGGATGCTGTGCACGCAGCACGGCAGTGGCATGGCGCAGCGTGGCTGCACGCACTTCAAGCTGGCGTGCGATGGCCGATTGCAGCCGCAGCTGGAGCTGTTGCGCGCGTTGTGCAAGGGCGGTCAGCTGTGCTTGCGGGCGCAGCACCTGCAAGCGCAGGAAGGCGCGGTCGCAGCGCTGCATGGATTGGCGCAGCGCCTGCGCTTGCTGGGCACTGAGTTGTCTGTGCAATCCAGTCAAGCGCGTGGCCAGCGCTGCGGCATCGGGCGCCAATAATTCTGCGGCGGCAGAGGGCGTGGGGGCGCGCAGGTCAGCGGCAAAGTCGCTGAGTGAAAAATCGGTTTCATGGCCAATGGCCGAGATCACCGGCGTGCTGCACGCGGCAATCGTGCGCGCCAGTGTTTCGTCATTGAATGCCCACAAATCTTCCAGCGAGCCGCCACCACGCGCCAGCAGCAACACGTCATAGCGGCCACAGGCATCCGCACGTTGCAGCATGTGCCGGATTTGCGCGGCCGCCGTGTCGCCTTGCACGGGCACCGGCAGCAGCTCCACGTCGAGCAGTGGAAAGCGCCGCCGCAGCACACTGATGATGTCGCGAATCACCGCGCCAGAGGGCGAAGTCAGTACCGCGATACGGCGCGGAAAGGCGGGCAGGGCGCGTTTGCGCGGTGCATCGAACAGACCTTCGGCTTGCAGCTTGGCCAGCAACAGCTCATAGGCGCGCCGCAGCGCACCTTCGCCGGCGTCTTCCATGCTGTCCAGCACCATCTGATAGTCGCCGCGTGCCTCGTACAGGGTCAGACGCCCGCGAACCACTACGTTCAGGCCATCACGCGGGGTGAAGTTCAACCATTGGCTCTTCGGCTTGAACAGTGCACAACGCACCTGCGCGCGGGCATCTTTCAGGGTGAAATACAGATGCCCGGACGCAGGTCGCGCCAGATTGCCGACTTCACCTTCCACCAGCACATTCGGGAAGCTGCCTTCCAGCAGGTCGCGGGCCAACGTGTTGAGCTGGGCGGGGGTCAGGATACGGTCATCGCGGATCATGCAGACAGGATACGACGCTTCACGAGCTGCAGCCCTTGTGGAATTTGCTCTTGCAGGGGTGTCTGCCCTTGTGCAGATGTCTGCCCTTGTGGGGATGTCTGCCCTTGTGGGGATGTCTGCCCTTGTGGGGATGTCTGCCCTTGTGGGGATGTCTGCTCTTGTGGGAGCGGCCCCTGGCCGCGACTTGTGAAGGTCTGTCGCGCGCAGGGCGCGCTCCCAGATTGGATGCAGCTTCCACCTGCGGGGTATTGCAATGCGTAAAATGCGCGGATGACGACTTGCACCCCTGACCGCTTCGGCCCGCTCGCCCGCCGCATCACCCGCCCCGTGGTCATCGGAGGGGTGCAAGTGGGTGGCGGTGCGCCGGTGGTGGTGCAGTCGATGACCAATACCGATACCGCCGACGTGGCCAGCACCGTTAAGCAGGTTGGCGAGTTGTGGCGCGCCGGCAGTGAATTGGTGCGGGTAACGGTCAATACTGCCGAGGCCGCAGCGGCGATTCCGCGCATCGTGGACAAGTTGGCGATGATGGGCGTGAGTGTGCCCATCATCGGCGACTTCCATTACAACGGGCACACCTTGCTGGCAGGCGAGCCGGCCTGTGCGCAGGCGCTGGCGAAGTACCGCATCAACCCCGGCAATGTGGGCTTCGGCAAAAAGAAAGACACCCAGTTTGCGCAGTTGATCGAGTTCGCCATTCAATACGGCAAGCCGGTGCGTATTGGTGCCAATTGGGGCTCGCTGGATCAAGCCTTGGCAGCGCGTTTGATGGACGAAAACGCCCAGCGCGCCACGCCGTGGGACGCCGGCCGGGTGATGCGCGAAGCGCTGATCCTGTCGGCACTGGAATCGGCGCAGCGCGCAGTGGAACTGGGCCTGCCGGCCGAGCGCATCATTCTGAGCGCCAAGGTCAGTGGCGTGCAGGAGCTGGTGGCGGTGTATCGCGACTTGTCCATGCGCAGCGATTTCGCCCTGCATCTGGGCCTGACCGAAGCCGGCATTGGCAGCAAGGGGATTGTGGCGTCGAGTGCTGCGCTGGGCGTGCTGCTGCAGGAAGGCATTGGCGACACCATCCGTATTTCGCTCACCCCCGAGCCGGGCGCCTCGCGCACGCAGGAAGTGATCGTGGCGCAGGAACTGCTGCAGACCATGGGCCTGCGCGCATTCACCCCGATGGTCACCGCCTGCCCGGGGTGTGGCCGCACCACCTCGGAGTTTTTCCAGCAATTGGCGAAGGTGGTGCAAGAACACGTGCGCGCCAAGATGCCGGAATGGAAAATCAGCCACCCCGGTGCGGAGAACATGACGCTGGCGGTGATGGGCTGCGTGGTCAACGGGCCGGGTGAATCCCGTCACGCCAATATCGGCATCAGTCTGCCGGGCACCGGCGAAGCACCGTCGGCGCCGGTATTCGTGGATGGCCAAAAATCGGTGACCCTGCGCGGCGACAACATCGCCCATGAGTTCATCGGTCTGATCGATGATTACGTGGATTCGCACTATGGCGTGGCGCAACGCGGTTGACCCGTCGCGGCGGCGCACTGCGTTAACATCCAGTATCCGGACACGTCGGGGGGACGATGATGGACGCCAAACGCGGTAGCGCACCGCTGTATCTGCATATCACCCTGTTGGCGGTGGGGCTGGTGGCTGCCACGGGTAGCGTGATGCTCTGGTTTGGCGATCTGGTGCCGGGGATCTGGGAGTTTGTGGTGCTGTTGGCGGTCGCCGCATTGGTGGCGCTGCTGATGGCGCGCCGGATTACCGCGCCGCTGACGCGGTTGGCGCGCGAAGCCGAGGCCGTGCGCCGTTTCGATTTTACCGACCACCCGGTGATCCATTCCGCGGTGCGCGAAATCGGGGAATTGGCGTACGGGTTTGATTTGATGCGCGATGCGATGCGTCGCTTTCTGCGCATCAACCGGCGGCTCGCCATCGAAACCGATTTCGATGCGCTGCGCCCGTGGTTGTTGGACAAATTGGTGGACATTGCCGGTGCGCGTGGCGGCTTGCTGTATCTGGCCGATGCCAGTGGCGAAGAACTGCGCGCTGCCGCACTGGATGTCGAAGGTGGCAAGGCCAAGCCTGCCCCTGATTTGCCGCCACTGGATCCCAAGGCGATGCCGGAGGCGATGGCGCGGGCACGTGCGTATTTGCAGCGGGTCAGTAGCCACCTGAGCACGCAGGAATTGGCCACACTGGGTG
>Ga0209023_10004620_pt1 | contig 15555 bp, 9 predicted proteins | sample LakOneMetagenome_FD_187468 | JGI IMG/M metagenome (GOLD analysis project Ga0209023, IMG submission 187468) | Freshwater and sediment microbial communities from Lake Erie, Canada (SPAdes) (version 2) | ecosystem: Environmental > Aquatic > Freshwater > Lentic | place: Lake Erie, Canada | collected... | reverse complement strand
GCTCAGCGGTTTGGCGAGATAGGATATCATGGTGCGCTCCCCGGTCTGCACAAAGGCCTCGACCGGCATGCCGGGGATCAGCTTCACATCGCCAAGCCGCGCCACCTCTTCCGGCGGCAGCGAGACGCGGATGGTGTAGTAGCTCTGTCCGGTCCGCTGATCGACGGTGGTATCGGGCGAAATGCGGCTGATGGCTCCGTTCAATTCCGGCGTGGTGCGCTGATTGAAGGCGGAGAGCCGCAACAGCGTCTTCTGCCCGATCCGGAGCTGGTCGATGTCCTGCGGATTGACCTTGGCTTCGACCGAGAGGTTATCGGATTCCGGCACAATCAGCATGATCGCGTCGCCTGCCGTGATCACGCCGCCGACGGTGTGAACGGTGGATTGCAGCACCATGCCGTCCTGCGGCGCGCGGATATCGATACGGCGAAGCTGGTCCTCGGCGGTCACCTTGCGCTCGACGAACTCGCCGATCTTGTCGTTGATCTCGCGCATCTCCTTGGAGACTTCGCTGGAAAGATCCTTATCGATCTGGATGATCTGCAATTCGATTTCCGTGATCTTGCCTTTCGCCTGCGCCTTCTGCGCGACGAACTGCGCGCGGTCGCCATCGAGACGCGCGGCGTCGCGCTCAAGCACCGTGAGGCGCGAAATCTGGACAAGGTTCTTCGCATAGAGATCGCGGACGCCAACAAGTTCTTTCTGGATCAGTTCGATCTCGCGGGACTTGGCGTTTTCCTGCGCTTCAAGACCGCCGATTTCTTCCTTGAGCTGTGCAATGCGTTCCTTGAGCTGGGCCTTCTGGTTGACACGGCCGGAAGAGCGAACCTGAAACAGCTTGATCTCGTTGCCGATCAGCGAGCGGACTTCTGGATCGGAGAAATAGTCCATCAGTTCAGGAGGGAACGTGATGCGTTCCAGCCCCTCCTGTTCGGCGAGCAATCGCGCCCGCCGCGCCAGCAGGCCGTTCAGGCCCTTGGTGACAATGGCAAGGCTTGCCTTGGTCACCGTGTCGTCGAGGCGGACCACGATGTCCCCGGCTTTGACGCGGTCTCCGTCGCGCGCCCTCACCTCGCCGACCACACCGCCCGTGGGGTGCTGCACCTTCTTGACGTTGGAATCCACCACGATGGAGCCCGGCGCGATCAGCGCGCCCGAAATTTGCGCGGTCGATGCCCAGCCGCCGATGCCGCAGGTCAAGAGCGTAACCACCACAAGCCCGACGATCAGATGAAGCCGGATAGATCCACGCGATCCCGGCTTGTCGAGACTCTTGAAGATCGAGATCCGCTCCAACGGAGAAAACAGCGCATTGAGGATGCCGCGGATAGTGCCTTCGGTTCCGGCGAGGGTCGGCTTTTTCATGACGGCGCTCCTCCCTTGTCGGAAACGATCTTGATGGCTGGCGGCGCGGCGATCGGGCGTTGCAGCACCTGCCCGAGCACAGCCTCTTTCGGCCCAAAGGCTTGAACGCGACCGTCCTTCATCACCAGAATGAGATCGACGCTCTCGATGCCGATCGGACGATGCGCCACGACGACGACCACGCCGCCCCGTGCGCGGACGCCGAGGATAGCCTTGTTCAGCGCGGCGTCGCCTTCGCTGTCGAGATTGGAGTTAGGCTCGTCCAGCACCACCAGGAACGGATTGCCATAGAGCGCACGCGCCAGCGCGATCCGCTGCGCCTGCCCGGCCGAGAGCACGCTGCCCTGATCGCCGATCTGGGTGTCGTAGCCGTCCTTCATGCCAATGATCATGTCATGGACCCGCGCCTCGCGGGCCGCCGCGATGATGCTTTCGGGCGAGGCATTCTCTTCGAAGCGCGAGATGTTCTGGGCGATAGTCCCGCCGAACAGTTCGACATCCTGCGGCAGATAGCCGATGTGACGGCCGAGGATTTCCGGCGACCATTGGTCGAGCGCAGCACCATCCAGACGGACGTTGCCGCGCGCAGGCCGCCAGACGCCAACCAGCGCCCGCACCAACGAGGACTTGCCGGAGCCACTGGGGCCGATGACGCCCACCGCCTGCCCGGCGTCCAGCGCAAAGGTGACGTCCTGCGCCACCACCTTCTGTTCGCCCGGCGGGCTGATGGCGAGCGCCTCGACGGAGAGCTTATTGACCGGAGGCTCGAGCAGCGTGGGCGCGGTCTGTTCCGGCAACATGCCCAGCAACCGATTGAGACGGTGCCAGCTCTGCCGGGCGGCCACAAAGCCCTTCCAGTGCGCAATGGCAAGATCCACCGGCGCAAGCGCCCGCGCGCTCAGGATCGAACCGGCAATGATGATGCCTGCGGTGGCCTGCTGGTTGATGACCAGATACGCGCCGACCCCGAGCACAGCGGACTGCAGCATCATCCGCATCACCTTGGCGATGGCGCCGAGGCCTCCTGCAACATCACTGGCGCGCTGGTTGATGGCAAGATAGTCGCGATTGGAATCGTCCCAGCGCTTGCCGACACGGCCCGCCATGCCCATGGCGGCGAGGACTTCAGCATTGCGGCGGCTGGCAAGCGCGAGATCCTGACGCCGCATCGCCAGCGCTGTGGAGCGCTTCATCGGCTCATGGGTCAGGTATTCGGTCAGGATGGTCAGCGCGATCAGGAGCACGGCACCGGCCAGCGCCGTCACGCCGATCAGCGGATGGAACGCGAAGCAGATCGCGAGATACAGCGGCAGCCACGGCAGATCGAACAGCGCGCCCGGCCCCATGCCGGAGAGAAACGAGCGCACATTGTCGAGATCGCGCAGCGGCTGAAGGCCCTCGCTGCGATTGCCGACGAACAACGGCATCCGTACCACGACGTCATAGACCCGGCGGCTCAGCATTTCGTCCAGCGTCGACCCGATCCGGATCAGGATGCGGCTGCGGATCAGATCAAGGATGCCCTGAACCATGTAGAGGCCGCCCGCCAGCACGATCAGACCTATGAGCGTCGGAATACTGCGGCTCGGCAGCACCCGGTCGTAAATCTCAAGCATGAAGAACGAACCGGTCAGGTAAAGAATGTTGATGACGCAGCTCATGACGCCGACGCCGACAAAGGCGCTGCGGCAGGCGCGCAGCGCCGTCCCCAGTTCGGACCGGGGCGAAGAAGCGTGACTGGCTGTCTTGGCGGGCTGCATCGATACCTGGCTTGCCGGCGTCCGTCAGAGCAACAATTTGCAGGTCATGAATAGGCCGGCCCGGCAGGCTTATCATGCCATGAGGTGGCATGCTCTTGCAGCCAGAAACACAAGCGAAAGTTAATGTTTCCGGCCCTCCGGGCCTCAGGCATGAAGGATGAAATCGCTGGCGGTCAGCCCCGTCACACCCTTCAGCAGCAGGGTATCCGTATTACCGTTCAGGTGGAGCAAGGTATCGCTGCCAACTGTTTCGACAGCGCTACTTGCCAGCCATGTCGCAATGTCCCCGGTAGTCGGGCCGCCGGTCAGCAAGTGGAGATCGATCTTGTCGCTACCTGTAGTGAAACCTGAAATCGTGTCCTGGTTCGAATCCGGGGTGAAAACGAACGTATCCTGATAGGCGGTCGCAAAGAACACGTCTTTTTCCGATGTGCTCTGCATCGTCGTTGGTCCTGTGCCGGACACATTGAAGATGAAATTCACCGTATCATGCGCTCCGGCAGTATCGGTCACCGTCGCAGCGACCTGACCGATCTGGGGTGCAATACCCGGCGGCGTGTATGTGATCGAATCCAGCGTTCCGGTTGCCGTACCTGAATCCGGCTGCAGACTGACGGTGAAACCGTCTGCCGTATCCGGGTCGACCACCGCCGCGCCCGAGATGACGGTGCTGCCGCCACTGGTGGAAAGCTGCGCATTGCTCACATCGATATGCGGTGCGTCGTTGAGGCTCGTCACCGTCAGCGTGGTGGTCTGCGCCTGACTGCCTTCTGAGAACGCGGCCCAGAATTGGGGGTATACGGTATTCGTCACCTGCCCATGCGTCCCGGATGTCTGGTCCCACGCCACATAGGTCAGCGTATCTGTGCCGCCGTTCTCGCCGTTAGGCACGAAACGCACCTTGTCGTCGCTGGCGAGCAGCAACCCGCCGGTTGACGAATAGGTTCCGAAGGCTGTCCAACTGCCTCCGTTATCGATCGAATACTCCCAATGGCCGTTCTGGCTGGTGGAGCCGGTGATTGCGACGCCCTTCAGCGCACCATCGTCGGGGTCGGAAATGCCGGTCGCGAATGAACCGACCAACTGACCGGGATTTGAAATCTGATCTTCGGTGATACTTGTAAGATTGGCACCAGCCGCAAGAACTGGCCGGTCGTTGGTGCCGGTGATCGTAATCGTCTCGGTCTGGGAGACGCTGCCGCCGTGATTGTCGGTGATGTCGTAACTGACAACGATGGTTTCCGTCGCGCCTGCAGGCACATGATGAATGCCGGCAGCATCGATGTTGATCGTGTGCTCATCCGGGAAAATGATCCCGCCAGGCGTCGTTGTCGTGGATGGTCCGCCGTTGATTGAATAGCTGATACTGTCGGTGACAACGGACAACGTATCACCGTTATCTCCATCCGAGGCTCCGAAAAGGAGATCGCGCACCACAGGCGCGTTGCCTTCTGTGGTGGAGATCGTGAGCGGACCCGCAACCGTTGGATCGTCGTTCGTGCCGGTCACCGTCCACGAGACTGATGCCGGCACCGGCGTTGTGACAGTGCCGTCGGTGACAGCATAGTTCACAGTCACCACAGTGGACTGCCCGTCGGCGAGGCTCTGGTAGGCCGCATTCGCCGGGTCGAGCGTGAATGTATGATTCACCGAGTCGTAGGTGACGCCGGCAGGCAGCGTGCCAACGTTAACAACCGAAAGCACCGTTCCATCATCGACGTCAGACGCATTGGCCAGCGCATTCAGCGTGCTGGCGCTGGCGTCCTCGGCAACGGTCGCAGTGACCGCCCCGCTCACTGTCGGCGCATCGTTAGTGCCCGTGATCGTCCACGAGACCGAAGCGGCTGTCGGCGTCGGCGCGATGCTGTCCGAAACGCCATAGTTCACCGTCACAACAGTCGTCTGCCCTGCCGCCAGATGCTGATAGGCGGCATTGCCCGGATCGAGCGTGAAGGTGTGATCGGCGGCATTGTAAGTGACGCCCGCAGGCAGCGGACCCGGCACATTCACCACGGACAGGACGTGTCCGTTGTCGACGTCGGACGCATTGGCCAGCGCGTCGAGCACACTGGCACTGCCATCCTCAACCACATTGATATCGCTGACCGTTCCACTCACCATGGGCGCGTCGTTGGTGCCCGTGATGACCACGGTCACCGTTTGGGCCACCGACGTATCGGTCGCCGTGCCGCTGTCGTCCTTCACCGTGATCGTATAGGTCACGGTGATGGTCTCGCCATCGGCGAGATACTGGACCAGGCTATTGTCGAGATCGAAGTTCCAGTTGATCGTGCCGGTGTTTGAGGCGAACGAATCCGTCTGCAAGGTCAGCGCGTGTTCCAGCACCGTGTGCAACCCGTCGGGAATCGGTGCGGAGGTCGTTGAATCAGTGACAAACGCAACACTGGCCGTGGCGTGATCGGTGAGGTCAGCATCCGCGAACGTCACCGAGCCGGTGTCATGCAGCACATTCCCCGGCGCGAGCGATGCATCTTCCTTCACCGCACCACTGACATTCACCGCCGTAATCACCGGCGTATCGTTCGTACCGCTGATGACAACGGTCACCGTCTGCCCGGCGGAGATCGCGTTCGTATCGCCGCTGTTGTCATCCACCGTGATAGTGTAGGTCGCGGTCACCGTCTCCCCGGCACCAAGGTACTGGACGAGAGTGTTGTTCAGCGCGAAATCCCAGCCGAACGTATGCACGCCAGCCGCGAGCACCGAACCCGGGACGCTCAGCGCCGTTCCGAGCGCTGTGAGAAGTCCGGCATTGTTCACAGGCTCGTCGTTGTCTCCGACAGCACCGTTGAAAGCGACGTACACCTTATGCGTGTCCGAAAGGTCAGTATCGGTGAACGTCACCAAACCGGTGTCCTTCAGAAGATTGACCGGCTGAACACTTACGTCTTCCTGCACAGAAGCGCCGGAATCAATCACCGAGATCACAGGCTGGTCATTGGCGGCCCCGACCTGAACCACAACCTGCCGCGTCGACGACACACCGTTGTCGTCGGTGACTGTCACATCGTAGGTCAGCGTCAGCGTTTCGCCGTCGGCCAGAAAGTCGAACAAATGATCCGGCAGCTTGAATTCCCAACCGACAGAGCCTGCACCGGTGCCGGTGCTGTCCGTCACAGTCGTCTTCATCGCGGTAACAAGCGCCATCAAGGTGGCTGACGGAATACCGCTCACCAGACCGCCAGACCATACGATCGAACCAACGTCTGTATTAAGGGTCGCCGTCGCCGAATGCGTATCCGACAAGTCGACGTCGGTGAACGAAAGCGTTCCGTTGACCACATCCTCGACCGATGAGTTCGTCGTGTTAACGACTTCATCGGCCTGATGGACTGATGTATCGGCGCTCAGAACCGGCGCGTCGTTGGTGCCGGTGATCGTGATGGTGACGATCTGGGTGACCGGGACGCCGTTGTTATCCTTGATCGTGATCGTGTAGGTCTGCGTGATCGTCTGGTTTGCGGCCAGCGACTGCAGTGTTGGATCGTCATCGTCCAGCGTAAAATGCCAGCCGACCGATCCCTGATTGTTGGTATCGGTCAGGCTTTCCGAGACCGGATCAATGGTGAAGTGACCGATTTCGGTGCCCGCAACAAAGTGCGGCAGAGTCGATGCCGTTGACGTCAGCGCGGCTGTCGCCGTATGTGCGTCCGTGAGATCGAAGTCCTGGAAGGTGATCGCGCCGTTTGCAGCAAGACTGGACGCGCCCAAAGGCGTGTCTTCCTTCACGCCGCCGGCGATCGTCGTCGCAGTTCCGACAACAATGGTCGGAACATCGTTCTCTCCGGTAATCGTGACAGGAATTTCGACAACGCCTATATCCGGCCCCGATGTGGCGGTGACCTGAATCTTGAAGGTCACGGTCTGGCCGTCATCAAGGAAATTGAACTGCTGGCGGTCGAAAAAGACATCGCCCGTCGACTGGTTGATGTGAATTAGCGATTGCAGAGAGGTTTCAGTGAGGTAACCAATCGTGCTGACCGCTGTCTTGATGATCGCACTGCCAGGAACAAACCACTGAGGCACATCATAGAACGGTGCATTGCCAATATCCGGATCGTCGATCTTGACGACTTCCTTGAAGTTAAAAACCTTGATGGTCGTAACAAACGCCTGACCTGCGCTAACGGGAAGCGCTGAAAACTGAGCCTTGGCGTTGTAAAAAACTTTCGGAGGATTAGGCAGACCGGTGACAGGGTCGACTCCGGCACCCGGAATAGTGATGACTTTAGGCACCTGAATGTCAGGCGCCTTGTAAAAGGCGAATGGGTTGATGTTATCGGGCGGAGAGCCAAATCCGTTTTTCTGCGACTTCGGATTGGAGTTGTCCGGATTGTAGTTCGGAAAATAAAGCTGGAAGACCTGCTGGATGAGAATCTTCTCGGCCTGTTGATCCGCTAGCGTCTTGAGTTGCTCGACCGGAGAAGGCGGCTGGCCAACTCCGTTCGCGGAGACAAGCGTAACCATCCCAGCCTGCGACACTGTACCGATCAACTGGCCGGTGGCCTTGTCGTAAAGATTGTACGAGCCGGTGTGCCCGTCTGGCTCGACCAGAACCGAGAACTTGGTCGGGCCGTCATTGGCGCCAATCTCGACCAGAACCGCAGTGCCGCGAATGCCCATCGTGGCAACAGGCGTGTCAACGCGCATGTTGCCGTTCTTCGCAGTTTGTCCCGCGACAAAGGTAATCGTGCCCTGCACAAGGCTGAACAGCGATGAATTCGACGATCCGTTCGGATCGTAGATCATCTCGTTCATCACCATGCGCGCATTCGACGTCATGCCAAATGCACTGCCGTCTGCGAAGGTCATGCCGATCGATGAGTCCGATCCGGTCTGGATCACATCGCCCTTCTGAATGGCATCGCCGATATGAAGCTCGACGGAGACGCCATTGCGGATGGCGCTCGCGCTGCCCGACAGCTTCAGCACATTGCCGATGACCTGCCCTGCAGCCGGCGCAGCAGCATTGGCCTGTGCATAGTGAACGTGACCGGTCAGCGCATCGACGATGTGGCCTGCGAGCGTTGCACCATCCTTCGAGGTCAGCGCGGGCCGGGTCTCGCCCTTGAAGTAATTACCGACAACGACCTTCTGGCCATCCCCCGAAATGATCAGATCGCTGCCGATCCGGGTGTAATCGCCGGAGAACAGCAGATGCGCATCGGGAATAACGACGTGACTGTCAGATGCGTGGTGCGGGATGAAAGTGGGCTTGTTGAATGTGAAACCGTCCCCACCCAGCGATACCGGGGAGACATGAGACAGCTCGGCATCAAATGGTCCGGCGAAATTCAAACCCTGCCCGCCCGCATCAAAAATTATTGTTAAGAAATTGAGAATGCCGAATTCATAGCATCAAACCACCCACTCCCCTAGTGGAATGAACTAAAGGATGCGGTTTTACATGCCTCCGTTAAGTAATATGACAGGCTAGGAGCAGGAGCGATTAAGCCCGACTTCCCAAGCCAATGAAATAAAACCGATATTCTTGGTGCTTTCAGGCAATCGAAACCACGATAACCTGTAACAAGCCAGCCTAAAACGGGGTCTTTTTCGCCAATTATGTGGGCTAATAAGCTATTTTATAGTGCGGACATGGAGCGACTATTCCGCGAATAACATATTCTATACTTGTAGTACTTGAAGAAGATCGCTTCCTGCACATGAAGGCGCGCCGCGTTAGCCCTATCTACAATTTTAGACAATCCGGTCAGAACCAGTTCCGCATATTTGAAACGAAATGACCGCGATATCGTCCGTTTTAAGCCTCCGAAAGGGCTACCCCGCCTACTCCTTGTGACGAAATGATCCGGTCACGAGCGCGCATATCTAGCGAGCCGATGTCCGGACAAGGGACGTCACATGCCGGCTTTCAAAACAGCGCGCGCAGGCGCTATCGCAACTGCATTCGCCACCATTCTGCTGAGCGCCGATGCTCATGCGGCGGCCCATGCGTTGCCCGAAAATCCAACCGCAACCGAGCCTTCCACGCCCGCCCACGACGAGCCTTTCGGCCTTTCCACGTCCGCCCTGACCGACGGGCCGCTCCGCGCAAAATGGCTGGCCGTCGAGAAAGCCATCGCCTTGGAAGCGGATGTCATTGCCGCCTGCACCGGCGATCGCGAGCACTGCGCGTCGCAGCCCGCCCTCCGCTTCCTCGACATCGTGAACACCGCCGCTGCCCGTGAAGGCCTTGCGCGTCTCGGCGAAGTGAACCGTGCCATCAATCTCGCCATTCGTCCGGTCAGCGACCGCGCGCAGTATGGCATCGAGGACCATTGGTCGTCGCCGCTGGCCACGCTCGCTTCAGGCGCAGGCGACTGCGAGGACTACGCGATTGCCAAGCTTGTGGCGCTGCGCGCTGCCGGCGTTCCGGAAAAAGATCTTCGCCTTGTCATCATCCGCGAGAATGCAACCGGCGATGACCACGCCGTGGTTGCAGCACGCTCGGGCGGTCATTGGCGCGTGCTCGACAACCGCACCTTCCTCATGGTCGAGGATAGCGGGTTCGGCAAATACCGGCCCTTGTTCGCAATCGATGCCGAAGGCACGAAGCGCTTCGAACAGCCCATATTTGCGAATGTCGCGCAGCCTCGCCCCGCCGAAACTGCGAAAAGCGATCTGATCGCGGACGCGGATACACCTGCTGTCGGCTCCAACAGCACAACACTTGCGTCAGACGAATTCTGGATGACGCTTGCGATGTAACTCGGCAAATCTGTCAGGTCAGCCTGACTGACCAGAATTCAGGTCTCCCGTTCAGGTTTTGGCAATGCTCTGGATCGTCGCGACGAACAGCAGCAGCGCGACGCCAACGAGTATCCAGCCCGGGTTGTCACACAGAACCGCGCCTCGGACGCAGACCTCGTCGGCCAGCGGCCAGCCGCGATTTCGGAGGGCACCGGCGAGCAGGAAAACACCGCTCACGCCGGTTATTGCGAGAATGAGCTGACGCATGGATGCACTCCTTTCCGCCGCCCATGTTCGGCCTGAAGAAGTGAATCAATGCTTGTGCCGACCGATGAAACATCGGGGCGACTGTCGAAAAATCAGCCGGGAGCCGCCGCCTTGTCGAACGCCGTCTTGATCGCGGCAAACCGGCTCTCGACCTCGGTGCGCATCTCAGGATGCGTAAACACGTAAAGCTCATTCGTCCGGATGGCTGCAAGAACGCGAGCGGCGACATCCGCCGGGTCGATCCCGTTGCGGATCATTTCATCGACCATGGCAACCAGCATTGCGGTCGGGCTTCCGGGTTCCGGCACCCGCGTCTCGCCGTATTGTTCCGGCCGGTTGCGGCCGCTCTCTCCGATGCGGGTGCGGACAAAACCCGGACAAAGCACACTGACACCGATGCCGAATGGCGCCAGTTGCGTCGCCAGTCCTTCCGACATGCCGACCACAGCGAACTTGCTCGCGGTGTACGGGCTGAAACCGAGCGCACTCTGCATCCCGGCCATGGACGCGGTGTTGACGATATGACCGCCCTCTCCATGCGCGCGCATATGCGGCAGGAAGGCGCGGATGCCGTGAACCACGCCCATCAGGTTGACATCCATTACCCAGCGCCAGCTATCGAGCGCGATCTCGTCAATTCCGCCGCCTGCGGCAACACCGGCGTTGTTGCAAACGACATGCACCTTTCCAAAGACATCGAACGTGGTCTTTGCGGCGCGCTCCACATTCGCTGCATCCGCAACATCGCAATCGATGCCACGCACCTCCGGGCCGATATTGTGCAGGCTCTTCACCGCACCTGCCAGCGCATCGGCCTCAACGTCAGCAAGCATGACCTTCATGCCCGCCTCTGCGAACGCGCGCCCAAGCGCCAAACCGATTCCGCTTGCTCCGCCTGTAATGAATGCCGTCTTGCCCGCAAGTTCGCGCATGCTTTCCCCTATGCTTCGGTGATGCTCAGCATCATCATGTCACGATCGGGTGAATAGATGCCAGCGCGATCACCTGATTTCCAACCGCGCTTGAATATCAGCGTCTTAAAATGGACACGCCCGGACGCCTTACTTCGGCTTTACGTCCTGCGCCGATGATTGCGGAACCGGCGCATTTATCTCGAAAAGGATTTGCCGATGGCCACACGCATACAACGGCTGGCGGAATTTGACGGCAATGGAGAGCCGTCGCCTGACGAAGCGGTTCAGGTCTTATGCGAGGACAGGAGCGGGACATATGAATTGCCGTTCGCATGCCGCCGCATCAACGGCGAATGGCGCAACAGCGAGTCCGGGCATCTTGTCGAAGCGATGGTGGTTGGATGGCGACGGCCCAGAACGTGATCAGGGCATGATCCATACGAAATCAATCATGCCCCGATGCACCATTACTTCTTTGCCTTCCACTCGGCGTACCGCGCCTTGGTTTCGGCATTCATCGGATAGAGGCCCGGCAGCGCCGCGCCGTTATTGACCTCGTTGACGATCCAGCCTTCCATCGCTTCCTGCTCCGGACCTTCGGTGAGGATCAGGTCAAGGAAAGCCTGCGGGATCAGAACGGCGCCATCCTGATCGGCCACGATGACGTCATCGGGGAACACGGCCACGCCGCCGCATCCGATCGGCTCGCCCCAGTTCACGAACGTCAGACCCGCCACGGACGGAGGCGCCGCCGCGCCGTCGCACCACACCGGCAGCCCGGTGCCCAGCACGCCCTCAACGTCGCGCACCACACCGTCCGTCACCAATGCGGTAACGCCGCGCTTGGCCATGCGCGCGCAGAGAATGTCACCGAAAATTCCGGCATCGGTGATGCCCATGGCGTCCACCACGGCGATGCAACCGGCAGGCATCGCCTCGATGGCGGTGCGGGTCGAGATCGGCTTGGACCAGGATTCCGGCGTCGCCAGATCCTCGCGCGCCGGCACAAAGCGCAGGGTGAAAGCCGGACCGACCAGCCGCTCCTGCCCCGGACGCAGCGGCCGTGATCCGCGCAGCCAGACATTGCGAAGCCCCTTCTTGAGAAGAATCGTCGTGATCGTCGCGGTCGTAATCTTCTTCAGGGTTGCGATGGCTTCGGGCGTAAGCGACATGGGGGACTCCAGCAAACTTCGGATTCAGGGCGGCCAGACCTTGTTGCCAAACCGGAGCATTGCGTCAAGGCAGCAATCGCGCAGACGGTAACGCACGTTTATGCATTGCGATAACGCCAACTTATTTGCCATTTCGGCGAGAGTGTCGGACAAATAGCGTCCAGTCCCGAGATTTCCGGTTCGCCGATGACCGCCTCACCCCGCATCCTTCCGTCCGGAGACACCGCCCTGACGGTCGAGTTCGGCAGCAGCATCGATCCCGAGATCAACCGCCGTGTGCTGGCGCTCGATCGCAGCGTGGCGAGCGAGGCTGTGACCGGAGTCACGGAGACGGTTCCGACCTATCGCTCCCTCCTCGTTCATTACGATCCGCTGCTGGTCGGCTATGTCGAGTTGTCGGACAGGCTCCTTGCACTGGCGCAACGGCCCGTCCCCCCTGAAACCGGCATCAGGCGCTGGCGAGTGCCGGTGGTTTATGGCGGCGATTACGGGATCGACCTCGATGATGTCGCACGCGCCCACAATATCTCGACATCGGACGTGATCGCGAAACACACCGGCAGCGAATATCGCGTTGCAATGATCGGCTTCACGCCGGGCTTCGCCTATCTGAGTGGACTCGATCCTTCGATTGCTACATCGCGCCGCGAAAGTCCGCGAACCTACACACCGCCGGGCACCATTTCCATCGGCGGCGTACAAGCCTGCGTGCAATGCCTTGCCGCACCGAGCGGCTGGCATCTGTTGGGGCGGACACCTGTCCGCACCTTTCATCCGCATCGCAACCCGGCATTCCTGATGGAGCCGGGCGATGCCGTCACCTTTCATGCTATCGCGGCAAGTGAATTTGACTCCCTCGACCGCGCTGCCGAGCGCGGCGAAACCGTCGCCGAGTTGATCCCGTCATGAGCAGGCTTGTCGTCGTCACAACAGGACCTGCGACATCGGTTCAGGACGCCGGACGGTTTGGCGCGCAGCGCTACGGCCTCACCACCAGCGGCGCGATGGATCGCGTTTCGCTTGCCATGGCTAACTATCTCGCAGGAAATGCGCCGTTTGCGGCCGCCATCGAGATCGGCCCGTTCGGCGCATCGTTCACGGCACGCCATGGCGCGGTGCGTGTCGCGCTGTCGGGCGCCGCGCGCACGGCAGACGTTGCGGGATCACCATTGCTCCTCAATGAGACCGGGCTGATCGCAGAAGGCGAAACGCTTAAGCTCGGTCCGGCACGTAACGGCATGTTCAGCTATCTCGCCATTGAAGGCGGGATCAGAGGCGAGCCGGTGTTCGGCAGCCTCTCCGTGAATGCGCGCGCGGATCTCGGCAGCCCTTTCCCGCGGCCCTTGCAGGATGGCGATGTACTGGACGTCGGCACTGCGCAGATCGCGCCTCATGAACGCGCGCTTGATACCTTCGATATGCCGCAGACACCGATCCGCGTTGTCATGGGGCCGCAGGACGACGAGTTCGGTGCTGCCTGCGATGTGTTCCTGAACAACGAATGGCGCGTCTCCGCCACCAGCGACCGCATGGGCTACCGGCTCGAAGGCCCGAAGGTTGTTCACCCCGGTGGACACAACATTGTTTCCGACGGCGCGGTCCACGGCAGCATTCAGGTGCCCGGGAACGGTCAACCCATCGTATTGATGGCCGATCACGGCACGACCGGCGGCTATCCCAAGATCGCTACGGTCATCAGTGCCGACCTTGGCCGGTTCGCGCAAATACAATCGGGCGCGATGATCCGCTTCAAGGCGGTGAGCGTCGAGGACGCACAGGCCGAGGCGCGCAAGCTGGCTGCGTTCATCCGCGATCTGCCGGGCCGCATTCATGCCGCGGGCGGATCGAGTCTGAATCTTGTCGAACTGCAGAAAGCCAATGTCGCAGGCGTCGCCGTGAATGCGGTCGATACGGCGACATGGCAAACAAGAAACGCGAATGAGCCGCAGTAACGAAGGACGTCATTCATGACCATCGATCTCAACAGCGATCTCGGCGAAGGCTTCGGCGCATGGGAGATGGGCAATGACGACGCCATGCTCGGCCTCGCCAGCAGCGTCAATGTCGCCTGCGGATTCCACGCAGGCGATTCCGACATCATGCTCAAGACCGCAAAGCTGGCAAAGGAACGCGGCGTCAGCATCGGCGCCCATCCCGGCTACCGCGATCTTCACGGCTTTGGGCGACGGCCGGTCCCCGGACTGAAATCGTCCGAGGTTGAGACCATGGTGGCTTACCAGATCGGCGCGTTGCAGGCGGTCGCCGCGCTGGCGGGTTACAAGGTGACCCACGTCAAGGCACATGGCGCGCTCTCGAACGTCGGATGCGTTGACGACATGACCGCGCGCGCGATTGCAACCGCGATCAAGGCTGTCGATCCGGATCTGTATTTCGTCGTTCTGCCGAACACCGCGCTGGTGCGTGCGGGCGAAGCCGCCGGACTAAAGCTGATCTATGAAGTATTCGCCGATCGCGCCTATGAGGACGACGCGCAACTGATGGCGCGCAGCAAATCGGGTTCGGTCTTGCATGATGCTGATGAGATTGCAAAACGCGTGGTCCGCATGGTTCAGGATAACGCCATCACCGCCGCCTCCGGTAAGGTTATTCCGGTGAAGGTTGATACCGTCTGCATCCATGGCGACACGCCGGGCGCGGTGGAGATCGCGCGTAAGGTGCGCTCGGAACTGGAACGCAGCGGCATCGCCGTCGCGCCGTTCAACTCGCGGCGCTAGCCTCCAGCGGTTGCGCGACATCGGTTTGCGCGATCAGCCGCTTCAGCTCCGGAATGCACGAACCGCAATTTGTGCCGGCCTTGAGCCTTGCACCGATTTCCGCAGCAGTGCGTGCGCCCTCCGCAATCGCCCCGCAGATCGTATTGCGCCCGACGCCGAAACAGGCGCAGACAACAGGACCATCACTGGCGACCCCATCGGCGGACTTGCCCGACAACAGAAGCCGCCGCTGGTCGTCGCTGATGGTGTCCGCAGCGAAGGTAGCCTTGACCGCATCCCAATTGGGTGAATCGCCGGCAGGTCCAACGAACAGCACCGCCTCAAGCCGATCGCCATTGAATTGCGCCGCGCGATAGGTGCCATGGGCATTGTCTTCATATTCGGCGACATGCCCGGCCTCGCCTTGCCGCGAGAGTTGCACTTTCCAGTTCGCCATATCGAGATTACCGGCGAGCAGATAGCCGTATCCGCCGGTCACGGCCACGCGCGACCACCACACGCCTTTTGGAAACGACATCGGCTTGCGTGACAGCACGAAGCCCCGCTGCGTGAATGCGACTGCCTCGATGGCAACCGGTGTGGCCTTGTTCTCCGGCTGGCCCGAGAACGGATCGGTGAACGGCGACCA
>Ga0209023_10004619_pt1 | contig 15557 bp, 16 predicted proteins | sample LakOneMetagenome_FD_187468 | JGI IMG/M metagenome (GOLD analysis project Ga0209023, IMG submission 187468) | Freshwater and sediment microbial communities from Lake Erie, Canada (SPAdes) (version 2) | ecosystem: Environmental > Aquatic > Freshwater > Lentic | place: Lake Erie, Canada... | reverse complement strand
TTGGCCAATTTGTTCTTTGCGGTATAACTGCCATCGGCATTCTTTTTATAACGACTGAATTTATCAATGGTTGGTATCAGGTTATTGGGGTCGGTCTCGTATTCATATACCTGCGCCGTTTTAAAGCGGACTTCATCCACGCCTACTTCTTTGGCCAGGCGCCTGATATCTTCTACCTGGTGTTCGTTGGGTTTGACAACGAGAAACTGGAAAAAAACAAAGGGCGTTTTGCTTTTCAATTCCTTCTTCCACTTCATGATATTCTTTGCGCCCTGCAAAACCTTTTCAAGATCGCCACCAACCCGGTATTGTTCATAAACATCCTGGGTAGTGCCGTCAATAGAAATGATGAGACGGTCCAGGCCACTCTCTACTGTTTTCTTTGCCACTTCATCGGTAAGGTAATGGGCATTGGTTGATGTAGCCGTGTATATTTTTTTATCGCTGGCATATTTCACCATCTCCAGGAAATCAGGATTCAGGTACGGCTCACCCTGGAAATAAAAAATGAGGTAAAGAAGTTCTTTATGAATTTCGTCAATGGTTGTCCGGAAGAAATCATTTTTCAGCATGCCTGTTGGGCGGGTGAACTGCCGTAATCCACTCGGGCATTCGGGGCAACGCAGGTTGCAACTGGTGGTTGGCTCAAATGAAACAGAAACAGGATAACCCCACTGTATGGGCTTATTCAATAAACGGCTTGCATAAAAACTGCCGAGCACTTTAATGCCGTTTGTAAAACGCCGGAAAGTTAGCTTGCTTAAAAGATTTGTACTGTCGTTCCAGTTGAATCGGGGCATAAGCAAAGGTAAGCCGAATAGAAGTTATTTGCAGAAAGGCTTTCAGCAAAAAGCAGCGGAAGCGGTCTTTTAAGACTACAGGAATGACCAGGGAAATGTCAATTATTTCTGGTTGCTGGCCTCATCAAGCGCTTCGGTCAGATGCTGCTCAAAATTATCCAGCCTGATCTTTACGGGTGAGAACGTAAGGCTGTTATCGGTAAACTTATCGTAGTTGTGAAAGAGTACATTCAGGGTAATGAAATTCATTACATAGGCTCTTGTTTCGGCAGGCAGGTAATCTTTTACATCCCAGAAATCCGGGTTATCCTTACCGGTTCTTTTCATGGCCTCCCAAACATTGCCTACCCCACAATTGTAACTGGCTACCATCAGTAACAGGTCGTTATTAAGATTACGGCTCCTGTCTTTTAAATAACGGGCTGCAGCCAGGGTTGATTTATTGAAATTCTTCCGGTCATCCCTTCCTCCGGCTTGTTTTTTTACTATTATTTTTTTCCCGTTTTTCCCTTTTATGGTCCGGGTTTCTTTGCTGTGGCGGGGAACATATTTTAATCCATACTCTTTTGCCACATCATCCATAAACTGCCAGTAACCTACGGCGCCGGCTTTTGAAACCGCATTGGCATTGAATGCACTCTCCAGCGCAATAAGCATTTTCAGTTCATCGGGCAGGTCATATTTTTTCAGGATGGCACTTACTTTCGGAAAATATTTTTTACCCCTGTTATACGTACGGATAACATAGGCCCTCCTGTTCTCTGAAAATTTTTCAATGTATTCCAGCGCTTCTTCTTCATTACCCGTCAGCGTTTCGGGGAATTCAACATTTGCTTCCAGGGTAACTTCACCGGTACCGGCTTTTTTTTCAGCAGATGCCAAAAGTGTTTTTTTAGAAGTATCATATACCGGATCGGCATTGGCAATGCCTGCCATACCCGCAGTAAAAAACAGTATCAAAGTTGCCTTTGATACTGTTGAAAAAATTCTTTTTCTTTTACTTGAACCTTGGGTTAGCGTCATAGAGGTAGGCAATTAAAAACGGACTTTTGTAAAAACGAAAAGCAGGTTTTATTATTGCCCTTTCACAAAAAATCGGGAACTTTAGTAACCTGCATGTGCAGGCTATTAACTTTAAATATGCGTATTTTTTCTATCGTGTTCTTACTCGCCTGCCTTAACGTGCAGGCACAATTACCTGAACTGCGATGTAAACAGGTGTATGATATCGCTGCACAGGAACGTATCCGCCACGAGCAACTCAATATCATTAACGGAACATTGGCTTCAGCAAATTTTGATGTTAAGTATTATCGTTGTGAATGGGAAGTGGATCCGGCTGTTTATTATATCACCGGAAAAGTGACCGTATATTTTGTGATCACCATGTCTGCAAGTTCTATTTCATTTGACCTGATGAATGGTTTAAATGTAGATAGTGTTAAACAGCGGAATACGGTACTTACTAAAAGCCACATCAATAATTTACTGCAGGTAAATTTTCCCGGCCAGGTAAATGCCGGTGTGTTTGATTCGGTAAGTATCTATTATAAAGGCCAGCCGGCCAATACCGGGTTTGGTTCATTTGTACAAACAACACACGGCGCTGTGCCTGTTATATGGACCCTGAGTGAACCTTATGGCAGTCGTGATTGGTGGCCCTGTAAAAACGGACTTGATGATAAAGCAGACTCGATAGACGTGATCATTACAAACCCGGCAGCATACAAAGCTGCATCCAACGGAATGCTGCAAGGTGAAACACTGATCAATAGTGGGACAAAGAAAGTCACTTACTGGAAACACCGCTACCCGATCGCTTCTTACCTGGTATGTTTTGCTGTTACCAATTTTTCTGTGTTCAATAATTCTGTTCAGTTGGGTAATGTGAACATGCCCATGCAAACTTATTGTTATCCCGAAGACCTTGCATCATTTCAAAGCGGAACACAAAATGTACTGAATGCACTTCAATATTATAACGGCCTGTTCGGCGATTATCCTTTTATCAAAGAAAAATACGGGCACGTGCAGTTTGGCTGGGGCGGAGGAATGGAACACCAGACCGCCTCTTTTGTGGTATCAATTGATGAAGGACTTTGTGCACACGAACTGGGGCACCAGTGGTTTGGCGATAAGATCACCTGTGCATCCTGGGAAGACATCTGGCTTAATGAAGGCTTTGCCACTTTCCTTGCAGCCATATATATGGAAAATAAATACCCGGCCAGCATTGTTGCTAACCGAAGATCAATCGTGAACAATATCACTTCGGCAACAGGAGGTTCGGTTAAGGTTGATGATACAACAGATGTGGGGAGAATATTCAGTGGAAGGCTGAGTTATAACAAGGGTTCATACCTGCTATATATGCTGCGCTGGAAACTGGGCGATGATGTTTTCTTCCGTGCCTTACGCAGGTACCAGAAAGATCCTTCTTTGATCTATGGATTTGCCAAAACAGCCGACCTGCAACGGAACCTGGAAGCGGAGAGTGGTGTTGACCTGGGCAAATTCTTTAAAGACTGGTTTGAAGGGCAGGGCTACCCCAGCTATAAAGCAGAATGGTCGCAACTGGGCAGTAATTATGTAAAAATTAAAATGAGCGAGGTTACTTCACATGCGTCGGTTCCTTTTTTTGACCTGCCCGTGGCATTAAAATTTAAAAATGCAACGCAGGAAAAAACCATCGTGGTTGATAATAAGATCAATGATGAGATATTTATCCGGAATATTGGCTTTATTGCCGACACGGTTTTGATCGATCCGGATTACTGGCTGGTAACAAAAAACAATACCTCTAAAAAGATAATAAATTCAGGGAACGGGCAAAACCTGGTGCAGGTATATCCAAACCCGGTCGGGAACCAGTTTTATATTTCCCTGGAAGGGTTCTCGTCATCCACCGCAGATATTTCCCTGTATAATGCAGCCGGGCAGTTGCTGTATAAGAAAAATATTTTGTTGATCAACGGCTCGGAATATGTTGAAATGCCCGCTGCCCAACTTGCAGCCGGCAGCTACTTTTTAAAGATCACTGCCGGAAAGGATTTCAGGTTTGTAAAAAAACTTTTGAAGTAAATATACCTTTAACAGGAAGTCAATGAAAAAAAGTGCCGGCAGCAGGATCACTTTTTTGGGTGTCTGCATTTTTATTGTACTGTATTTTGTTGCTGCATATTTTTATCCCGGTGGCTCACAGGCTGATAAAACAGTAAAAAATTTCAGTTGGCTCAACAACTATTGGTGCGACCTGTTGAGTGAACAGGCAAAGAACGGTCAGGACAATACAGCCCGGCCCATTGCAATAATTTCCTGGCTTATCTTATGTTTCTCTCTTTTGGTATTCTGGTATTTTTTACCGGAACTGTTTTTCATTAATAGCAAGATCAAAAATGTTATTCGTTTCTGCGGCGTAATTGCTATGCTGATCGCAATGTTCTTATTCACTCACCTGCATGATGTGGTTATACATGCCGCAAGCCTGTTTGGGCTCATCGCATTCAGCGGCGCATTTGTTTGCTTTTACAAGAGCCGGCTTTATGGCTTCTTTTACACAGGCCTGTTCTGCATTGCATTGATGGGGTTGAATTACTTTATCATGGTGGGCAACACCTGTGTTTCTTACCTACCATTGATACAAAAGATCACCTTTGTAATTGTGCTGGCCTGGATACTTTTTATTAACAGGGAACTGTACCGGTCAGGCTCAGAAAATTCGAGGTAAGTCTTTTATTAAAACTTTAGCAACGGATTGAACTATCTTTTCCGCAAATTTGCCTACTAATATTTCCCCGGTTGGCAAAAAAGAAAAGATCGATCCTGCGTATCATTTTAATACCTGCACTGCTGCTTGCCATAGCGGCTACAGCCGTTTATTATATCGCCAACGTGGTTAACAAACCCAAGTTTGTGCGTTATCCTGCTTTTGAGATCGACCTGCCTGTTAATTATAATATCCATGGCATTGATGTAAGCCGTTATCAGAAAAATATTGATTGGGTGGCAGTAAAAGCCATGCAGGATAAGCAGGTGAAGATCGGTTTTGCATTTATTAAAGCCACGGAGGGGCTGGGAAGAGTGGATAATAACTTCCGGCAAAACTGGTTCAATGCCAAAGAGGCAAAAATGCCAAGGGGGGCTTATCACTTTTTCATCCCGTCCAAAAGCGGAAAAGCACAGGCCGAGAATTTTATAGCAACAGTTTCACTCACAAAAGGTGACCTGCCACCGGTACTGGATATTGAAAGCACGAACGGCGCTTCTGTTTCTGATATACAGCAACGCACAAAAGACTGGCTCGAAATGATCGGTAAATATTATAAAGTAAAGCCCATCATTTATACCAATATCGATTTTTATGAAAATTTCCTGGATGGGAAGTTTGATGATTACCCGCTGTGGGTTGCTCATTATTATGTACAGGATAAACCAAGGATCAACCGGAAGTGGAACTTTTGGCAACACAACGAAAAGGGCAGGGTGAATGGCGTGGATGCCTATGTTGACTTCAATGTATTCAATGGCGACAGTACTGCGTTCAGTAAAATACTGCTGAAATGATTCAACATTAGTATTACTTTTAAGGGCAAACAATGACCTTCAGATAAAAATCAGGGCATGGGAATGGAAGATGAAACCAGGGCGTTCCTGGTAAAGATACTGCAGACCATATCCATTGTTTTATTATGGATGATGATAAATGTGTTTGCGGGTATTTATAAAGGGTATGCCTTTTTTGAAAACAAGCCAGACTGGACCAATTACCTTTATTATTTTCTTTTTCTTGCCAGCCTTATAGCCCTCATTATCCATCTCAGGCGTAAATGGAAATTATGATCAGCTGCTGTGATCGGCTATGATCAGCCATTTGTTATTGATCTTTTTGAAAAACAACGTGAAGTGTCCTTCCACATTACCAATGCTGCGGGTGAGATGCCATTTGCCTACTACAAAAAAATGCGTATCAGATATTTTTTTAACCTGGAGAATATTGAAGTCCAGCTTGCCCATAGCTGCCGTATCGGGATAACCCCTTTTATAATTTTCCAATGTATTCTTCCAGCCATAGGTTACGCCGCTTTTACCAATGAACATGAGCGAATCGCTTTGCCAGTAACCATTCATAAAACCTTCAAGATCGCCCCTGTTCCATGCCAGGCGCTGCTTTTCAATTTCAGAACGAATGGTGGTTTCGTCCGGTGATTGTGCAAATAAAAAGCTAACAGACAAAAGCAGGGTAAGAAAAAGCAGGAATAATTTCTTCATACATTTTGATTGAAGTTTAAATATAAAGAAACTGTGACGAATGAACCATCGGTGCACTTAATGCGTATGATGAGGAGAAGAACATTTACTGCGGTGACATAGCCGGTAATTATAAAAATGAGCACTGATGATCAACACAACGGCGATCAGCAAAAACGGAATTTCAAGGGCCACAAAAAACTGCTTAAGTACGAGGAAAACAAAACCGGCTGAGAAAATTAAAACTGGTAAAAGAGACCGGTGATGTTTTACAAAGCCATGAAAAAGGGAGTAAGAGCCTACAACAAAAGCCAGGACGATCATGCCCCACTCAAAAAATACATTGTGAATGATGTTGATGCCAAACACAGGGAGGGTTGACAGCAGTACCGGCAATAAAGCGCAATGGATGGCACAGGCAACGGAAGTAAAAATTCCAAGGGCATCCCAGTTCAGTTTTATATTCATGTGAAAGACAAAGGTAATAAAAATGCAATAATGTTGCAAATTTTGATCCACAAACCCGGTTGCTAATAGAAAGGGTTGTAAATTTGCACGAAATGATCTTACATGAATAAGCGGTTATTGATATATGGGGTTTTTTTTATTTTGTTGCTGGGCGCTTTTTATTTCTTCCTGTTCAGCGATTACGATTTTTCTAAATCGAACCTGGTTGTGCGTAACGCCAATGTGGAAGATTTCTCATTCATAAACCAGGATGGAAAGAAGATCACCCAGCGGGAAGTAGAAGGTAAAGTGTATGTAGCCGAATATTTCTTTACTACCTGCAAAGGCATTTGTCCGAAGATGAATGCCAATATGCGGCGGGTGTTTGATGCATTCAAAGAGGAGCCGGATTTTATGATCCTTTCGCATAGCTGCATGCCCGAAACTGATTCGGTGCCGCTGCTAAAAGCCTATGAAGAAAAAATGATCTACGGAGACTTGCTGAAGAATGAAGACGGCTCTTATAAAATAAAATATGATCCTGCCTCAAATCACAAAGCCCAAACCACAAACCCGAACTGGAATTTTGTTACAGGAGATAAAGCGCTTCTCTACAAAATGGCAAGGCAGGATTACGGAATAGATAATGGAAAACCGGATTCAACACAGTTGCTGAAAGACCAGTTCATACATACCCAATTTTTTGCATTGGTAGACAAACAGAGAAGAGTAAGAGGAATGGTGTATGACGGGTTGAATAACGATGAAGTGGACAAAATGATCAATGATATAAAAGGGTTGCTGAAAGAAAAAGTAACAAGCAAACGTTTTATGAACGGCTTTAGCAATACACCCAACTAAAAAATATGGATCAGCTTTTAGACATACTGAAGAGAAACCAGCTTAGTGTAACGGATGGCAGAAAAAAGATCCTGGAACTTTTTTTAAAAAGTCCCGGTGCACTGGCACATGCCGACATTGAAAAAAGCACCGATGCTTCTTTTGACAGGGTAACGGTTTACAGAACGCTGCAGACATTTGTTGAAAAAGGGATTATCCATAACATCCCCACTACTGATAATTCCATTCTGTATGCTTTGTGCAAGGATAATTGTGAGGCAGGGCATCACCACGACAACCATGTGCATTTCATTTGCGATGTATGTGATAAAACGATCTGCTTAGAGCATGTTGCTATCCCGGAAGTAAAACTTCCAAAGGGGTTTAAGCAAAATCAAACCGACGTGGTGATCAGTGGTGTCTGCAACGAATGCAGGTAAGTGTTAGCCCATTTGCTTTTTAACAAACTCCATCAATCCTTTTATTTTCCCCGGGCTAAAGTCGAATTGCAGACCGGCAGATTCAAAAAGTTGGGGTAATGTTTTTGTTCCGCCGAGGCTCAAGGCCTTGCAGTAATTATCCAGCGCCTGTTGTTTATTTTCTTTGTACTGCATCCACATACCTATAGCGCCTAATTGCGCAATACCGTATTCTATATAGTAAAACGGCACTTCAAATAAATGCAGCTGGCGTTGCCAGCTGTTGCTTCGGTAGTTTTCCAGTCCACTGTAGTCAATCACATCATCCTGGAATTCTTTCAGTATCTCATTCCATTTTGCCGTACGCTCATCATGACTGTGTGCAGGGTGTTCATATATCCAATGCTGAAACTTATCAATGATGGCGATCCAGGGAAAGATGGTGATCACTCTTTCCAGCTGGTGTTCTTTTGCTTTTTGCAGGTCTTCTTTATCAGAAAAGAATGTTTCCCATTCATCCATGCTCATCAGTTCCATGGCCATGCTGGCCACTTCGGCAATTTCCATGGGGTATTCTTTAAAGCCATTCAATTCAAGCGGATGCGCCAAAAAAGAATGCACCGCATGTCCGCCTTCATGCAGCATGGTGGTTACATCATGCATCTGGCCGGCAGCATTCATAAAAATGAAGGGGGCGCCGCTTTCTGCCAACGGACAATTATATCCCCCGGGAGCCTTACCCTTCCTGCTTTCCAGGTCGAGGTGTTTTAGGTCATTCATCTTTTTAAGGCAATCACCAAAAAAAGGACGAAGCTTTGTAAAGCAGGCAACCGATTTTTGAATGAGTTCCTCGCTGGTTTTAAAAGGGCGCAAAGGCTTAACACCTTCCGGTTCTGCATCAATATCCCAGGGACGCAATGTATCCAATGCCAGTTTCTCTTTTTTGTTTTGATAAATGGCATTCACCAATGGCAATACATGTTGCTTCACCGCATCATGAAACTGGTAACAATCTTCTTTGGTATAATCAAAACGACCCAGTTCTTTAAACCGGTAGTTCCGGTAATTAGCAAAGCCTGCATTCAGCGCTTCCTGGTTTCTTTTTTCGATCAGTTGATCGTATAATTTATTTAACGCCTCTTTATCCAGTAACCTTCTTTCATTTATTTTCCGGTATACCTCTTCCCGTAAAGATCGGTCGGTATTTTCCAGGAATTTGGCTGCCTGTTGCAAGGTGTATTCTTCGCCATTTACTGTTACGGTCATTTTGCCCGAAATAACGCCATACTGCTGCTGCATTACAGAAAGTTCTGCCTGCAGGGGAATATTCTCCTCCCGGAACAGTTCAATGCTCTTGCGTATGTTACGCAGGTAAGTAAAATATTTCTCCCCATCCAGATCTTTTACAAGTGGATGGCTTACCAGTTTTTTATTCAGCGCATCGGAATAAGGCTGGATCTTGGGCTGGATCTCCATGCAGAAATAAGTAAAGGCTTCTTCCAGCGATTTGTTCTCGGTATCGCAGGTCATTTTTATCTGCCGCCAGCAAGCATCTTCATTTACCACGGCTTCCAGTTCGCTTTGATCTTTCATCCATTTTTCCAGGTCAGCTTTTGAATCAATACTTCTTTCAAGCAGGTCTTTAAAAAATGGTTCCAGGCTTTGCCAGTCGGTGATGGTAAAATTTTCAGGAACAAATTGGCGGGGAAGTTTTTTTATATCTGCAGTGTACATACTATGAGTCGAAAATTTGAGAGTAAAATTAAAATCCTGCAACAGTTATTAAACCTGGCAGGATTTTAAATAATTTAACTGTTACCTTATTCCCCTTTAAGGGTCAGTGGCCCCTTAGGCCATTTTCCTGGGCGTATTTATTTTTTTAGCCGGTGCATTTTTTACTGCGGCGGCTTTTGTTTCAACGGCCTTTGGTTTGTTTTCGGTAATGTTGTTGTCTCCAGCCTCCGGGTTCTCAGATAATTTGAATTCTATATTGTTTGCTGTTAAGATGCCAAACCATTTTACCATTTTTTTCATATCGCTGGCATATACCCGGCTGAAGTCCATATCGGGATAAACCTTTTCGAAATATTTTTTAATGGCTGCTGCGTCATTATCCGCCGGAAGTTTGCTTTTGCTCTCCTTCATGGCATTGAAGATATCAACCAGGTTCACATTGTCCTTGGTTGTGAACACTTCAATGCTCTCGAGGTGTGAAAAATTATGAATGCGGCTGCTCACAAATTTTGTGCTTTTGTCTTCCAGCGATTTAACCACGCCGCCATCGGCTTTCGAAGATAATAGTTCAAATAACCCCGGTAGTCCGGTAACGGATACCAATTTGCTGTATTCCATATGAGTCGTTTAGTATTTTAGGCGTGCAAGTTAATCCTAAAAAGGCAAATTCATCATTTATCAGAGGATGCCCGTTAATCATGAGTGGATGCCACTTATCCGGAATGGGTACCGTATCTAATATCCGGGCCGAAAACGAGGTCTCCAGGCGCCAGTTTGGTCAAAAGCTGTCGTCTAATAGCACATACAACAAAAAATTATGAGATTAAGATCAGCATTATTAGTATTGATTTTCAGCATGGGAGCCATAGCAGCAAAAAGCCAGAATCTTACCCTTAAGGGCAGGTTGCTGGATAAAGAGACCAAATCGCCGATTGCAGGAGCCACCATAACCCTTATTGCACAAAAAGACTCTTTGCATCCCAAAACAGTTTTATCAGATGCAAAAGGAGATTTTTCCTTTACCGGATTGGCAATTGATAAATACCGGATACTTACAAGCACGATTGGTTATGATGTGATTTCTCAGGTGATAAACTTACAGGCAAGCAATAAAGAGCCGCTTCAATTCAACCTGGCAAAAATGGCAAAGGAGCTGGAAGGCGTTGTGGTAAAAGCCAGGAAGCCGGTTGTATCACAGAAAGGGGACACCCTTGAGTTTAACGCCAGCGAACTGAAAGTTAATCCCGATGCCAATGCAGAAGATATGATCAAGAAGTTACCGGGTGTAACCATTGATAAGGATGGTAACGTAACTGCCGGGGGTGACCAGGTAAAAAAAGTAACCGTTGATGGCCGGGATTTTTTTGGCGATGATGCTACGGCTGCATTAAGAAATCTGCCGGCATCAATTATTGATAAGATACAGGTTTTTGATAAGCTAAGTGACCAGGCAGCGTTTACCGGTTTTGATGATGGTAATAGTACCAAGTCCATCAATATCGTTACCAAGTCAGGGATGCGTAATGGCCAGTTTGGAAGGGTATTTGCCGGGGCAGGAACGCAGGGTACCTATAATGCCGGTGGTAATATGAGTATGTTTAAAAATAATATGCGGTTAACATTTGTAGGGTTGGCCAATAATATAAACCAGCAGAATTTTGCATCACAGGACCTACTGGGTGTTACCAGCAGCGGCGGTGGTGGCGGTAACCGGGGTGGTGGCGGTAACCGGGGTGGTGGTGGTAATTTTGGAGGCAACAACAATTTTACAGTTGGCCAGCAAACCGGCATAAGCAAAACAAATTCATTCGGTATAAACTATTCCGATGTATGGGCCAAGAAAGTAGATGTGTCCGGGAGCTACTTTTTTAACAACAGCAATACCAATAACAACCAATTTTCCAATTACGAATACCTGCAGGCCGGTGGAAAAAACCAGTTGTATAATGAGAACGCACTCTCAAATACGACCAACTATAATCACCGGTTCAACTTCCGGCTGAACTATAAGATCAATGATAAGAATTCTATCATCATCACACCAAGCCTGAGTTTTCAGAGCAATAAATCAATCAAGGATATCAGCGGGTTAAGTTCAAACTACCCGCTTGACACCAACTACCGCTCAACCAATAATACCGACAATAAAACCACGGGGTATAACTTCAATAATAACATCCTGTTCCGTCATTCATTTGCCAAAAGAGGCAGAACATTATCGATCAACTTCAATACAGCGTTGAACAGTAAGTCGGGCGACACGTATGTGCAGAACGACATCAGCCAGTATGATTCACTGGGAAATTACAAAGATTCCCTGTCGCGGCAATACACAGACCTGGTTACAGACGGCTATCAGTTCGCCGGTAACATTGCTTATACAGAACCGGTAGGTAAAAAGGGGCAATTGCAGTTCAACTATTCTCCTTCGTATGCAAAAAGCAGTTCTGACCAGGAAGGGTATCAATACGATTATAACCTGAAGCAATATTCACTATTCGATAAGAACATTTCGAACAAATTTGATAATGTGACCGTAAAACAAAGCGTGGGGGCAAGCTACCGTGTTGGTGACAGGGATAATATGTTCTCCGTAGGGCTGTCGTACCAGTATACGGATCTCACCAGTGACAGGGTCTATCCTTCCCCAGCCAACGTAAAAGTATCGTTCAACAACCTTCTGCCCAACCTGATGTGGAATAAGAAGATCAATGCAAGGAACAGTATCCGGGTATTCTACAGGGCAAATACCAATACGCCCTCGGTTACCCAGTTGCAGGATGTATATAATAATAACAACCCGCTTTTTGTTACTGCAGGAAATCCAAACCTTAAGCAGCAGGTAGGCAATACCCTTAGTACCAGGTATACATATACCAATACCGGTAAGGCGAAAAGTTTTTTTGCGAACATATTTCTGCAACAGAACAATAACTATATAACCAATGCAACCTATACAGCAAAAAATGATAGTGTGCTGAACGCTACTGTGACCCTGCCCAAAGGTGGCCAATTGACGAAGCCTGTGAATATGAATGGCTATTGGAGCCTTCGCTCTTTCCTTACTTATGCAATGCCTTTGAAATTCATCAAGTCTAACCTGAGCTTTAATGGGGGACTTACATACAGTAATATTCCCGGGATGGTCAACAATGTAAAGAATGAATCCAGGTCAACAACCTATAACCTGGGCGCAGTGATCGCCAGTAATATCAGTGAGTTTGTGGATTTTAATGTGAACTATTCTGCCAATTTTAATACCGTGCAGAACTCCGTGAGTCCAACAACACATTATGTTCAGCAATCAACAGGCCTTCAATTGAACTTACTGAGTAAGAAAGGATGGTTTATTCAGAATGATATCAGTAACCAGAACTATAGTGGTTTGTCGGGCGGTTATAATGTGAACTACTGGTTGTGGAATGCAGGCATCGGCAAGAAATTCCTGAAAAAACAACAGGCTGAATTGAAACTTACCGTATTTGATCTGCTGAAGCAGAACCAGAGTATCACCCGGACATCAGACCCGAGCTATATAAAGGATGAACAAAACCAGGTGTTGCGCCAGTATTTCATGCTCACTTTCACGTATAACCTGAAGAATTTTGGTACGGCAAAACCCGCCGGTAATTCTTTTGACAGGGAGAGGATGGGTGGGCCTGGCGGCGGTGGCTTTCGTCAGTTTTAATTACTTTTAAAGCGTTAATTAAATGCGACGTTTTGAACCAACCGGAACTAATTGTACAACTGCAGCAGGGGGATGAGTCGGCTTTTAAAAAGCTGGTGGACGAATGGCAGGATATGGTTTACAATACGGCGTTGAGTATTGTGCAGAACGAAGATGATGCAGATGATATCACGCAGGAGGTTTTTATACAGGTGTATCAATCGGTCAGTTCTTTTAAAGGTGAATCAAAATTTTCTACCTGGCTTTACCGCATTACGGTAAACAGGGCGCTGGATCATGAAAAGAAAAAGAAAGCAAAAAAGCGTTTTGCTTTTGTACAACGCATTTTTGGAAATGAAGAAGCAGAACAGGTTCAGCCGGCAGAATTCAATCACCCGGGAGTGCAGCTGGAGAAAAAGGAAAGAGCCGCCGAGTTATTCAATGCATTGAAGCAGATCCCGGATAAACAACGGATCGCTTTTACGCTGCACAAACTGGAGGGACAGAGTTACCAGGAAATAGCTGAGGTCATGAACACCAGTTTATATGCAGTAGAATCGCTGATTGCAAGGGCAAAAACGAATTTGAAAAAAATTTTGAGCAGTTATTACGAACAATCCCGATACCAGTCGGGACCGGAACAATAAAACGATCCGATATGAATAAGAAAGAACAAATAAGCAAGCTAATTGACGAAACGCTTACCAGTCTCGACTCGGTAAACCGGGCAGAACCCAGGCCCTTTCTGCTTACCCGCATTCATGCCCGCATGAACAAGGAAACAGAATCGGTGTGGGAGAAGGCAGGCTGGTTCATTACCCGCCCGGCGGTTGCTTTTTCGGGTTTGTGCATGATCATCTTAATAAACCTGGCGGTGATCGTATTCAACGGACGAGCAGACAACACGAATGCAACGGAACAGGTAGTCCAGTCATCAACCGATGAATTCTCTTATACCGTTGCCACTATTTATGATACTGAAAACACGCAACCATAATGATAAACACACAAAACAGGAGCAAGGTTTTTCTTTTGGTGATAGCGATATTGCTGCTGTCGAATATTGCCATGCTCTCCTTTTTTTTGATAAAAAAAGACGACAGGCATTTTGATAAACGGCCCGACAGGAAAACGATGATCGCTGAATTTCTGAAAAAAGAAATAGGGTTTACGCCGGAACAGCTTCAGCAATATGATACTATCAGCACAAAACACCAGGAAAACGTAAAAAAAATGTTTGAAAGCCACCGGGCGTCAAAAGATAATCAATTTAAAGATCTTGTCGCTGGTGATTTTACTGACTCTGTTATGACCCTGGTTGCTGACCAGTCTGCTGAGTCACAAAAAGCAATGGAACTTCAGATGTTCAATCACCTGAAGAATATCCGCTTGCTGTGTACAAAGGACCAACTGCCGAAGTTTGATTCGCTGTTTGTAAAGATATTGAACCGGCGGGGTGGTGAGGGAAGAAAAAAACCAGGCAATTAAAACGACGGGGTTCTTTCAGAGACCTTGTCTGAATCAATACATGTAAACCTTTAATTTAAATAAAATGAAAAAACAATTGTTATTAATGGCAGTTGCTGCCATGATCAGCATTGCAACAGTGAATGCACAGGGTGGTGGCGGTCAACGAATGACCCCTGAAGAAAGAACAAAAGCTACTGTAGAAAAAATGGCTCCATTAAATATGGATGCCGATACAAAAGCAAAAGCAGAAGCGATCATCACTGAGTTTTATGCGTCTCAGCAAAAAGCAATGGAAGACATGCGTGCCAGCGGCAGCTTCGACAGGGAAGCGATGGCTGCAAAACGTAAAGAACTTTCAGAAGCAAGAGATGCAAAACTTAAAAAAGTGCTTTCTGAAGAACAAATGAAAAAATGGATTGAAGAAATTGAGCCTACTACCAGGCCGCAAAGACCAACGGGTGGTGGCGGACAACAATAGTTTAAAGGTGAATGCGAATAAAAGGGGTCCTGCTCAGGCGGGGCCTTTTTTATTACAAGGCCCCCGCCTGAACGGAGGCCTTGCCCAAGATACCAATAGAACCATCCTAAACCAACCCTTTCCAGCGCATCAATCCGGCGGCGCCTAAAACTGCTGCACTTAATAAAATGATCCCGGTGGGTGCAGAACTTTTGTTTTCAACATCGTGTTTGTATTCCGGGATCAAGGTTGCATACTGAACATCGGTATTTAATGCTTCGTCATTTTTTGCCATGGCATCTTCCTGCCAGTTGTTTATGTCGGTGCCGGTAAGCCGGGTCAGTTCCTGCAACTCTTTCTTTCTGCGTTGCTTTAATTCCTGTAAATATTTTTTTCCGGCATCGCAACTAAAATCGCCATTGGCAGGATGGGTAATGATATACCTTGCCTGAAAATTTTCTGTGTTCGGCGTTACC
>Ga0209023_10004618_pt1 | contig 15557 bp, 12 predicted proteins | sample LakOneMetagenome_FD_187468 | JGI IMG/M metagenome (GOLD analysis project Ga0209023, IMG submission 187468) | Freshwater and sediment microbial communities from Lake Erie, Canada (SPAdes) (version 2) | ecosystem: Environmental > Aquatic > Freshwater > Lentic | place: Lake Erie, Canada... | reverse complement strand
GTCCTTCGCCCGGTACATGGCGATGTCGGCGTCGCGCAGGAGCTGGTCGCCCGTGGCGTACTCGCGGTTGCCGATCACCACGCCGACGCTGGCGGTGGCCGCGATGTCGACGTCGCCGACCCGGAACGACGACCGCAACCCCGCCCGGACCTTCTCGGCCAGGATGCGGGCACCCTCGCGGTCGCCGATGCCCTGGGCGATGATGGCGAACTCGTCGCCCCCGAGCCGGGCCACGGTGTCGCCGGAGCGGACGATGCGGCGCAGTCGCTGGGCCACGCCGACCAGCAGGGCGTCGCCCGCGTCGTGTCCGTAGGTGTCGTTCACGGACTTGAACCGGTCGAGGTCGAGGAACATCACCGCGAACGGGACGTCGCCCGCGATGGACAGCGCCTGCTGGAGCTGGTCGCGCAGCAGCAGGCGGTTGCCGAGTCCGGTGAGCGGGTCGTGCAACGTCTGGTGCACCAGGTCGTGCTCGGCCACCCGGCGCTCCGTGATGTCCTCGGCCTGGGCGATGGCGTAGGCTGGACGCCCGTCGGGCCCGGTCACCGGCGCGGCGGAGAGCAGGGTCCACACCGTGCCTTCGGCGGTCCGGTTGAGCGGCACCTCGACCCGCAGGCGGGCGGTCGTCCCGGCCCGCAGTGCGGCGAGCTGGTTCACGAGCTCGTCGCGCTCCCCGTTGTCGACCAGCTCGGACAGCCGCATCGGCAGGGTCGCGGTCCCCTGTGGGTCGAGCAGGGCAGCCATGGCCCGGTTGGCCTCGCGCACCGTCCCATCGAGCTCGATGATCGCCATGCCGACCGGCGCGTGGGTGAACGCGGCACGGTAGGGGTCGGTCTCGGGCCGGTCGGCGGGCGCCGCCTCAGCGGGGGCATCGTGGACGGAGGGAGCATCCGACGGCGGCGCGTCGGCCACCGGCGTGGCCGGTGGCGGGGGCGGGGGCGGCTCGTCTGACGGGACGTCGTCTGCTGGGGGGAGGTCGTCGATGACGTCGATCTCGTCGGTGACGTCGATCTCGTCGGTGGCGACGATCTCGTCGGTGGCGTCGATCTCGTCGGTGGCGTCGATCTCGTCGGTCTCGTCGGTCGCGGGGGCGGCCGGGAGCGGGAGGCGGATGACCTCGTTGCGTCGGTAGGCGGTCGTGTCGGTGACCACGGCGACGACCGCGCTGGTGACGTCGCGGCGGTCGGCGATGCGGGTGACGGATACCGTCGTCCACACCGTCCCTCCGTCGCCCGCGATGAAGCGGATGTCGTGCAGTTCCGAGGGGGTGCGGCGGGTCGGATCCCCGCTGCCGTCGAACAACGAGATCATGCGGGCCCGGTCGGCAGGGTCCACGACGGCCAACGGCGAGCGCTTGGCGAGCTCGCGTGCGGACATCGCGAGCATGGCCGCCATGCGGTCGTTCACGTGGAGGCTGCGCCCCGACGGGTCGACCACCCAGAGGCCGTGGTGGGTCAGCTCGAGCAGCTGGGTGTCGGAGATGCCGAGGTCCGCGGGCAGCGCAGGAGACGGCGACGGCTCCGCGACCGAGCCGGTGATCATCACCTCGGCCGTGCCGCTGCCGTCGAGCTCGACCCAGAGCTGCGCGTCGTTGCCGTCGTCGTCGGCCAAGGCGATGCGCGCGGACGACGTGCTGGTGCTCGCCGCGCCGACGAGGGCCAGCACGAGGGGGCGGGCGGCCGGGGGGAGCGCCCCGACGTCGGCGGGGGCCGGCACGAACGAGGGGTCAGCCGCGTTCGAGTGGTCGTGGATGACCCAGTTCCCGTTCCACAGCGATCGGGCGCTGCTCACCGAACGCTCACCGTCCTTCCAGACCCGGCCGATGCCCCAGGCGGTACGACCGTCCCGGTGAGGGTACCGACACTCTCCGTTGCGTTCGGGGATGGTCCCTGTACCGGGCGGTGGTTGCGGTCCTTCGGAGGCGCGACGCGAGCACGGCGGGCCGCCGATGCGTACGATCCGCGGCCGTGCCCGGTCATCCCGTGTCCCGGCGCCGGGTGCTGCAGGGGCTGGCTGCCGGGGCCGGCCTCGCGGTGGTCGGTGGCCCCTCGGCGTTCGCCTCCCGCGCCCCTGGTGCGTCCCTGGACCCCCGAGCGCGGGGCGCGGCCGGCGACCTGCGGCGACCGGGCAGCCGACCCGACCCGTCCAAGCCCGAGGGCGTCGACACGCTGCCGCAGATCGAGCACATCGTCATCTACATGCAGGAGAACCACTCCTACGACCAGTACTTCGGGATGCTGGGCCGGGGCGACGGGTTCACCCTCGACGCCGCCGGCCGGCCGACCAACGCCAACCCCGACCTCCGGGGCAACCCGGTTCCCGTGTTCCCGATGCCGTCGACCTGCGACCTCACGCAGGCGGCCAGCCAGGACTGGGACTCGAGCCACCGGTCGGTGAACGGCGGCGCCATGGACGGGTTCGTCACGGCGGCCAACGGCGGCACCGGCAGCATGGGCTACTGGGACGGGACGACGCTGCCCTTCTACTACGGGCTGGCCAACACCTTCCCGATCTGCGACCGCTGGTTCTGCTCCGCGCTGGCCCAGACCTTCCCCAACCGGCGCTACCTCCAGGCCGCCACCTCGCTCGGGATCGTCTCGACCGACGTGAACGAGGTGCTGGCCACCCCCGACGCGCCGAACGGGCTGATCTGGGACCGGCTCAACGCCCACGGCATCACCTGGAACGACTACGCCTGGGACCTCGCCGACATCCTGCTGTTCCCGAACTTCTACGCGGACAACAAGAGCCACGTGAAGACGTTCAACCAGTTCCTGCTCGACTGCCGGAACGGTGCCCTGCCCCAGGTCAGCATCATCAGCCCCGGCGACAACACCTACACCGAGGAGAACCCCGCCGACATCCAGAACGGCGAGGCCTACAGCGCGTCGATCATCAACGCGGTGATGGCGAGCCCGCTCTGGCCCACGACCGCGATGTTCTTCATGTACGACGAGCACGGCGGCGCCTACGACCACGTGCCGCCGCCCCCGGCGGTGGCCCCCGACTCGATCAAGCCACGGGTCCACGTGCCCCCCGACGCGCCGGGCGGGTTCGACACCTACGGCGTGCGGGTACCCGGCTTCGTGATCTCACCGTTCGCCAAGGCCGACTACGTCTCCCACGTGGTGCACGACCACACGTCGGTGCTCAAGTTCATCGAGACCAAGTGGAACCTCGGCGCGCTGACCTACCGGGATGCCAACGCCGACGACCTGCTCGACTGCTTCGACTTCGTCAACCCCGGGTTCCGGGAGCCGCCCACCCTCCCGGCGCCCGGCCTCCCGCCGGGGGGAAGCACCTGCCAGAAGATCCCGACGCCGCCGACCCGGGGCGTGGAGCCTGCGGCGACGACCACGACCACGACCGCCACCTCCACGCCCGCTCCGGGCGCCCCGACGGGCGGACCACCGCTGGCGAGCGCCCCGACCGGACCGACCTTCCTCGCCCGCACCGGCGCCGCCGACCACACCGGCCAGCTCGCGGCGGTGGGGACCTTCGGGGTGTTGGCCGGGGTCGCGGCCGTCCTGGCCGCCCGCGAGCTCGACCATCGCGCCGCCGACCGCGACCCCAGTTCCCCCGCCGACCGCTCATAGGCCCGCCAGCACCCCGACCCCCGTTCGACCTGGCGCGGGAAACGCTGGTCCCAGGGTGCAGGATCCGCGCCAGTTCGAGGCGGGAAGGGGCGGGTCAGCCGAAGTGGACGGGGTGGGTGAGCTGGCCGTCGACCACGGTGCCTCGGGCGAGGAAGTGGGGGTGGGCGACCGCCTCGGCTCGGGTGAGGAGCGGCGCCACCGGGACGCCGTCGGCCAGCAGCGCGGCCACTACCTCCCCGCGGGAGCGGGTGGCGAGCGCGGCACCCACGGTCGCCCGCAGCGCCGGTCCGCCGGCGGCGCGGGCGGTGACGTCGAGGTCGATCACGTCGCGCAGGTCGAGCGCGCGACAGAGCGACCGCCAGAACGGATCCTCGGTGACGATGCCCAGGGTGATCGAGCCGTCGGCGCAGGCGAAGGTCCCGTAGGCGGGGAAGTTGGCGCCGGGCTCGTCGCGGGGCGCCAGTGCGCCGCCCACCTCGGGGCCGGCCCACGACACGAGCACGTCGGCCATGCTCACGTCGATGCGCTCACCGCGGTACCGGTCGACGCCGACCAGTCCCCGCCGGGCGAGTGCCGCGCAGATGGCCAGCGCCGCGAACGAACCACCGGCCAGGTCGGCCACCGGGATGCCCGGCACGTTCGTCTCCGGCGAGCGTGCGGCCAGGACGCCCGACCAGGCCTGGTAGTTCAGGTCGTGACCGGGCACTGCGGCGAGTGGACCGTCCTGGCCGAACCCGCTGATCGAACAGTGGATGGCCCGGGGGTTGGCCGCCGCGACGTCGGCGGGCCCGGCGCCGAGCCGGGCCGCCACCCCGGGCCGGAACCCCTCGACCACCACGTCGGCCGCCGCGAGGAGCGGCTGGAGCGCAGCCCGCCCGGCGTCGGACTTCAGGTCGAGCTCGACCACCTGCTTGCGGCCGTTCAACGTGACGTAGAGGGAGGAGAACGCCCGCATCGGGTCGCCGCCGGGCGGCTCGACCTTCGTGACCTGCGCCCCGAGCTCCGCCAGGAGCTGGGTCGCGTACGGCGCCGGCCGCCAGATCCCGAGGTCGAGCACCCGTACCCCCGCGAGCTGCTCGGTCGTTCCCCCCATGCCCGGCGACCCTACGCCCCGCCACCCCCCGAAATTGGCGCGAAGGGCGACGCTGGGCGGACGGTTTCGCGCCAAGAAGGCAGGTGAACTCGCCCCGCCACCCGCCACTCCCCGAAATTGGCGCGAAGGGCGACGCTGGGCGGCTGGTTTCGCGCCAAGAAGGCAGGTGAACTCGGCCCGCCACCCGCCACCCCCCGAATTTGGCGCGAAGGGCGACGCTGGGCGGCTGGTTTCGCGCCAAGAAGGCAGGTGAACTCGGCCCGCCACCCGCCACCCCCCGAATTTGGCGCGAACGGCGACGCTGGGCGGCTGGTTTCGCGCCAAGAACGCGGGGTCAGGGGTGGAAGCGCCAGGTGCCCTTGGTCGATGCCTTGACCGCGAGGAGCGCGGTGTCGGCCCGGTCGACCAGCACGTCGCCTGTCGCCGTGCCGGGTTCGGCGGTGGCCACCCCCACGCTGGCGCCGACCTGGAGCGGGCCCATCGGCGTGTCGATCGGTTGGCGGGCGGCGCGGACGATGCGGGCCGCGATGTCGCCGAGGTCGTCGTCGGAGGCGCCCGGGCAGAGGATGGCGAACTCGTCGCCGCCCAACCGGGCCGCCATGTCGCCGGCCCGCAGCGTGGCGCGGAGGCGGTCGGCGATGGTGGTCAGGACGAGGTCGCCGTACGCGTGGCCGTGCCGGTCGTTGACCTGTTTGAACCCGTCGAGGTCGACGTAGAGCACGCCGGCCCGGCCGGGTCCGACGGTCACCGCTTGCTCCACCGCTCCGAAGAACTGCTCGCGGTTCGGCAACCCGGTCAGCGCATCGTGACGGGCTGCGTGCAGCAGGAGCCGCTCGTCCTCGGCCCGGGTCATCCCGAGTGCGGCCAGCTGGGTGAGCCGGTTCATCATGATCTTGGCGGTCGGTTCCGGCCCGCCGGGCTCGGTGCGCCAGAACACGAGGACGCCGATCAGGTCGGTCGACCCCTGACGGTGCACGGGGGCGGTCCAGCAGGCGTGGAAGCCGACCCGCTCCGCGGCGTGGCGCAGGTCGGGGTCGAGCTCGGCGGTGTCGGTCACGATCGCCTCGCGACCGGTCGCGGCGGTCTCGGCCCATGGCGTGGCCCGTTCGTCGGCGAGCGCAGCCGAGGCGACGATCCGCGCCATGGGCGACGCGGCCAGCAGCTCCATCCGCTCGCCGTCGGGGTGCATCGCGTACACCGCGGCCGACGACTCCAGGGTCTGCTCGGTGGCGGCGTCGGCCAGCAGGCCCATCGTGTTCCCGAGCGGTTCGCCCGTCCCGAGCGACTCGAGGATCTGGTCGAGGACCCGCTGCTCCTCGCAGATCCGGAACTGCACGACGAGGCCCGCGACATCCGGGTTGGCGAGCTGGTTGTTGGCGATCACCTCGACGATGATCGGGTGCCCGAGCGCGTTGACGATCTCGTACATCATCGGCAAGCGCCGGCCGGGGTGCTCGAGGGCGAAGGCGATCGACTCGAGCGCCATGGGGTTCCGCTCGAGGTCGAAGTGGTCGAGCATGTTCGTCCCGACCAGTTCACCGGGTGGGTACCCGAACACCTCCTCGGTGGTGCGGTTGACCCAGGCGATCACCCCGCCGGCGTCGATCACCGCCATCGCCGTGGGCAGGTGGGCGAGCAGGGTCATGCCGTCGATGACGGGGCGCGCCACCGCGGGTGGGTCGAGACTGATCTCCACACCAGGTCCATCGGTCGTTCCCAGGGCGCCGACAGGCGATGCCCGGAATGCGTCGTGTGAACGTCGTCGTCACACAACCCGGTCGCCGCAAGGGCTTGGGACCCCGCTCGACCCACCCGGTAGCGTGAGCACTCCCAAGGGGACGTAGCTCAGTTGGCTAGAGCACCTGCTTTGCAAGCAGGGGGTCGTGGGTTCGATTCCCATCGTCTCCACCGAGCGGCGCGGCTTCCGCGGTGACGCCGGACCTCAACCGCCTGAGGGGCGGTAGGTGCCGATCATGCGGGACGCCCAGTTCTCACGACGGGCGGGGGTCCTCGGCGGGAGGTGGGGAGGCTCGGCGGGGCGGACTGGCCGGTCGGACGGCCCTCGAGGGCCGAGGGCGCGGCGCAGCTCGTGGGCCTCCGGGTCGTCGAAGGTCGGTTCGAGCAGGCCGAGGAGCTCGTGCTTGACGCTCTCGTCGAGCGCGTCGAGTTGGGGCAGCAGGTAGGCGTACAGCGACTCGAACAGCACCCGGGACCGGGTGGTCTCGCGCTCCTGGATCCGCAGGGCGGCGAACCGGGCGGCGTCGATGAACGGGGCGGGTCCGAGGTCGACGAACCGCCGCACCGGCAGGAGGTCGGCCACCAGGTCGCCCGGGCCGGCCACGAGGGTCCGAACCACCTCGTCGGCCGGTGCCACGACCTCGACGAACGCGAACCGGCGCATCAGCGCGTGCGACATGCGGTGGAGCGTGTCCTTGTCGAACTCGTTCATCGTGGCGATCATCCGCCACGGCTCGGGGACCCGGATCACCTCGGTGTTCGGGGGGCTGGCCGCCCCGACCGGGACGATGGACATCGGGTGGGTGTGCCCGATCTGCTTGTAGGGCAGCACCACCGATTGGCCGGCGAGCACGGTGAACAGGGGTCCGAACGCGCTGTCGAAGTCGGCGCGGTTCAGCTCGTCGATCACCAGCCACTGGCCGGCCCGGATGGCGTCGAGGAAGACGCCTGGTCGGAAGACCGATCCCTCCGGGCTGGCGGTGTACCGGCCGATCGTGTCGCCGATCGTCCAGTCGGTGCTGGCGGTGACGGCCAGGTGCCCGGTGCAGCGCATGGCGCTCCGGCCCAGCTCGGCGGTCAGGTAGGCCAACGTGGTCTTCCCGGTGCCGGGCGGCCCGCTGAGCATGACGTGCTTGCCCGCGCCGAGCGCCGCGACGATCCCGGCCAGAACCGGCCGGGGCAGCAGCAGCCCGCGCGCGACCACCAGCTCCTCGAGGTGGTCCGTCGTGAACTCGATCACCCCAGACTCATCGGCCGTCCCCTGGCCGCGCGAGAGGGTCGGTGGCCGGTCCGGTGGCAAACGAGCCGGCCCGGGCGCCGGCCTGGTCACCGGCCTCGAGGGCCGTGGTCGCACGCGCTGATGTCGGTGACGCGTGACGCGTCGGCGGCGTGGGCCTTCATCCACACGACCATCGCGCCGAGCCGGGGATCCTTCGTGGTCGAACTGGCGTGGCTGCTCCCGGACCCTCCGCCGCACGCAGGCGCTCCGAGGACTACCCACACCCCGACCGCCCACCCCACCGTTCGGCGGCGCACCGTCGCTCCCCTGAGGCCAACCCTCACCCGTCGTCGCCGAGGATACGTGGCGCGATCGAGGCGTCGCCCGCCGGATCGGGCCGTAGCTTGGGGCGATGCGCTTCGCTCTCAAGACCTCGCCGCAGGACACGACCTACGAGGCCATGCTCGCCGTGTGGCGGGAGGCCGACGGGATCGACTTCTACGAGTCGGGGTGGCTGTTCGACCACTTCTACCCGATCTTCTCGGACCCGACCGGTCCGTGTCTCGAGGGGTGGACCACCCTGGCGGCGCTGGCCCAGGCCACCACCCGGCTTCGCATCGGCGTGCTGGTGACCGGCATGGTGTACCGGCACCCCGCGGTGCTGGCGAAGATGGCGGCCACGGTGGACGTCATCTCGGGCGGCCGGTTGGAGCTCGGCCTCGGCGCCGGCTGGAACGAGGAGGAGTGCGCTGCCTACGGCATCGACCTGCCGCCGTTGAAGGAGCGGTTCGACCGGTTCGACGAGGGGGTCGAGGCCATCGTCGGCCTGCTGTCCGACACCACGACCACGTTCGCCGGCCAGTACGTCACGTTGACCGAGGCCCGGTGCGAGCCCAAGCCCGTCCAGCGACCGCACCCTCCGATCGTCATCGGGGGCGGCGGCGAGAAGCGCACGCTGCGTTCCGTGGCCCGGTTCGCCCAGCACTGGAACTACGCCGGCGGCCCGACCGAGGAGTTCGCGCGCAAGCTCGAGGTGCTGGCCGGCCACTGCGCCGACGTCGGCCGGGATCCGAGCGAGATCATGACGTCGACCCACCTCCGCCTCGACCCGTCGGGCGATGTCGGGACGTTGGTCGAGCAGGCCGAGGCCTACGCCTCGGTCGGCCTCGACCTGGGGATCATCTACCTGCCTCCCTCCCAGCAGCGGCCCGAGGTGTTGGCGCCGATCGTGGACGCGCTGTCGCACCTGGCCTGAGGGCGCGCCGGCCGGGTCAGGTCGCGGCGGCGCGGAGGACCGTGCGGGCGAGGATGCCGAGCGTGGCCCGCAGCGCCGACTCGGGGATGACCGGGAAGATGTTCGCCTCCCGCCAGGTCGGGTCGATCTCGGACCAGTCGTAGTACGAGGTCACGAGGGTGCCCTCGTCGGCGGGCTCCAGCCGGTACCCGTACACGTGGCCGATCGGCGGCTTGATCTGGCCGAGGATCGTCCAGGCGATCTCCCGATCCGGTTCGAACGTCTTGATCGTCACCGTCACGTCGTAGAGGCCGAGCGGGTAGTCGTTGAGCGACTCGCGGTCCATGTGCACCACGAACTCGTCGCCCACGGCGCCGACCGGCGAACCGGTGGCCGACATCAGCATCCCCGAGCTGTCGATCGTCACGTGGCCCTCGGGGTCGCACAGGACCCGGAAGATCTCGGCCGGCTCGGCCCCGATCGTCCGCTGGACCTCGAAGCGCTCATCGGTCGTCGTCATCACCGCATCCTGTCATCGCATCGGGCGCCACGTACGGTGCCAGCCGTGATCCGGCGCGATGACGGCCCCGCCCCCGACGACCGCAACCCCGACGAGCTCGTGCTGGCGGTCGACGTGGGCGGCACGAAGCTGGCGGTCGGGCTGGTCACCGGGGCGGGCGCGGTGGCGGCTCGCTGGTCGACGCCGACCAGCGGGGTCGACGGCGAGGCGCTGTTCGGGTCGCTGGCCGGGCTGGTCGACGAGGCGCTGGCCGCCGCCCCGGTGGCGCCCACCGCGTGCGGCGTCGGCTGCGGGGGACCGATGGCGCCGGCGGGCGAGGTCGTCTCGCCGCTCAACATCCCGCAGTGGCGCGACTTCCCGCTGCGGGCCCGGCTGGCCGACCGGACCGGCCTGCCGACCTGGGTGGAGAACGACGCGAAGGCGCTGGCCCTCGGCGAGGGTTGGTGCGGGGCGGCGGCCGGCGAGACGGACTTCATCGCCATGGTCGTGTCGACCGGCGTCGGTGGCGGGATCGTGCTCGACGGCCGCCTGCTCGACGGGGCGTCGGGCAACGCCGGCCACATCGGTCACGTGATCGTCGAGCCCGAGGGGCGGCCGTGCGCCTGCGGGGCCCGCGGCTGCCTCGAGGCCGAGGCGTCGGGGCCGAGCATCGCGGCCGCCACCGGCGCCCCCGCCGAGCAGGCATCACCGCAGGTGCGGGAGCGAACCGGCCGCCTGGTGGGCCGCGCCGTGGCGTCGGTGGCCAACCTGCTCGACCTGCGCCTGGCCTGCGTCGCCGGGTCGGTGGCGCTCGGGTTCGGTGCCCCGTTCTTCGCCGCGGCGCAGGCCGAGCTCGACGTCTCGTGCCGGCTCGACTTCTCCCTCGGTACCCGCATCGTGCCTGCCGGCCTCGGTGCCGACGGCCCGCTGGTGGGGGCGGCCGCCGTCGCCCGGCACGCCGCGACCGCCTGATCCCCCACGGTCAGAGCTCGAGCAGGGGGCCCCGGTGGGTGACGCTGGTGGCTGCCGCGAACTGGGCCTCGTCGACGGCGGTGACGGGGTCGACGCCCTCGAAGAGGCGGAGGAAGAGGATGGAGGCCAGCGTGTCGCCCGCGCCGTTGGTGTCGAGCGGGTCGTCCACCACGAACGGCGGGGCCAGGTCGGTCCGGGTGTCGCCCGTGACCAGGGTGCAGCCCCGCGACCCGCGGGTCACCACGACCACGCCGCCCCGGCGGGCAACGGCGGCGCAGGTGTCGGCCAGGTAGGGGAGCTCCGTGTCGGACAGGACCATGGCGTCGACCAGGCGCGTGACCTCGGGATCCCACGAGGCCGCGGCGTCCCGCACCCGACCGGACGGCCGGTCTGCCGTGCGCAACAGCCCCTGCGGCGTGACCCCTATGAACCGGGGCGGACGGGCGGCGATGATCGCGGCCATGTCCACCTCGTGCCACACGGGCGCGAGGTGGAGCACCCCGTCGAGGGTCCTCGGGGGCGGGGGGGTGATCGGTCCGGCGTCGGCCTCGAGGAAAAGCTCCCGCGCGTCGCCCCGGATGGTGGAGCGGAACGTGGTGCAGCAGGGCGCCGGCTCCCATGCGACGTCGAGCTGGAGCGGCTCCACCAGGGGGTCGAGCTGCGCCGCGTCGGTCCGACCCAGGATCGAGACGTTCGCTCCGAGCCGACGGGCCTGGACCGCGGCGTACAGCACGGATCCCCCGGCCTGGGGCGGACGATCGTTGACGATGTCGACCGTCGGGTTCCCGACGCACAGGTACTCTGCCACGCCGGTTGGAACTCTCCAGGACAGGTGAGATGAGCGATTCCCAACGTACCCCGCTCATCGAGCTGCCGAAGGAGCTCGTGGGGGACGCGACCCGGCCGGCCCCCGACCGCGGGGTGATCGTCGGGGTCGACGGCGGAGCCACCAAGACCCTTGCCGCGGCACTCGATCTCGCATCGGGACGGCTGGCGTACGGGCACGGTGGCCCGAGCAACCTCGACGCGGTCGGCGCCGAGGTGACCACCGCGTCGATCGACACGGCGATCGCGTCGGCACTCACAGGGCTCGCCAGCGGGCCGACGGAGCCGCTCGTCGCCGTGCTGGCCATCGCCAGCGTCGACACGCCCGGCGACGTCGAAGCGATCCGCGGTGGCACCGAGATCGGGCGGGGCAGTTCGCCGCTCCGCACCGTGTTCGTGGTCAACGACGTGGTGGCGGCCTGGGCCGCGGGATCGCTCGGTGCTCCGTCGATCGTGGTCATCTCGGGGACGGGGAGCAATGCCCTCGGGGTCGATGCCCATGGTGCCTGCTGGCGGGCGGGGGGCTGGGGCCACCTGGTCGGCGACGAGGGGTCGGCCTACTGGGTGGCGGTCGAGGCGCTCCGCCAGGCCATCCGCTTCCGCGACCGGCGCGAGGACGACGCGACGCTCGCGACGGCCGCGCTCGAGCACTTCGGGGGCCCATCGGTCGAGGCACTCGCGCAGCGGATCTACGGCGAGGCGGGCGCGCCCCCGATGTCGAAGGCCCAGATCGCCGACTTCGCCCGGTCGGTCGTCGAGCTGGGAGCAGCCGGTTCGGCCCCGGCTCGTGAGATCCTGCAGCAAGCCGCCGACGCCCTGGTCGAGCTGGTCGTCGCCATCGATGGCGCCATCGCCATCCCGGCGCCCGTCAGCATCCTCCTCGCCGGGAGCATGTTGGAGCACTCCAACATCCTGCGGAGCCGGTTCGCGGCGCGCCTGGCCGAGCGGGTCGCGGTCGACGCGCCCCGGGTGATCGACCGACCGCCCGTCCTGGGCGCGCTGTACCTGGCCGCGCGCGCCGCCGGCGTCGCGGACCCGGCGGGGCTGGCGCGGGGGTTGCGTCCCCCGGTCGACTGACGGGCGGCGCACGAACGTCCGCCCGACCCGGCGGCGGCGGTCGTTGCCCTGGACGCGGGCATCGTGGGAGACTCCCCGGCGGCGGAGGGCGGCGGGGAGACCGCCCATCACGAGGAGAGGCAGTCTCATGGACGGAATCGTTCGATGCGCGCGGCGCGGCCGGTGGGCGCTGGTGCTGGTGTTCCTGATGGCGGGGGTCGGCGTCGTCGGGTGCGACCTGGCGGGGCCCCAGGTCTCGACCGCCTCGTTGCCGATCGGCACCTGGGGCCAGGCCTACGCAGGATCACTGTCCGCTCGCGGCGGGTCATCGCCCTACCACTGGTCGGCCACCGGGCTCCCCGCGGGCCTGCGCCTGGACGCCAACCAGATCACCGGGACCCCGACGGGGTACGGCGGGTACACGGTGCACCTCTCCGTGGCCGACCGGCTGGGCCACCGCGCGAACCGCGACCTCCTGCTGCTGATCAACAACGCTGATCAGGGCACGGCGCTCGGTGCGTTGAACGGCGACCGCCAGTCGCTGCACCTTCCCCCGCTGGCCGAAGCGTCTTCGATCGCGATGTCAGCGCAAGCCTGGGCCCTGCACATGGCCCAGACGGGCGCGCTGGCCCACGACCTCCCCTTCTCCGACTGGGCGCCGAGCTGCGCGCGGGGCTACGGCGAGAACGTCGGCACAGGTGCGTCGGTGGCCGCCATCGAGGCGGCCTTCATGGCGTCGCCGCACCACCGTCCGCAGATCGTGAGCACGACCTTCACCCAGGTCGGCCTGGGCGTCGTGCGCTCGGGCAACGTGTACTGGGTGGTCCAGCGCTTCATCGTCGGCTGCTGAACCCCGCGCCGCACGGCTCGATCCGGAGGAACCCTTGGCCCGTCTGATCCCGAACCCCCTCGGCGACACACTGGGTCGGGCCGACCGGACGTTCGAGAAGGTCGACGTCGTGCTGACGCGCGTTGAGGACACGCTGACCACGGTGAGCGAGACGCTCGAGTCGGTGGACGGCACGCTCGTCGACGCCACCGAGGTGCTGACCGACGTCAGGACGCTGCTGGCCGAGCTGCGCGACCAGCTCGCCGTCCTCGACCGGGTGCCGGTGATCGAGGCCCAGGTGGCCGAGATCCACCGGGCGGTCACGCAGCCGCCGCCCCGGACCAAGCGGTAGGCGCCGCCGGTCGGCCGGCGCCCTGCACACCTTCGCCGCCGCTCAGCCCCGGGGGAGCGAGCCGTAGGCGTGGGCCACGGGGATCCGCAGGACGAGCCGGTGGTCGGCCACCATGGCGGCGCGGTAGTCGTCCCAGTCGGGGTGCTCACCCTGGACGGCGCGGTAGAGCTCGACCAGCTCGTCGACGGTCGCGTCGTCGGGCGAGGACGCGACCGGCGTCAGCTCCGCCTCACCCTCCAGCACCACGTACGACCAGAAGTCGTCGGCGGTCACGTGCAGGGACACCCGGGGATCGCGGGCGGCGTTGTGGGCCTTGGCCCGGTCGGCGGTGACCGAGATCCGCACGACGCCCGCATCGTCGATCGCGTAGTTGATGTTGGACAGCTGCGGGCGGCCGTCCTGCTTGAGGGTCACGAGCACGCCGTGATCTCGGGCCCGGGCGTAGGGGAGGGCATCGCTGAGCTGCATGGTCGAGCCAACGAGCGGGCTCGCCGAGTTGTTCCGGCACCGGCCCTTCTAATGTCAGGCCTCGTGCTCCACGCTCACCGCCCCCTCGTCCGCCGGCTCGCGCTGTTCGTCGGGGCGGTCGTCCTCGTCGCGGCCTGCGGGTCCTCCACCCGGGTCGACGCCGGCCCGTCGCGAGGGGCCATGCCCGATCCGCCGGCCCCCACCCCGTCGTCGCCGGTGGCCCTCTCGTTGCTCCACGTGGCGGGTGGCGCCCACCCGGCGTTCGTCGACGCGCAGGGTCGGCAGGTGCTGCTGCGGGGGGTGAACCTGAACTCGCTCGGCGACTACTACCAGGCTCGTCCCGACCGGCCGTCGGTCGTCCCGGTCACCGACGCCGACTGGGGCTCGATGGCGAGCCTCGGCCTGTCCGTCGTGCGGCTGATCGTGTCGTGGTCGTTCCTCGAACCGACGCGCGGCCACTTCGACACGGCCTACCTGGCCAAGGTGAAGGCCGCCGTGGCCGAGGCCAAGCGCCATGGGCTGTACGTCGTGCTCGACATGCACCAGGACGCATGGGGCAAGTACATCGCCACGCCGGCGGGCACCCACTGCCCGGCGGGGACGGAACCCAACGCCGGGTGGGACGGCGCCCCGAAGTGGGCGACGATCACCGACGGAGCGAGCACCTGCCGCCACCCGGGCAACCGGGAGTCGGCCCCGGCGGTGCAGGCCGCGTTCACCAACTTCTACGCCAACCGCGATGGCATCCAGGACGAGTTCGTCAGGACGTGGCGATGGCTGGCGACCGCGTTCGCCAAGGAGACGGCGGTCGCCGGGTACGACCTGCTGAACGAGCCCAACGTGGTCGGCGTCCCCACGGTCACCATCGTCCGCTACACCGCGCTGCTGGCCCACCTCGTCACGGCGATCCGCCAGGGCGAGGCCGCCGGGCGCGGCCCGCGCCACATCGTGTTCTTCGAGCCGCTGGTCCTGTTCCCCCTGCCGAACACCATGCCGCCGCGCGGGTTCACCACGGACCACGACATCGCGTTCGCTCCCCACAACTACTGGGAGTCGATCACCAACGGCATCTTCACCATCGAGCAGGGCTTCGACCTCGACGCCTCAGCGGTCAAGGGTTGGGGCGTGCCCTCCTGGATCGGCGAGTACGGCTGGTGGGACACCAGCAAGGCGACCGTGGCCAAGCTGCACCGCAACGCGGCGGCCGAGGATAAAGCGTTCGGCGGCAGCACCTGGTGGCAGTGGCGACAAGCGTGCGGCGACCCCCACGGCCTGTCGACGCCGTCGGCGACACCCCCCACCGAGGTCGTGCAACTCAACACGATCTCCTGCCCCGGCGACCACCAGCAGCGCCTGACAGCGCCGTTCGCCCCGCTCGTCTCCCGGGCCTACGCCCGCTCCGCACCGGGCCGGCTGACCAGCCTGGTCAGCGACTACGACCACCGCCGGATGCGGCTCACCGGGTCGTCCCGCGGCGCGGCCCGTGGCGCGCGGCTCCAGGTGTGGGTGCCGCAGTCGGCGCACCACGGCCCACCGGTCGTGGGCGGTGCAGGCCTCAGCGCCGTCCGGGTCGTGGCTGTGCCGGGCGGATGGATCGTGAGCGCCCAGGTGGCCTGTTCCTACTCGTTGACCATCGACATCGACCAGGTGGTGACCGGCCCGATCGGCGGATGCCGC